>JAEEGI010003308.1_pt1 | contig 38443 bp, 16 predicted proteins | sample 8958751 | NCBI WGS metagenome assembly JAEEGI01 (sample SAMN16246545, study PRJNA631951) | gut metagenome | biome: gut microbiome; feature: rumen; material: KS-attached | host: Bos | place: Iran: Karaj | collected 2018-10 | reverse complement strand
AAATCGGTACTTGCTTGTACTTGTTCTTCCTATTCTTTCAATGAACTAACCGTTCTTTCCGAAACGGGCTGCAAAGGTAAACCTTTTTTTTGAACTCACAAAACTTTTTGAAATTTTTTGCAATTTTTTTTCATCGCTACCGCAAAGCAGGAAACGCACAACTCCCGGCCTTAGCTAGTACTAAGGCCGGGAGGCGCGAGATTCTGGGCAGCCCCGACTATTTAACAACGACCCAGCCTCCAGGAACCGAGGCGCCGACCGTATTGTCGTACATAGCCTCGCAGATGATGGCCGGCCGGTAGAAGCGGCCTTTGTAGGTAGCCGTCAGGCGCGTTCTCAGATACGAGGTCGAGTTGCGACCCTGATAGATGTAGGAGTAGATGCGGTCGTCACGGAAATCCTGGTAGAAACCTTCGATGCGGTCGACGTGGATTTCCCAGCCGGACGGGAAGATCTGGGTCACGGCCAGGTTCGTGTAGTCGGTCGTCGTGCTGGTATTCGTAAAATAGGTGTACATGAAGAAGTCCGTACCTTGTTCGAGTTCGGAAGGATCGATTGGCGTGCCGTCGGGCAACGTGTACTTCACCGTCAGCTGCATGCCGTCGGCACGGGCCACTTCCTGACCCTTTTCAGGCACACCGGTGGAACTGACCACGACATAGACAGGGGCCTTCGACGAATTGGTGATCTCCAGGTCGAGCGACGTGCCGCTGCCGGCATCGAGCGAACCTTGTGCAATGGCCTTGGCGCCCTTGAGCGTCGAGGTGCTTCCGGCGGTCTTGATGCTGACATTGAGGCCGTCGGCCGCATTGTTCTTCATATAATCGGCCACAGCCCGCAAAGCCCAGGAAGTACTCTGAGTGCTCATGTAGTGCTTCCGGTCGTTGAGCCAGTTCGAAAGCTTCTCCACGTTCTTGAAGGCGCCTGCCTTGTCACCCACAGCCGTATTGACCAGCGCGGCAATGGCCTGTACACGCTCTTCGCTGTCGAAATTCGATGAGAAACGATCGTAGTCCTTGGTATCCATCTTCTTGCCTTGCAAGACATTGCGTGCGATATCCTTCTTTCCGTCCAGGGCATAGGCACCGGCCAGCAGCATTCCGCTCGATTCCGGAATCTTGGCCAGGTCTTCCCGCAGGCGGTTCATGTCGCCACGGGCCGGCGAACCGGCCAGAGCCAGCACATAGCAGGCGTAAGCACGGGAATCCGAATCATAGCTCTTGCTCGAGGCCACGTTCCGCAGGAACGAGAGGTTCGATTTGCGGAGCGAAGCGGGTACCGCGTAGCCGGCTTTCTGTGCCTCGATCATGAACTGGGTGGCGTAGATGGTCGCCCAGACATTGGCTCCCTGATAGTTGGCCATGCCCGGCCAGTATGTCATGCCGCCGGAAGGAATGGCAAAGAGGCTCAATCGCGTGATGGCCGCCTTGACATTCTTTTCAATGTTGGTGCGGTCTTCGGGCTTGAGCTCAACCAGGTCACCCAGATAGAGCTGCGGGAACACCGAAGACACGGTCTGCTCCAGACAGCCGTGCGGATAATTGATCAGATAGCCGAGACGGTAATCCAGGTCGATCGGCGGAATGGTGGAGGCTTCCACATTCACTTCGTTGGTACCGGGACGGCCTACAAGGGCGAACGGCATGCGTACCGACTTGCCGCCGTCCACCAGCACCATCTGCGAATTGGTTGCGCGCGGGTTCGGTTCGCGGATATCGATCTCCAGGTCTTCCGCGGAGCTGTCGCCGGAACTCTTGGCGACGGTGTGAATCTTGCCGATGCCGGCTTCACCCGCGGCCTTCAGCGTGAAAAAGACCACTTCTTCTCCGGCTTTCGGTGCCTGGATGCTGGCCGTGCTGCTGCCTGCAACTGTAAGTGCGCCTTCCGCTTTCACCTCAACGGTCACATTGCCTACGCCATCTTTATTGGTAAAGACGGTGACCGGCAGCACCACTTCTTCGTCCGTGCCGATGACGCGCGGCAAGGTGGCCTTGACCATCACCGGTTTGGTGACCATCACGTTCTTTTCAGTAGCACCCATCGCGTGTCCGTCCGTAGCAATGACCATGGCCCGGAGCTGACCGATGTACTGCGGCAATTTCACAGTATGCTTGTCCGTGCCCTTGGCCTTCACGGTGTAAGGACCGAGGAACATGGAAACAGCCTTGAAGCGCTCGGCTTGCGTATTCGGAGTAACGGCATCGCCGCCTTCTCCGTCACCACCGATGGCGAAGAGACGTTCCATGCGGGCACCATAGGCACCGATGATCAAGTCGAAGAGATCCCAGGTGCGGACACCGAGGGCTTCGGTCGCATAGAACGAATTCCACGGATCAGGCGTCTTGAAACGCGTCAGGCTCAACAGGCCTTCGTCGACCAGGGCGACAACGTAACTCATCGGCCGGCCTTCCTGCTCCTTGACCGAGAAGGTGACCTCTTTTTCGGGCTGGATCTCATTGGCGATGTCGATGACCGGCTTGAGATGCGTAGCGCCCTCTTCCACGAGGATGCGCTGCACACCGAACAGCCGGATCGGCGCATCATTTTCAGCGTTGTTGTAGGGCTGGATCAGCGAGACTGTGGCATAGATGTTCGGCGCCATACCGGCCTCGATCGGAATCGGGATATCGGTCTTTTCACCCTTGCATTCCACCCAGAAGGTCTTGAGTACCCGCTCACCCTTCTCAAGGGAAACGAGAGCGCGGGCCCCGCTGGCAGACGGGATCGTCAGCTGCGCCGTTTCGCCCACGGCAAACTTATCCTTGTTGATCGTCATCGGCAGACGGATGGCGGCATCCGAGTTGCCCTCGACCGCCGACTCATACGCATTGCGGACCTTCGTTACCGTCGAAGCGGCGTGGCCACCCGCAGGATCGGTAACGCGGATGAAGTAGAAACCACTCTCCTCCTTCGTCAGGTCGAGCGAGAACTGGCCCGTACCGCCAATGATCGGAACCGTCAGTTCCTTGAAGGGTTTGTTGTAGGAATCCTTCGCGTAAGAGGCAAGTCCCTGGTAGGAAGAACTCCACCACCAGTTCCAACCGATCTTGTAGATCTCGACATTGGCCTTGACGGAGGAAGACACGGCCTTGCCGCGATAATCCACGGCCACCAGTTTGACCGCATGGGCACGGCTCTTGTCAAAATAGGTATCGCCCCAGGAATCTTCATCCTCTTCCACACAGATACCGATATACGTATCGTACGGCGAAACTGTCGTGGTATAGCGGTCAATGCTGAAATCGCCGCTCTTCTCGAAAACACGCGTGGTAAAGAGCGCCGTCATCATACCGGGAACACGGCCCACCGAGCCGAGGCTGGTATTGAAGGACAACAGGCCACTTCCATCCGTGCGGCCTTTGTACAGTTCTTTGCTCTCGCCGGAGAAACTGCGGGAACGGTCTTCGAACACATAGTTCTTGTAATCGGCGAAGGAGGTGCGGCCGCGGGAAAGATCGACATCCACCCGTGCTTCCAGATCCCGGGCCGGGTTGCCTACCAGCCAGCGGGCGGCGATGTCGCCCCGGATGGTCTTGGCGGGTACGGCAGGATTGTCATTGAGTTTGAGGTCAATGACGATGTTGTTGGGCTTTACGGTCTCGATCTTGACCGTCTTGTACCAGGTCTGGCCGCCAGCCGTCACAGCCACCTCCCAATTGCCGGTCGGAGCGTCGGGCGAGGTGGAGAAATGGAAACTGTACATGCCGTCGAAACCGGTGTTGTTGACCAGCGTGCTGATGGTCTGGCCCTGCGGATTGCTCAGTACGGCCGTCACCGGGTGATTGGCAGGAAGGACGCCTTCATCAAGCATCGAGATGAAGGTGATGTGGATGTCGTCACCGGGACGCCAGACACCGCGTTCCCCGAAAATAAAGCCTTTCTGGCCCTTGCGGGACGCATTGCCGTCCACGTCGAAGTTGCTCATCGAAACCGAAGTTCCGGAAGCCAGCGACAGGTAGGTCTTGTCATCGCCCTTGCTCACGATGATGGTACGCGCCCAGTCATCCGGCACCTGGCAAGTGAAGCGGCCGCCCGAAGCAGTCGTACCTTCGCCGACAACCTGGTTGACCGAGTTGTACAGTGTCACCTTGGCACCGCTGACCGGCTGCGCCGATAGGATATCGGTCACGAACACATTGTATTCGCCCTTATCCGAACCCTTGGCGATGACGGACAGGTCGGAGACCAGGATGTTCCGCACGCGATGTTCGAAATCGTCGTAGCTGCCGAAATAGTAGTCGCTCTCATAGTGGTCCTCGTCAAACTCGGCCAGCGGATCCGCGCCGCGGAGCTCGATGCGGTAGATCGCACCGTGTTCCATCTTCACCAGGTCGGACAGATGCAGGCCATAGGTATTGAGGTTGCGGAGCTTCGCGGAATTGGTCTCGCCCAGCACGAGCGTCGTGTCAAGCACCACGCGGGCCACTTGATCCGTATAGCAATACGTGTCATCCAGGCTGTTGTCCTGGAGGAACTGCAGCACGTTGTTCCCATAGATGCGTTTCACGCGCACACGCGCCTTGCCGTAATTGATGGCCTGGAAAGGCAGGTTCACATCGCCCGAGGAAGGAAGCACCGAACCGCGGGTGATGAAGCGGACCATCGGCTCCCCGGAAGGAATCTCGAACCAGCGCTCGAAATCCGTCTCCAGCTTCTGGCCTTTGGTGCTCTTGACCGCCTTGCTGATGGAGAGGAACTGCTTCTCCTCGGCTTTGGTGGCAGGAACGATGCGAAGGATGTTTTCCTTGACGATAAATGAGAGCTTGCCGGCGCCAGGCATGGCCACAAGTCCCTGGAAATCCTGCTTGGGATCGAGAGAGGAGGAAAATGCGATCTCATAGGCGTAGGGTTCGATCTTCACCTCGCTCTCCACCACGACGAACTGTCCCTTGGCGGGAATCTCATAGCGACGGCTGCTTTCAGCCGCATACTTCGGCCAGTTGTGGACCAGTTCGATGGCACCCCTGTGTTCTTTGGCGGCGATGTTGCCGACGGAGACAGTATGGGTCTTGCCGTCCTCGGCGTGCACCCACGTGACGGAGGCATCGGTTCCCTTCACAGAGAAGCCGCTTTCCAGATATTTGCCATCCAGGCTTTCCGGCGAAGAGACTTCCAGGGTAACCTGGTAGCGGTCGTCGATATCAGGATAGCCGGTCAATTTGCTGTAATCGAAGAGCAGGACCGGTGCCAGCGTCTTGATCTCAAAGGTTTGTTTGCCACCCGAGACACCGGCGATCTTGCCGAAGTCGGCCGTCACCTTGTACGTTGTGTTGTATTCCAGGGGTTGTTTCGGAACGATGCAGAGGGTCTGCGGATCCACGACCTGGACATCGAAATCGACTTTCGGAGAAACGGTGATCGCCTTCTTGGCGGCCTCGATGGCGGCATCACTCTCTTTCATGGTGAAAGCGTCATAGAGGCGGACGGTCACGGGATCGTCGATCCGGATCTCCTTGGAGTAACTGGCGATGCTGTCGGCGGCATTGCTGGCACATCCAGCGACAGCCAGCACGCCCAGCACGAAACTCAGGACAAATGTGATTCTTTTCATATTGCGTTAGATTTTTGCCTAATTTTGCTATATAATGCAAATATACGAAAACGGGTGGATAATCGAAAGAATCTTTTGCTCCTTTTTACCGTGCTGGCAGGCGTGACCGTCATCGCGCTGGCGCTCAGGCCGGGAAAGTTGTTCGATGCCCCCGTATGCGCCGTGCTGGAAAGCCGGGATGGCCGGTTGCTGGGCGCCCGCATCGCCGCCGACGGCCAGTGGCGTTTCCCCGCGGCCGACAACGTGCCCGAGAAATTCGCAAAAGCCGTCATCGCCTTCGAAGACAAGCGCTTCCGCTACCACCCAGGCATCGATCCTCTGGCCATAGCCCGGGCCCTGCGCCTCAACACCAGCAAGGGCGAAGTCCGCAGCGGCGCCAGCACCCTGACCATGCAGACAATCCGTTTGAGCCGGGGCAACAAGCCGCGCACCGTATCAGAAAAACTGCTCGAGATGGTGCTGGCCCTGCGGCTCGAAGCCTATTGCAGCAAAGATGAGATTCTGGCGCTCTATACGGCCAATGCGCCGTTCGGCGGCAACGTGGTCGGCCTGGAAGCAGCTGCCTGGCGCTATTTCGGCCGGCCAGCGGATGAACTTTCCTGGGCGGAAAGCGCGACCCTGGCCGTCCTGCCCAATGCCCCGGCCCTGATCCATCCCGGCAGTCGCCGCGACGCCTTGCTGGCCAAGCGGAATTTCCTGCTCGACAAACTGTTGGCCAGCGGTGTCATCGACCCGACCGAGTGTGAGTTGGCCAAGGACGAACCGCTCCCGGAGAAACCCTATCCCCTTCCGGAAATCGCCTACCATTATCTGGAAACGCTGCGAAAGCAGGAGGGAGACAAGTTGTTCAGCAGCGCCATCGACTATGGCATGCAGCAGCGGGCCGAAGCGGTCATCCAGCGCCATCATGAGGTGTTTGCCACCAACGAAGTGTACAACCTGGCCGCCGTGATTCTCGATGTACGCACAGGCCGGCCGGTCGTCTATGTCGGCAATGCCGGGCACACTTCGCGGGCACACGGCGACAATGTCGATGTGGTGCAGGCACCGCGCAGCAGCGGCAGCACCCTCAAGCCGTTGCTCTACGCGGCGATGCTCGACGAAGGAGACATCCTGCCCGAGATGCTGATCTCCGACATCCCCTTCCACTACAAAGATTTTTCGCCCAACAATTTCAACCATACCTTCGACGGGGCTGTCCCGGCGCGCGATGTCATCCGGCGTTCGCTCAACGTCCCTTCCGTGCGGATGCTGCACGAATACGGGGTCGAGAAATTCATCGACTTGCTGCAACGACTGGGCTTTACGACCATCACGCGCGGGGCCGACATCTACGGCCTGTCGCTGATCCTGGGCGGCGCCGAAATCAACTTGGGAGAGCTGGCCTCGGTTTATGCGACGCTGGCGCGGGAACTGTTGGCGGAAGGAGATGGGGAAGCGGCGGGCGGGGCCGCGCAAGCGGTCCGCCGCCGCTCGGCCCCGCCGCTATCGCGCGGCGCCGTCTGGTGCACCTTCGAGGCGTTGACCGAAGTGAACCGCCCGGAGGAGGAAGGTGACTGGCATACGTTCAGTTCCACCCGGAAAATCGCCTGGAAGACAGGAACGAGCTATGGCAACCGCGATGCCTGGAGCGTCGGCGTGACACCCGATTATGTCGTAGCGGTCTGGGCAGGCAATTGCAACGGCGAAGGCCGCCCGCTCCTGACCGGTGTCGGCTACGCAGCCCCTGTGATGTTCGACCTGTTCAATCTGCTGCCCGCTACCGGATGGTTCCCGGAACCCGCCGATGAACTGGAGGAAGTCGTCTGCTGCGCCCTGAGCGGCCATCCCGCCACCGACTTGTGTGAAGCCGACGGTCTTATTACCGTCTGGGCGCCCAAAGCCCTGCGGCAACCCGATCCTTGTCCCTATCATAAGCTGGTTCATCTCAACCCCGACGAGACCTGGCAGGTGGACAGCGACTGCTGGCCGGTATCCGAAATCCGGCATGTATCGCGTTTCGTCCTGCCTCCTGCGCAGGAATGGTATTATATGCGTTCCCATAGCGGATACCGCCCGCTTCCGCCGTTCCATCCCGACTATGCCGGCTACCGTCGTTCCGGTGCCGTCGAAATCATCTATCCGCAAGACGGAATGAGCATCGCCACCCCGATCGCCCTCGATGCCCGCAGCCAAGGCGTCGTCTTCTCCGCTGCCCACAGCGATCCCGACGCCATCCTTTTCTGGCATCTCGATGAAACCTATCTAGGCCAGACCACCCACGGCGAACACAAACTCAGCGTCGTCCCCGAACCCGGCCCCCACGTCCTGACCGTCATCGACGCCAACGGCCACTCTGCCGCCGTCCGCTTCACTGCGTTATAACGGATTTGGGCAAGGTCCCCAACCTAAAAAGAGACCTTGCCCGCTACGAGCGAAAAATATTTGGAGAATTCATCGGAAAAACGCTATCTTTGCAGTCCCATAGATGGTGGATGTAGTTCAGCTGGTAGAGCATCGGATTGTGGTTCCGAGTGTCGTGGGTTCGAGTCCCATCATCCACCCCAAAAACCTGGCCCTTACCGGCCAGGTTTTTTTGTGGGTGGATGATGGGACTCTGGGCGGCCAAGGCCGCCTTTTTCTATGCCCCTCCCCCTGCCCCCTCCCACAGGGAGGGGCCGCCGCAGATGCGGCGGGGGCCTTCGGCCTTGCCACCCCAAAAACCTGGCCCTTCCCGGCCAGGTTTTTTGGTGGGTGGATGATGGGACCGGGCGGCAGGAGTGTCAGAACCGCCAGTTGCAGCCAAGGCGGAGGAGGCGGCGGTTGTGGAGGGTGCTTTCCGTCCAGACTTCTTTCTCGTCAGCGGAAATGAATTTCGTCTCCATGGGCCTGTCGAGGAGGTCGCGGCCTTCCAGGAACAGCGAGACTTTCTTGAAATCCTTCTGGATCCGGGCGTTCAGGACGCAGTATTGTTTGAATATGGAGAAGAAGGTGGATACCTTGCTTTGGTATCGTATGTCACCGGAAAGAGTCCATCCACGGCCGAAGTGGGCCGCAGCGTCGGCGGTCAACCGCCAGTCGTCCGATTGCTTGACTTCCCCAGTCTCCCGATGCGTGCGGGTGGTATGGTTGGATTCCACGCCCAGGTTCGCTGTCATAACCTTTCCCAGCCAGCCCAAGCGCAAGGCACCGCCAATGATATGGCTGTCCGCACCGTTAAGCCAGGAAAAAACTTTATAGGTACGGTTGTCGATGACCTCGTTGAACCAGGTTTGCTCGATCTCATCGCGCTGGAAGGTAAATGAGGCGGACCCGGAAGCCAGGAACCGTCGGTAACGGAAAGTGTATTGCGTCCTGTACAGACGACTTTTGGTCGACCGCAGGGACTCAGAACCCCGGTAAAGTTGCTCCATATAGCCGCCGCTACGGTCAAACCAGCATATTTGCAGATAGGTTGGATGCTTGACCGAGAGCGAATTGAAGAAAGAGACAAGATGCTTGGGCGTTATCTGCCAAGCGATGCTGCCGTTGCCGATGATGAGAGGGGACTGCCACTTGAAGCCCTGATGATGGGTAGAGTCTGCCAGTTGCCGGGCGTAAAAAGAAAGCGCATAGTCGGCATTCACACGCAAGTTCTTCCATTCGAACCCGGTGGCAACATGCGGCTGCAGGTCGATTGATGCAAACTGGAAAGACTCGCGGATGGCTGTCGAATCGATCCATACCATGTGGTTCAGATCTGTATGTTCCAAATCAAGCGTCGCTCCGCTGTTACTATGGAGGGCCTTACTTACGGAATACCGCACTCCGGGGTCAAGCACCAATCGGGGCGCACCCGTCATGAGCGAATCCCTGAGATGCAGGTTCCCGGAATAAGTCACGACGGAGGAGGAGGGCGTCATCCTGAAACTGCTCAGCCATGCCTCGGTTTCCTCCTCTTCTTCCCCCTCAATACCGCCCACCATAAACCAATCGGTCTCTTGTTCCTTATTGGAGTGAAGTACACTGAATGTCCCTGTCAACACCCTGCGCGAAGACCCGAGTTCATACGATGCCTGAAGGCCGGCTGAGAGAATCTGCTCCAAGGTGAACGGTGTCTCCTGGGTCAGATCCTCACTGTAGTTCTGCATCGAAGTCTTGTACGTAAGATTGGTTGCACTTCGATAGTTGAAATCATAGTTTAACCAGAAAGACCACAAACCGGCAGGAGAAGGCCGGAAATAGGCATCTGTCATGAACTTCAAGGACAGCGGTTTCTCTTCGTTCATCTTGACGATGTAGCTTACATCCACATCCTCTTCCTTATCGCTGGCCTTGGCTGCGAAATGGAAGTTGTCTGTCTGCTTGGATTCATACTGGCCTTGCAGTGATGCCCCCCAATGGAACCTGGGTTTATCGAAGCTTACGCGCACCCTGCCTTGCCCGAGAAAATGATCCAGGTATTTGTCCTCCTTTTCCCAGAATATGTTACGGAGGCTCTTCGTCGCACCATATCCTCCCGAACCGTCAACCTCGCCTGACCACTGCGCCTTGAGCGGAGCAGCCGACAGGAGCACCGCGAAGAGAGTCAAGAAAAGGGGCAAGGCTACTCTTTTCATATAAGGAGGAAAAAGCCGGGTTTATGCAGCAAATTTACAGAATAAATGGAGTTTTACGCCAGCAGGACGCAGAATCACAGATTTTTTTTATAAATTTGTTAGACTGATTCATCGAAAATGAAACGCGATCCTTATCCGCAAAGACAATTCAAGGATGTTGCCGGGACGTTTGACTACGCGGCCTCTTCTCCCATTGTTGCGCTTTTGGGTATGCTGCCCATTTCGAACAAAGCGTCCATCGGCATCAATGACAAGGGCATCTGGCTCTGGCACATAGATGCAGCAGGATCCCTTACCCTGCGCCTGTTCCCCCAGAATTGCCAGCTGGGATTCTTTGAATGGCCCTGGATCCGGGAGATTCAGGTCAGTTACAGCCGCAAGATGGCTTATTTCCTGTTCCACGACATGGACACAATCCTGCAAAAGGTGCTGCTCTGCGAACAGACGGAAGCTTTTCAGAAGGCTTTCCTGACGAAAGTCTCGGACAAGCCGGCACTCCAGTTCCCGCTGACCAGTCACAGGCAGTTCGCGGCACTGGACTACGTGGCCAGCCATCATTATACGCAGGTATATATCGTTGAATAACAGATCCTTCGCTTCGATCAGGATAACAACTACTCCGCGTCGAACTGGATGGTTTGACCGGGGAGGATGTAGTCCGATTCGATGGTCAGATCGCGGCCGTTGGAAACCTTGTTGATGTAGACAAGGCACGTGTCGCCGGGCAGCAGGCCTTTCAGCGAGGTGTCGCTGCGGACGCCGTCAACTGCCAGATATGCATCCCGATAAATGGGAGCGATGCCCGTATTGGTAATGAAAGCAGCCGTCTGCTTCTCATTGGCATAGACGCCCGTCAGGACGAAATGGTAACCGCAAGCCAGGCTCGCTTCCTTGAAACGGCTGGCCGTTCCGTATTGACCGGACGGGGCATCATTGGCAATCATGAAAGAAATGTGGTATTTGGCCGAAGCCTGTTCCCACGTGACACCATACATGCCGGCCGGATTCAGGAAATCCTTCTGGTCCGACCGCGTATAATAACTGATTTCCCCACCGCAGGCCCCTGTTTGCCAGCGGGTACCTTTGCCGATGGCATCCCAGCACTGTTCATTATAGCCTCCTTCATGGTCCTTGTGCATAAAACTGTCATCGAACAGCCCGAAACGAAGGGCCATCAGGGTAGGATCTGCCACAACAGGCGAACTGTCGGCCGCATCGATCGAGATCAGCCAGGGTATCTCCAACACACCGTCCAGATAAGTCAGGAACTCTTTCTGATAGGCAGCGGAAGGGAAATTGACACCTGGACGGAGCGGCGTGCCGTAGATATGGTACTCGCTCCAGTGACCGAACCCAACCTCAACGAAAGCAATACGCGGATCGTCCCGGTACACCTCGTTGAAATCAGCATAGAACTGCTTGGTAAACCACTGCAACTCCTTGTTGGTCCAGTCGGCATACCAGGTGGGGCCGTCTTCATTCTCAAAAAAAGTCTCGTTGTAATCGGCCTGGACCTTGATATAAGAAGGCACAGCCGTGGACCCGGGCTTCCCGTCGACACTGTCTTCTCCAGGATACTCATAACGGAAACGGACCACCGCCTGGTGCTTGCGGGAAGCGACATCCGTGAGCCATTTGTTAAAAGAACGCCAATCGTACTGGATCTTTCCATCCACTTTGCCGGTCACAACCTGGCAAGGAAGGCAATAGGCATATTCCAGCGAGATGGACTTTCCATAGGCGCTGTTCCGTTCACGTGCGTTGTCACTCCATAAAACCAAGCCAGTGGAAGGCTGAACAGCGTCCACACAGCCTTGGACAGCAACAGGAGCATAGGAGTCGTCCAACGGCTCCGGCGGCCTGTTCGTCGGCTCACAAGCGACAGCCGACAAAACGATGACAAGTAAGAAAAGGCGTTTCATATCACAAAAATACAGAGAATTCCGACGACCCGGGCACAATGCCCCCTAAAAACGTGCCCCGCCCGGTGAAAATCACCAGTCGGGGCACAAATCAGCGGGTTTTTGTTCCCGGAACGACTACTCCACGCCAGCGAGGCGCTTGTAGGTCGAGAGACGCCACTTGGCGAATTCTTCGGTCTTGGCGAAGAGTTCGGTGGCATTCTCCGGGAAGGACTTCATCAGGGATGCATAGCGGACTTCACCCTTGAGGAAATCTTGGAACTTGGTCCAGTCGGGATCCGCCTTGCTGTCGAGCTTGAACGGATTCTGCCCGGCGGCTTCCAGAGCCGGATTGTAGCGGTACAGATGCCAGTAGCCGCATTCGACGGCACGCTTCTCTTCCGCCTGGCTGTGACCCATGCCGGCCTTCAGGCCATGGTTGATACACGGCGCGTAGGCAATGATCAGGGACGGACCATCGTAGGCTTCTGCCTCCTTGATCGCATTGAGGAACTGGGCCTGCGAAGCACCCATCGCCACCTGGGCCACATAGACGTAGCCGTAGCTGATGGCCATCATGCCGAGGTCTTTCTTGCGGATCTTCTTGCCCGAAGTGGCGAACTTCGCCACGGCGCCGGCCGGCGTCGATTTCGACGACTGGCCACCCGTATTGGAGTATACCTCGGTATCGAGCACGAGGACATTGACATTCTCGCCGGAGGCCAGCACATGGTCGAGACCGCCGTAACCGATGTCATACGCCCAACCGTCGCCACCGAAGATCCACTGGCTGCGGACCGGGATGAAATTCTGGAGCTCGAGCAGTTGCTTGCAGATGTCGCAACCGCATTCCTTCATCAGCGGAACAAGCGCGTCACAGACCTTGCGCGTGACAGCCGCGTCATTCCGGGCACCGAGCCACTGTTCGAATAGCGTCTTGATCTCGGAAGAGCAGCAGTTGCATTCAAGGCCTTCCTTCATCAGGCGGGCCACCGTCGCACGGACGCGGTCGGAACCCAGGTGCATACCCAGACCGAACTCGGCATTGTCCTCAAAGAGGGAATTCTGCCAGGCCGGACCGTGACCTTCGGCGTTCTTGCAGAACGGCGAGGACGGGAAAGCGGCGCTGTAGATTGACGAGCAGCCCGTAGCGTTGGCAATCATCATACGGTCGCCGAACAGCTGGGTGATGGCCTTGATATACGGTGTCTCACCGCAGCCGGCGCAGGCACCCGAGAACTCGAACAGCGGCTGGGCGAACTGGGAATTCTTGACATTCTGCGCCTTCGGCGCGATGTCTTCCTTGTAACCCACGTTGGCGTGCAGGTAATCGAAATTGGCCTGCTCGGCAGCCTGGCTGTCGAGGCTCTTCATCACGAGGGCCTTCTCCTTGGCCGGGCAGACGTCGGCGCAGTTGCCGCAGCCCGTGCAGTCGAGCGGAGAAACCTGCATCGTGAACGTATAGTCCTTGAACTGGGCGACACCCGGTTTGCGCTTGATACCCTGCGGCGCCTTCTCGGCTTCGGCCGCGTTCATCAGGAACGGACGGATGGCAGCGTGCGGGCAGACAAAGGCGCACTGGTTGCACTGGATACAGTTGGCGGGATTCCATTCGGGGACCTCGACAGCCGTACCACGCTTTTCGTAAGCAGCCGTGCCGGCCGGAATCGTACCGTCCACCATGTCACCGGCGAAGGTACTGACGGGCAGGTCGTTGCCATTCTGGGCAGCCACCACGTCGGCCACGTTGCGGATGAATTCAGGCGCCAGGCGCTCATAGTTCGCATGGACGAATTTGCCGCAGGCGTTCTTCCAGGATTCCGGAATCTCGACTTCCACGTAGTCACCGCCACGGTCCACGGCCGCGTAGTTCATCTTCACGACGTTCTCGCCTTTCTTGCCGTAGGATTTGTCGATGGCTTTCTTCATGTAGGCCACAGCATCGTCGTACGGAATGATGCCCGTGATCTTGAAGAAAGCGCTCTGGAGGATGGTATTGGTGCGGCCGCCCAGACCGATCTCGGCAGCAATCTTGGTGGCGTTGATCAGGTAGAGACGGATGTGCTTCTCCACGATGGTCTTCTTCACGAAATCGGGGATGCGCTTGAAGGTCTCTTCGGTATCCCAGAGGCTGTTGAGCAGCAGCGAACCGCCTTCCTTGATGCCCTTGAGCACATCGTACTTGTACAGGTAGGACGGCACGTGGCAAGCCACGAAATCGGGTGTCGAAACGAGGTACGGAGCGTGGATCGGCTGGTCGCCGAAACGCAGGTGCGAGCAGGTATAGCCGCCCGACTTCTTGGAATCGTAGTCGAAGTAGCCCTGGCAGTATTTCGGGGTGTGGTCGCCGATGATCTTGATGGTGTTCTTGTTGGCACCCACCGTACCGTCGGAGCCCAGGCCGAAGAACTTGCACTCATAGGTGCCTTTCTTCACGATGGAGACTTCTTCCTTGAGCGGGAGCGACTTGAAGGTTACGTCGTCCACGATGCCGATGGTGAAGCCGTTCTTGGGTTCGCGGAGCTTGAAATTGTCGAACACGGCGATGATCTGGGCAGGGCTGGTATCCTTGGAGGAGAGGCCATAGCGGCCGCCGACGAGCAGCGGGGCTTTGTCGCCCAGGTCGGCGATGACGCTCTTCACATCGAGGTAGAGCGGTTCGCCCAGGGCGCCCGGTTCCTTGGTGCGGTCGAGGACGGCGATACGCTTGGCCGTCTTCGGCAGGGCACGGAGGAAATACTTGGCAGAGAACGGACGATACAGGCGGACGGTGATCAGGCCGAGCTTCTCGCCGCGCGTTTCAGCCAGATAGTCGATGGTCTCCTTGATGGTCTCGCAGACGGAGCCCATGGCGATGATGACGTTTTCGGCATCCGGTGCGCCATAGTAGTCGAATGGCAGGTAGTGGCGGCCGGTCAGTTCGCTGATCTCACCCATGTAGCGGGCGACGATATCGGGAACGGCATCATAATAAGGGTTGCAGGCTTCGCGGGCCTGGAAGAAGACATCCGGGTTCTGGTTGGTACCGCGGGTGACGGGCTTGTTCGGATTGAGGGCTTTGGCGCGGAACTGCGCAAGGGCCTTGTCGCTCACGAGCGGACGGAGATCTTCCGCTTCGAGCATCTCGATCTTCTGGATCTCGTGGGAGGTGCGGAAACCGTCGAAGAAATGCACGAACGGCACGCTTGACTTGAGGGTGGCCAGATGGGCCACGGCGGCCAGGTCCATGGCTTCCTGCACGCTGGCAGAGGCCAGCATCGCAAAACCGGTCTGGCGCACGCTCATCACGTCCTGGTGGTCTCCGAAAATGGAGAGAGCCTGCGAAGCGAGGGTACGGGCCGAAACATGGAAAACGGTCGGCAGCAGTTCGCCCGCAATCTTGTACATGTTGGGGATCATCAGGAGAAGACCCTGGGACGCAGTGAAAGTGGTGGTCAGGCTGCCTGCCTGGAGAGAGCCATGCACAGCGCCGGCGGCACCGGCTTCACTCTGCATCTCGGTGACTTTGACAGTCTCGCCGAACATGTTCTTCTTGCCGAAAGCGGCCCACTCGTCCACGAGTTCCGCCATCGTAGAAGACGGGGTAATCGGATAGATAGCCGCGTGCTCACTGAAAAGATACGCTACGTGAGCCGCGGCGAAATTGCCATCACAGGTGATGAATTTTTTTTCTTTTGCCATACGACTATAAGGGTTAATGAATATTCTAACTTACAAAGATACAAAGAATTTAAGCAATCCCCGCAATTTCTGTACCTTCCGGTGCAATTTTCCGCACCAGACCTTGCAAAACCGTGCCGGGTCCCACCTCGGTGAAAGAAACCGCGCCGTCCGCCACCATGTTCTTGACGGTCTGGGTCCAGCGCACCGGAGAAGTGAGCTGCATCAGCAGATTGTGCCGGATCTCATCGGGATCGGTGTGCGGCAGGGCATCCACATTCTGGTAAATCGGGCAGCGGGGCGTGTGGAACTGCGTGGCTTCAATAGCGGCAGCGAGTTCTTGCCGGGCGGGCTCCATCAGCGGGGAATGGAAGGCGCCACCTACTTGGAGTGGCAGCGCCCGCTTGACGCCGCGTGCCTTGAGTTCAGTGCAAGCAGCCTGGACAGCCGCCACTTCGCCGGAGATCACGATCTGGCCGTCATTGTTGTAGTTGGCCGGAATCACCACACCGGAAACCTGGCTGCAAACCTCCTCGATCATCGTCGCGTCACCACCGATGATGGCAGCCATCGTACCGGGCACGGCCTCACAGCAGCGCTGCATGGCGAAGGCGCGGGCTGCGACGAGCCGGAGGGCATCCTCAAAATCGAGGGCGCCTGCCGCGACCAGGGCGGAAAACTCGCCGAGCGAATGGCCGGCGGTCATATCCGGCTTGGCACCGCAGGAGAGGAACGCCGCCACGGAGTGGAGGAAAACGGCCGGCTGCGTCACTTTCGTGGCTTTCAGGTCATCGGCCGTGCCGCTGAACATGATCTCGCGCAGGCCGAAACCCAGGATGCTGTCGGCTGCATCGAACAAATCCCGGGCTTGGGGATCACGCACATATAGTTCGTGTCCCATGCCGGAAAACTGGGATCCCTGTCCCGGAAATACATATGCTTTTTTCATCGAAAGATCGTTTTTTGAAATCCGCCGCAAAGGTAGTAATAATATTTGTTTACGGATAATTCCGTATCTTCGTAGAAAATTCCTTGTATTTATGAGAAAAATGCTTCCCGCTACGCTCGTAGCGCTCTGTTTCTTCCTGACCGCTGGAGCAGAGACGATCACCGTCCGTCAATTCCGCCATGTCGGACCTTTCCCCGTCCAGACCCCCTTCCTGGTCGATTCCGTCGATGTCCAGTCAAAGGCCTTCGATGCGAAGTCATTCCTCGAAGCGTCCTTTTCGAAAGAGGGCCTGGCAGCCTCGACACCCTGTGCCGGGGAAGACCTGCCCGCTTGCGATCGCTTGTCGGTTGGCCTGGTTTCTTTCGCGTTTGAAAACGCCCGGTTCGCTCCTGTGACCATCACGGTTACGGGAGAAATGGAAGGCCATTGCCTGTTCGTCGACGGCAAGAAAGCGGAAGGGACGCTCAAGCTCGCTCCCGGCACGCACCAGGCCGAAATCAAATACCTGGCCGCCGCCGGGAAGAAACCGTCCCTGAAGGTTACCCTTGAAACGCCGGCCGAAGGGGTCCTCTCGTACCGGGAAGACGGGAAGCACCGCTACGGGATGAAAGATGTCCTGCTGGGAACCCGTTTTTCCGGCGTTTCCCTGTCACCCGACGGCAAGTGGCTGATCACCAACTATACCACCACACGGGAAGGCGGTCGAACGGAGCGGTTCTGCCAACTGTCCGAAACGGCCACCGGACGGGTTGTGCTCCGAACCCAGGAGCGTCTCGCGTGGATGCCGGTATCCAACAAATACTACCTGACCCGGAAAGAGGATGCGGGCATCCGGCTCATCACCGTGGATCCCGCCACGGGGCAGGAAGAGACCCTGGCCCAAGCCATTCCGGAAGGTTTCTTCCAATTTGGGCCCACCGAAGACTGTCTGCTCTATTCCAAGTCAGAAGAAGGCCCCAAAGAGAAAGACAATATCTACCAGATCCTGACGCCTGATGACCGCCAGCCCGGCTGGCGCAGCCGCTCCTATCCGGCCCGCTACGATCTGAAAACCGGTGTGATGCAGCGGCTCGCGTATGGCTATCACAATGCCTGGCTGAACGATGTGTCGGCGGATGGAAAGAAAGGCCTGCTGATGGTCAGCGAAGAAAGGCTCACACAGCGGCCTACGACCGTCTCCACCCTCTATCTGCTGGATATGGAAACCCTGCAGGCCGAGAAACTGGTGGACCGCGACGGCTTCATGCAGCAGGCGGCTTTCTCACCCGACGGTCAACAGGTCCTGCTCGGCGGCTCGCCGGAAGCTTTCGGGGGCATCGGAATGAAGGTCCGAAAAGGGCAGACGCCCAGCATGACCGATATCCAGCTCTACCTGATGGATCTTGCCACGCGGAAGATCCGGCCTGTCACCAAGGATTTTGATCCCTGTGTGAGCAACGCCGAGTGGAGCCGGGCAGACGGGCAGATCTACCTAACGGCCGAGAATCGCGACCGCGTCGATCTCTACCGGCTGAATCCCCGCAACGGAAAGATTACCCGGCTCGAAACACAGGAAGATATGGTGAAAGGATTCAGTCTGGCGGCAGCCAGCCCCTCCCTGGCCTGGTATGGACAGAGCGCCTCGAACTCCGACAGGCGATATCTGCTCGATACCCGCAACGGCCAGAGCGTCCTGCAGGAAGACCTCAGTGCAACCATCCTCCAGGATGTCAAACTGGGCAGTTGCCAAGCCTGGAATTTCAAGAATTCCAAGGGTGAGACCGTGTATGGCCGCTTCTATCTCCCGCCAGATTTCGATCCTTCGAAGAAATATCCGATGATCGTGAACTACTACGGCGGCTGCAGCCCCACGGGCCGGAACTTCGAAAGCCGCTACCCGCACCACGCCTACGCGGCCCTGGGCTATGTCGTCTATGTCGTCGCCGTGCCTTCCGGTGCCACCGGCAACGGCCAGGAATGGTCGGCCCGGCACGTCAACACGGCCGGGAACGGCCCGGCACAGGACATCATCGAAGGCACGGAACAATTCTGCAAGGAACACCCCTTCGTCAATTCGGAGAAGATCGGCTGCATCGGCGCCTCCTACGGCGGTTTCATGTCGCAGTACCTGCCCACGCTCACCGACCGCTTCGCCTGCTCCGTCTCCCATGCCGGCATCAGCGACCACACCAGCTACTGGGGCTTCGGCTACTGGGGATATTCCTACAGTGAGACCTCGATGGCGAACAGCTACCCTTGGTCCGACCGCGAACTGTATGTGGACCATAGCCCGCTCTATCTGGCCGACAAGATCAACACGCCGATCCTGCTGATCCACGGCGATGCCGACACGAACGTCCCGTTCAACGAAAGCATCCAGCTCTTCACGGCCCTCAAACTCTTGGGCAAAGAAACCGCCCTGGTGGCCGTCAAGGACCAGAACCACCACATCCTGGACTACGCCAAGCGCCTCGAATGGCAATCCACCATCTGGGCCTGGTTCGCCAAGTACCTCCAGGACGACCCCTCCTGGTGGGACGCCCTCTACCCGCCCAAATCTTTATAAGAGTGAATGACGCGACGAAGTTGCGAGGGGTCTCAGGGGGTACAAAAATAGCCAGGCTTTCGCCTGGCTTCGTACCCCCGTGCGGAATCGAACCGCAACCGTCAGAACCGGAATCTGAAATTCTATCCATTAAACTACGGAGGCCCGTTTTGCACCTGCAAAGATATTGTTTTTCTTTGATTATTTCGCTATATTTGCAAAATGTTTTGAGGAAAAACCATACAAATCATAACTTACAACCTACGCTATGGCTCGTGAAATCAAATTTTCGCTCGTTTACCGAGACATGTGGCAGTCATCCGGCAAATACACCGCCCGCGTTGACCAGCTCCAAGAAATAGCTCCAGTAATCATCGACATGGGTTGCTTTGACCGCGTTGAAACGAACGGCGGTGCGTTCGAACAGGTCCAGCTCCTCTATGGCCAGAATCCGAACAAGGCCGTCCGCGCCTTTACGGAGCCGCTCCACAAGGCGGGCATCCAGACACACATGCTGGACCGTGGCCTCAACGCGCTCCGCATGTACCCCTGCCCGGTTGATGTGCGCAAACTCATGTACAAGGTCAAGCATGCCCAGGGCGTCGATATCACCCGCATCTTCGACGGCCTGAACGATGCCAACAACATCATCCCTTCCATCAAGTATGCGATCGAAGGCGGCATGATCCCGCAGGCTTCCCTGTGTATCACCTACTCCCCCATCCACACCGTGGAGTACTACACCAAACTGGCCGAAAAACTCATCGAAGCCGGCGCGCAGGAGATCTGTCTCAAGGATATGGCCGGTATCGGACGTCCCTGGTCGATCGGTCAGATCATCGCCAACATCAAGAAGAACCATCCGAAGATCGTGATCCAGTATCACGGACACACCGGCCCCGGTTTCTCCGTAGCTTCGATGCTGGAAGCCGCCAAGGCAGGTGTTGATGTGCTCGACGTGGCCATGGAACCGCTTTCCTGGGGTAAGATCCATCCGGACGTGATCACCATCCGTGCGATGCTCAAGGATGCCGGTTTCCAGGTGAAGGACATCAACATGAAGGCCTACATGGAAGCCCGCGCCCTCACGCAGAAGTTCATCGACGACTTCCTGGGTTACTTCATCGAGCCGACCAACCATCACCTGACCTCCCTGCTGGTGGGCTGCGGCCTGCCGGGCGGCATGATGGGTTCCATGATGGCCGACCTCAAGGGTGTCCATCCGGCCGTGAACATGTATCTGCGCAACAACGGCAAACCCGAAGTGTCGCTGGACGACCTGGTGGTCAAGTTGTTCGAGGAAGTGGAATACGTATGGCCGAAGGTCGGTTACCCGCCGTTGGTGACCCCGTTCAGCCAGTATGTGAAGAACATCGCCCTGATGAATATCATGGCCGAAGCGCAGGGCAAGCCGCGCTACAGCCTCCTCACCGACAAGAGCATCTGGGGCATGATCCTGGGCAAGAGCGGCGTGCTGCCGGGCCCGGTGGCGCCGGAGATCAAGGAGCTCGCTGCCAAGCAGGGCTTCGAATTCTTCGAGGGCGACGTCCAGGCGCTCTATCCCGACGACATGGACGAATATCGCAAGGAGATGAAGGAGAACGGCTGGGAGTTCGGTCCCGACGACGAAGAACTCTTCGAGCTCGCCATGCACCCGACGCAGTACCGCGACTACAAGAGCGGTGCCGCCGAGAAACGCTTCAAGAACGATCTGGAAGCCGCCCGGGCGAAAGCCGGGGCCCCGATTATCGTCGAGCGCCCGGTCGTTGAGCGTCCTGCCTTCGACATCGAGAAATACACCGAACAGCATCCGAATGCCCAGCCGATCCAGACGCCGGCTGCCGGTACCCTCACCTGGACTGTCGAACCGTCGGGCGAGTCCATCGCTCCGGCCATCGGCACCAAGATCGAGGAAGGCAAACCCGCCTGCTGGGTCCAGGCCTACTATGGCGTCGAGGAATGCAAGGCCCTCCGGAGCGGCCGCATCGTCTCGATCAACGCCAAGCAGGGCGAGAAGGTCGTCAAGGGCCAGATCGTCGGTTTTATCGAATGAAAAGAGAGGGTGGCGCGCCACCCTCTCTTTTTCCAAGTCAGTTAAGGAGTTCGATCGCAGGATCGAGCTCCTTTTTCAGTGCCGGAACGTCGATCTCGAAATAGTGGTACGCGTAGAGATACTTCGGCTTGATCAGGTTCGCCGCCTTGATGAACTCCGCGTCCGTCATCGTGTACGGAAGATTTTTCGGCAGGAAGGCCAGATCGATCCGCGGCAGGTCCTGCATCTCGGGAATCGGTTCCGTGTCGCCGGCCAGATAGACCTTGAAACCGTCGAAATCGAGCACATACCCGTTGCCGACGCCCCGCGGGTGAAAGAGGTCACCCTGCGGATTGCGGCGGTTGATGTTGTAGGCCTCGGCGGCAAAGATGCCGATGCCTTCCCAATAGCAATACTCGTCATTGGCCAGGACGGTATAACGCGCGTCCACATGCCCCACGTTCTGGCTTACGATGAAAGCCGTCTGCGGGGTCTCGATCGGGCCGATTGCTTTCTTATCGTAATGATCGTAGTGGTTGTGCGTGATGAGGATCAAGTCGGCCGGGGTCCGGCCTGCATAGTCGCAGACCTCGCTGTACGGGTCGACATAGATGACCTTGTCACCTATGTCGAAGCGTACAGAAGCGTGGCCGAGCACCTCGACCTTCAGCGCGCCCATCGGAGTCTGGAACGTCTTCATCGCTTGTAATCTCTATTATTCCGTTCCGGAGTAGCCAGGATTCTGCTGAATGTCGGGATTCGTGTGAATCTCGTCGATCGAAATCGGGAGACGGCACAGGTTGTTGTTGCGGTCGATGGTCAGTCCGCGACGGGAAGACACCGTAGCACCGTAATACGCATTGTCTTCGAAGGTGAGCGTCTTGTTCAGACGGCAGGCCTCGAAGAAGAGTTTGCCTTCGCAGAGGAACTCGCGGCGGTACTCTTTGTAGATCTCTTCAGCCGTTACAGTCGAAGCGGTCCACGGCGTGTAATCGGGATTGCGTTTGGCGATGGCATTCAGGTAATCTGCCGCTTTGGCCGCATTGTTGCCGGCCAGGGCCGCCTCAGCCGCGAGCAGATAGGCTTCGGAAAGACGGAACACCTTGATGTTGACAGCCGTATAATTGGAAGAGCCTTTGTCGCCGGCGAGTTTGGTGCTGCCTGAATACTTGTAGCAGCAATCCTTTCCATAATGAGAACGGGCGCGGATGTTGTCGGACACGCTGGAATCGTTATAGTAGTGGTCCCAGTCCATCACGCCCCAGCGCACATCGTTCTCGCCCATGATGTCCATCCAGTATTTGCTGGCATAGAAGTTACCATTGGCGGCATTGATGTGGCCCTTGCGCATGTAATAGCAGCCGAGACTGCCGGTACCCAGGTCGCGCTCGCTCGGATAGATACCAAACTCGAGGATTGACTCGCTGCCGAATTCACCGGTCCAGGAATTCACCCAGTTGCCCGGCGTATAGAGCGTATAGACATTGCTGTTGATCACGTTCTCGAACGCGGCGAGGGCGGAAGACTGGTTCCCCATATACTGATAGACCTTGCCGAGCAGCATCTGGTTCGCATAGTAGTTCACATAGCCGCGGCTGGCCCGCTTCGAAAGCAGCGGAGCAGCCTCGTTGAGGTCGGCGACGATCTGGGTGTAGGCCTTCTCGACCGGGTCGCGCTGCAGTTTCTCCGCCGCATTGACCTGAGCGGTGACGACCGGGATACCGACGCTGCTCTTGTCCATGTCATACGGCTTGCCGTAGAGGCGCACCAGGTCGAAATGGATCAGGGCACGGATGGTCAGCGCCTGGCCGAGGTAATCGTCGAGGTTTTCAGTGGTCCCCTCCTCTTTCATCTTTTCGATGTTGGCGATGATGTTGTTGGCCTGCAGGAGGCAGAAATAGCCCGTTGACCAGAAGCCCGAATAGGAGCCGCTGGACGCGGAATGGTTGAAATAGTAGAGCGCGTCACCCGGGTTGCCGCCCGTATAGATGGTCATGTCACCGCCCTTGGCGTCGCCATAAAGCAGGAAGTTACGGCCATAGTAACTGGCGGACGTAAGGTTGTAGATCAGGCCGTTCAGCATGACCTGCGCATCCTGGGCACTCGTCAGGCAGGTCGAGGAGTCAGCCTGGTTGGTCGGAGCCATGTCGAGGAAGTTCTCGCAAGAGGCAAGCATCAGGATGCAGGCCAATGAGAGCAATATATTGTAAATCCTTTTCATAATTCAATGTTTTTGAGGGTTCCTTTAGAAGCTGAGTTCAATACCGAAGGTGTAGGTCTTTCCAATAGGAGTCTCAAAGGCGCGGGTTCCGTAGGCGTTGACCTCCGGGTCGGCCCATTTGTACTTGGAGAAGGTCAGCAGGTTGCTGCCGTTGAAATAGACGCGGGCCTTGTCGAGGCCGATCTTGCGGACCACGTTGGTCGGCAGGTTGTAGCCAAGGGAAACCGTCTTCAGGCGGAGGAACGAACCGTCATGCATCCAGCGGGAGCTGTATTCCATGGCGTCTTCAAGGTCACAGCCGCGGAGCTGCGGATAGATGCCGCTGTGGTTGGTCGGGGTCCAGACATTGTCCAGGTACTGCTTGCCGCGGATACGGTTCCAGAAATAACCGTCATCCGCCAGGCGGTACACCGCACCGTCATAGATCTGGCCGCCGATCTTGTAGAGGAAGTTCAGTCCAAGGGTCAGGCCCTTCCATTCGATGTCGGTGTTGATGCCACCGTATGCGAAGGGGTTGGCATCGCCCAGGATGACCTCGTCGGTGTCATTGAAGTCGAGCACCACGTTGCGGCCGTTGAGCTGCATGTCCGCATTGCTGTTGTTGGAGTACCAGAGGTTGTCGCCGTTCTCCGGATTGGTACCGGCCCATTCGCGGCCGTAGATAGCCAGGGTCGATTCGCCCACGCGGTAGAGGAACTGTGTGTTTCCGTCGCCGCCCGTCGGGTCGTACCAGATGATGTCGGCGTCGTCATACAACTTCGTCACCCGCGAACGGATGAAGGAGGCATTGATGCCGGCACTCCAGCGGAAGTTGTTGTTCCGGATGATGTCACCGTTGATTTCCACCTCGAAACCGTGGTTGTTGATCTCACCGATGTTCTGCAGCGTGGAGGAGAAGCCGGTGATCGTGGAGATCGGCACGTCCTGCAGCAGGTCTTTCGAATCGCGGTTGAAGTACTCGACACTACCGCTCAGGCGGTTGTTGAAGAGACCGAATTCAAGGGCGAGGTTGTAGGTATAGCTCGTCTCCCAGGAAAGGTTGGCGTCGGCCGCATTGATCAGGGCGCCGCCCGGGGAACCCATATACTGATAGCTGTAACCGGCCAGGGAGCGCCAGCCGTAGTTGCTGCTCGGCAGCGTACCGTTGACACCGTAGGAAGCACGGAGACGCAGATTGTCGATGACATCCTGGCTCTTCATGAATTCTTCCTCGCTGATGCGCCAGGAAGCGGCCACGGACCAGAAGTTACCCCAACGGGTATCCGGACCCAGGCGGGAGGAGCCGTCACGACGGAAGGAAGCCGATGCATAGTACTTGCCGCCGAAATTGTATTCCAGACGGGAAAGGATCGACATCATCGAGTTGCCCCAACTGTAGCCGCTGGCGTCAAGGGAACCGGCAGTGGACACCGTATGGAGGGCGCTGACCGGAAGGTCCTTACCCGTGGAACGATGGAAGTCGGTCTGGTTCTTCTCGGCCTCGAAACCGACGAGGGCCGAAACCGTGTGGTTGCCGAAGGTCTTGTTGAAATTCAGCGTGGAGGAAGAGACGATCTTCTGGTAGATGGTGGACATCTCGTTGACGCGGCCGTTATCGGAAGCGCCCGAGAAGTGCTCGGGACTGTAATAGATGTGGTCGCGGTAACGCGTGTCGTCATAGGAGAAGACCGTACGGAAATTCAGCCAATCCGTGAACTTGACTGTCGCCGTCTCGCTGACGGAGAGTTTCAGGCTCTTGGATTTGTTTTCCCACAGATTGTTGTAATACAACAGGTTGTAACCGTAGCTCTGGTATCTCGAAGTCCACGGCGATCCATCCTTGTAGTTGTCGGGCCAGTAGAGGGGCCACAGCAGGTTGACCGACTGCATGAAATAGTTGTCGGAGTTGTTGATGGTATCGTTGAAGCCCGTGCGGCTGGTGCTTGCGACAGCCACGTTGGTAGCCAGTTCGAAGAACTTGCCGACTTTCTGATTGAGGTTCACACGACCGCTCAGACGGTCGAAGCCGTTGATATAGACGCGGCCCTGGTCTTTCGTATAGGAGAACGAAGTATAGTAGCTGCTGGTCTTCGTACCGCCGCTCACGCTCAAGTCATAGGTCTGATAGATGGCCTTGCGGAAATAGGCGTCCATCCAGTCGAAGAAGACGAGGTTGCCATTGGCGTCGACGCGTTTGATCTGGCCATCGGTGCGGGCTTCGATCTTGATGGGATCATATGCACCCGTACCCGTGGTGGACAACTGATAGCCGAAACGGTTCCAACGGCTGTTCAGCATGCTGACGGCATCCGCCGCCGCCTCGGCATCGTTGAGACCGTCCACACGGGTGGCCGCATCGTGGAAGATGGTATAGAGTGCATTGACATTGTCATAGACAGAAGCGGGCTCGAAGTTCTTCACAGCCCAGTCCGGCGTGATACCGACCGAAGCCTTGAAAGTGACCGTCGGACGTCCTTCCTTGCCGCGTTTCGTCGTGACCAGGATCACGCCGTTGGCCGCACGTGAACCGTAGAGGGCGGAAGCCGCGGCGTCCTTCAACACCGTGATGGATTCGATATCGCTCGGGTTGAGGGAGTTCATCACGTTGTTGGTCGAATAGATGTAGTCGCTCATCTGGCCGGCGTCACCCGACTGGGCCGGGACACCGTCGATGACGTAGAGCGGCTCGTTGGACGCATTCATCGAACCGATACCGCGGATGCGGATCGAAGCGGCCGAACCAGCCTGGCCGGAACTGCCTGTGATCTGCATGCCGGCGACCTTGCCGTTAAGGGCCTGCTCGAAAGAAACGGTCGGCACATCCTTGATGGCTTCCTGCTTGACGACAGAAGCCGCACCAGTATAAGTGCCTTTCTTTGCGGTACCGTAGGCGACCACGATGGTCTCCTCGAGGGATTCCGCATTGGGAGCCAGCGCGGCGTCCACGACGCCCCTTCCATTGACCATCACCTCCAGGTCATTGAAACCGATGGAGGAGAAGACCAAGACTGCATTGGACGGTACATTGTCCAGGACATACGCACCGTTTTCATTGGAAGCGACACCCGTCATCGTACCCTTCACCACAACGCTGGCGAAAGGGATGGGCGTCCCGTCCTGTGAAGAAGTCACCCTGCCGGTGACCCGGTTCTGCGCAAACAGTGAACTGCAGGACAGCACCATCAGCGCAACAATCAATACTTTCTTCATAAGCAGCATTTTTTGGTTAAATTATAGTGTTTTCCACTTTTTCAGGGGATTTTATACAAATTTAAAAAAATAATTTCGCAAAAACCACTATTCTTTCGCAAAAAAAGCAGTTCCAGCACGACCGGGAGCGGGGTTTTCAAAAAAAGAGGAAGGACAAAACTTGTTTTTTCCCATTTATTTTTGTTATTTTTGTAGAAGATAGCCGACAATCCTAACCAAAACCATAATCATTCAACTCGATCCGCTTATGAAGAAACTATTCACAGCCGCACTGCTGGTACTCATCTGCAGTACCACCTTCGCGCAGAACAGAGTGACGGGACGCGTCACTTCTTCAGAAGATGGAAGTCCGATTCCTTTCGCCAGCGTTGTGGTGAAGGGAACGATGAATGGCGTTGCCACGGATGACAATGGTGTCTATACCCTCACCAACGTCGCCCGCGGCGCCATCCTGGAATTTTCATCTGTCGGTTTCATCACGCAGGAAGTCCAGTATGAAGGGGCACCTGCGGTCAATGTGATCCTTGCCCCTGACCGGGAAGCCCTTGAAGAAGCCATGGTCGTGGCTTACGGTACGGTCAAGAAAGGCTCCTATTCCGGCTCAGCAGCCGTAGTGAAGCAGGAGTCCATCAAAGATGCGCCGGTCGTAAGCTTCGAACAGGTCCTCGCCGGTAAGGCGCCTGGTGTCCAGGTGGCCAACTACTCCGGCCAGCCGGGCTCTGAAGCAGACATCTCCATCCGTGGTTTCGGCTCCTTCAATGCCGGCAACCAGCCGCTCTATGTCATCGACGGCGTGCCTGCCACCAGCGGCGACTACTCCTCCGGCAATATCTCCACCAGCGCGATGAACTACCTCAACCCGAACGATATCGAATCCATCACCATCCTGAAGGATGCGGCGGCGGCTTCGCTCTACGGTTCCCGCGCTTCCAACGGTGTGATCCTGATCACGACCAAGAAAGGTAAATCCGGCAAACTGACGACCAATTTCAAGGCCAGCGCCGGTTTCTCCTATTTCGCCTACGACAACTACCCCCTGGCCAACGACGCCGAGACCGAGTCCCTGCACCGGATGGCCTGGACCAACTACGCCAACGACAACCCGTCTTCCTGGAAGAGCTACGGCAGTGTCGATGCGTACGTGAATGCCAAGGTGGAAGCCAACTATCCGTCGAAGGATGAAAGCAAGTATATCTATAAGGACTGGGAGAAAGTGCTCTTCCGCACCGGTATCGCCCAGAACTATGAGTTGAGCCTCTCCGGCGGCGGCGAAAAAGGCAAGGTCTATGCTTCAGTGGGCTGGACCGACCAGCAGGGTGTGGTCACCATCGACTACCTGAAGCGTTTCTCCACCACGATCAACGCGGAAGCCAACGTCAACAACTGGCTCAAGGTCGGCGGCACCACCCAGTTCTCCTGGCAATACCAGACCGGTCACCAGGACGGTTACGCCACCAAGGACAACCCGTTCTTCATCTGGAAGGTCGTCCTCAACGAGCGTTGGCCGTACGCCTACAAGGATACGGGAGACCTCTATCTCGAGCGCTGGAGTCCCAGCTTCTCGACCGTCAACCCGGTGCAGACCTACGACAAGCAGATCAACGATGCCTGGCAGCACCGCCTGATCCTCAAGGGCTGGGCAGAAGCCAAATTTACCGACTGGCTCCGGCTCAAATCGACCGTGGGCGAAGACTGGCTCTATATGCACGACCGTTTCGGCTGGCTCTACGGCCACCCGAACTTCTATGCCTACAGTGACATCGGCGGCTATATGGGCGACCGGCACCGCAACGTGCACCGCCTGGTCAGCTCCACGCAGCTCAATTTCGACAAGACCTGGGGCGACCATCATCTCGCCATGATGGCCGGCTGGGAGGCCGAACGCGAGAAATTCGAGTACACGCGCCTCAACAAGATCGACTTCTCCTACATGGGCGCCACCGAATCGTACCTGGCCTCGAACTTCGATGACGGCTACACCTATTCGCGCCTCTGCACCCTCCTCTCCGCCCTCGGCAGCGTCAGCTATGACTTCGGCGCCCGCTACTACCTGACCGGCACGTTCCGCCGCGACGGCAGCTCGAAACTCGCACCGGAAACCCGCTGGGGTAATTTCTGGTCCGTCAGTGCATCGTGGCGCTTCTCCAACGAGGCGTTCCTGAAAGATTCCGCCTGGCTGACCGATGGCAAGATCCGTGGATCCTACGGTACCTCCGGTACACTTCCGTCCGACTATTTCGGCTATATGTCCGTGTACAACTACACGAGCTACGGCAACACCGGCGCCAGCTATCCGGGCAATCTCGCCAACTCCGACCTCTCCTGGGAAAAGAACCGCAACTGGAACGTCGGTCTTGACCTGCGCCTGTTCGACCAGGTCGACCTGACGGTCGAGTACTTCAACAAACTGACCACCGACCTGTTGCTCGACGCCTCCGTGCCTTCCACCACCGGTTTCACCTCCACGCTGATGAACATCGGCTCCATGGTCAACCGCGGCTGGGAAATCGCCGTGAACTGGGACATCCTGCGCAACAACAACGGCTGGAACCTGTCGGTCGGCGCCAACTGGTCGCACGTCCACAATGAGATCCTCTCCCTCTCCGAGGAAGGTGAATCCATCGCCGACACGCCGCACGTATGGCAGGCCGGCTATCCGTTCTACCAGTACCGTACCCGCAATTACCTGGGTGTGTGCCCGGAAGACAACTATATGGACAACAGCCGCCTGAAAGCCGGTAACCCGATGTACGCCGAAGGTTCCTGGTATGAGAAAGGCGAGACGGCCGACCAGACCGTGGTGCTGCGGAACGGCACGGTGATCAACGCCGGCCAGACCATTCCCGAAGACACCTTCAACTACTACCCCACCAACCGCAACAATGCCAGCAACATGATCCTGGAAGGCATGAGCGCCATCCCGAAAGGCTTCGGCGGCTTCAATCTCAATGTGGGCTGGAAGGGCCTCACCCTCGACATGGCCTGGTCCTACAAATACGGCCACTATATCTGGGATGAAGGTGTGGAACAGATGGAAAGCGACGGTTATTTCGACTTCCACCGCAACATCGCCAAGGACCAGCTGAATGCCTGGACTCCGACCAACACCAACACCAATGTCCCGCGCCGTATCCGCGACAACGGACAGGGCGGTTACTACTATTCGAGCAAGTACCTCAAGAAGGGTGACTTCCTCCGCCTGAAGAACCTGACCCTCTCGTACCGTCTTCCCGCCGCAGCGACCAGCAAGATCGGCCTGGCCGGTGCCCGCTTCTATGTGGCAGGCGCCAACGTGCTGACCTTCTCCGGCCTGAACATCGACCCGGAAATCCAGTCCAGCGGCTACTACAACTACACGATGCCGGCCATGCGGACCGTGACCCTCGGCCTCGACCTGACATTCTAATCTAGCTTTGACAGATATGAAACATTCTATCAGATACATTGCGATTGCGGCCGTCCTGCTGCTCGGACTGACCGCCTGTGAGGGATTCCTGGACACGACGCCGACCAATGCGGTGGTGGACAAGAACGCGATGGTGACACTGGCCGATGCGGGCATCGCCTGCAACGGTCTTTACACCCCGCTGAAATATTATACCCTCTACGGTACCTATATCCCTTATATGGGTGACCTGCGGGCCGACAACATCTACCCGCGTACCTCCGACGGTACCGGCGCCGTGATCTACAGCTGGCAGTACGAATCCACACAGAGTTCCTATTTCGGGACCTTGTGGGAGAACTACTACAACGTGATCATGCGCTGCAACACCTTCATTGAGAATATCGATGCCTGTGAGGCTTCCAGCTCCAGCGACATTGCCAAGAAGAACGACTATACGGGCCAGGCCTATGCCGTCCGCGCCCTGTGCTACTTCGACCTGGCACGCCTCTACGGACAGACCTACACCTATGACAACGGTGCCTCGCTTGGCGCGGTGCTGATCACCGAGACCATCGGCCCCAGCGAGGCCCGCCTGCCGCGCAACTCGGTTGCCGAAACCTATACCCAGGTACTCAACGATCTGACCAAAGCGAAGGAACTGCTGTCCAAAGATACCAACCTCGGTCATTTCAACTACTGGGCAGCCCGCCTGCTTGAGGCCCGCGTCCATCTGTATATGGCCCATTGGTCGGAGGCGCTCGCAGCTGCTACCGAAGTGATCAACAATTCCCCGTACCGGATGGTCAGCGGCGACCAGTATGCCAGCTACTGGGGCCGTGAAGGCGATCCCGAGTCGGTGCTTGAACTGCTTGTCTCCGTACAGGGCGATATCGACAGCGACGGTGGCTTCTACACCATCTACCACAACATGTGGTTCGACGATTCGAACGCCGGCGGCAGCCTGATCCCGACACTCAAGTGGCGCAACCTCTTCAAGGATACGCCGAACGACGTCCGTGGCCAGATGATCCAATACGACGACCCGACGACGGGCGGCCGCAAGACCGGAGAATACTGGCTCCGCAAATTCATCGGAAACAAGGACCAGGGCTACACCTTCCGCCGCAACAACCCGCGCGTGATGCGTATCACCGAGGCTTACCTGATTGCTGCTGAGGCAGCCCTTCAGGGCGGTAATGCAGCCGATGCCAGCCGTTACCTCAACGCCGTGCGCAAACGCGCCGATGCAACGGCATCCGACGTGACCGCCACTGCCAACCTGATCCAGACCGAGCGCCAGAAAGAGTTCATCGGCGAAGGCCACCGCTTCTTCGACGTGATGCGGACCGGCGGCCAGTTCGTGGCCGATCCCAACGACCCGCACGACTTCCGCAGCGGCTCCGCCTACATCCACACGCTGAAGGCAGGCGACCCCAAGGCCGTAATGCCGATCTCCAGCGACGCACGCGTTTCCTACCCCGAACTCCAGCAGAATCCGGGTTACAAGGATTAAGGACGGACGTTTCGTTTAGAGAGTCTCCTCTCCGCTGAAATGCCTTGCAGAATGTTCTGCAAGGCATTTTTAGTAAAAAGTATCCCAAAAACGCGAAAGTGGCCCAATAAAAAGTTTCTCGCAGGGTAGCACCTTTCGGCGCAGGAAGGAGTGACCAGGGTTATAGGGATTTCACCTCTTTCAAGAGAGATTACTCTCGTTCTTTCTGCTTTTTTACTTATCAATGACATCTATCGTCCCAGATCTGACATGATTCAAATAGTAATCTTTTGTCATCCATCCGGGGCAGCCGGTTTTGTCCACCTTGTAGTTAGTACAACCGAGGAATGGCTCGGTTCGACCTTTCCCTCTCTTAACGATGAGATATCCATCGCTACAACGATCACACTTTAAAATGGGAAGAGTCCCGCCCCAAAGGGCGTTCGTCATAAAATCACAGATCTCCGGTTCATTGGTACAGATCCAAAGCCGCAAGCCAAAGTCTTTCTTGTACTTGTGCTGCATCGGATAACCGCAGACGGGGCAGCGTTTCATCACTGAAATCACCGGTTCCACTGTTTTATCAATATCCAGTTCACCATTCACTTTGATACCCGGATAATCCTGAACAAGCTCAGCTATGAAGCGGGATGGCCGGTTCTGGGGCACCACTATGTAAACACGATTCTTGGTTCGCGTCATAGCAACGTAGAAGAGACGTCGCTCCTCGGCGTATTCGATGGCCTTATCACTATGAATCACCAGTTGCATCACCGGATCATCCTCAATCATAGAAGGGAATCCGTATGTGCCATTGGTGGCATTGATGATGATTACATTGTCAAAACCCAAACCTTTGGAACGATGCGCCGTTAGGAAGGTGATATTTACATCAGGGAAAGCCATAGATTTCACTTCTCCGGTTTTCTCATTGTAGATATATCGGCCAGTTCTAGCAAGGTTGGAAGCATCAAATCCATAGCGGCCAATCAGCAGAATGGAAGAGTTTGCAGGCTTTCCCTCGGCTTTGTTAGCTTCGACTATTTGCCCTATTACCCGATCTATTGCCGTGGCCTGCTGCTGTAGCTTGCCATTCTTACCATCGGGATCCTTCTTCTCGATCTCCTCGGAATATGCCTCGACAACGAACGGCATCTCAATATGCTTGGGACTCTCCAGATGCTTCTTGATTTGTGAGGTATTCTTCTGGATAAAGTTGCCGGCCACATCAATTACCTCCTGAGAGTTGCGGTATGTACGGGTGATTAACAACTCCTCACCATAGCCCATAATCTCCGAGAACTGCGTGAACAAAGATATATCCGAACCGGCATATGCGAAGATGGACTGCCAGTCATCCCCCACTGCGATAATCTTGGCGTCACTGATTTCAGATAACTCCTTTGCTAGATTGAATCGCTGCCGGGAAATGTCCTGGTACTCATCAATAATGATGTACTTGTAGTCCAAGCGAGCACCGTTCTCTCGCTGTTGCTTCAGAATCTTCGCGGAATCGTTTATCATATCCTCGAAGTCCACCGCATTGGCATCGTCCAGTTTCTGAGTGTATTCCATGTAGCACTGACGACAAACATCCAAAAAGAGCTGAGTCCGGACGTTGTTGGATCGGTTCCGCATATCTCGAAACATGTCCATGGGATAACCGTTGGCTTTGAAGTTATGGATAAACTGGCAAATAAGTTTCACCAATTTGGCGATATATTTGTTTTCCTCAGTAGAAACGATCTTTTCATAGACTTCTTGCGGGTCGCGAGGCTCCAATACTATCCCTTTCTTCACAAGTTTTTCCCTTAAATGATCCAGCATAGGCCGGCCATCCTTATATTTTGAGAAAGTGAATATCAGGTCTGTACCGTGTTCTTTATGGAAGTTAACTTTCCTTTTGATCCACCATTTATACTTCTCCAGCTGTTCAGTTGTATACCGACTATGGGTGCCATCCTCAGTGATGCCAAAATGCTCGATGTAAACGGTACGGCCATTCTGAGTAATGGTGAAATCCGGCGTATAAGCCCGATGGGAATTCGGGAAACTGTACGGATAAGGATTCTCGTACAGGTAATCAATTTTATTAAGATAAAGGAAGTTGGCAATAATCACCTCCTCAGAAGAACGAAGCGTCTCGTAGTTAATAGTAATGGCCTTCTTCGTCCGTTTATCGATAATCTGCTGACTATCCTCTGACAGGATGTTCTTCATTGTCGCAAAGTCAGACTTGGACATATAACTGAAGAATGAGGCCATATCCTCGCCCGTGTACGGAGCGTCAAAGTAAGTCCCGAAAAGGAGAATGAGTTTCTCTACCATTTCGGGCTTCTTCAGGACGTCATTCTTCAGGTAGTCCGTAATGACGCTCCACATGAAGCCTTCGTCTTTAATATTGCGCTTCTTGGCGTCATTCTCGCGCAGAATTGTGTATCCAGTCCTATGGAATGTTGATACCGGACACTTGATGTGAAGCGCCTTGACGATCTTGTCTTCAAGTTCTCCGACTGCCTTATTTGTAAAGGAGATAACCAATATGTCTTCCGGATTCACACCTTTCTTCTCCACCAGATATTTAACCTTGGCGGCCATCGTGGTGGTCTTGCCGGCACCGGCACCTGCTACGACAAGAGTATAATCCTCATCAGAGAGAACGACCTTTCGCTGCTCAGCATCTAGGGAGATAGCTGGATCAACCTGCGAAAGAATGGTGTCTAAGTACTCCTTGTCGGTCTCCAGATGCTTGGCGAAGAATTTGTCATTGTGTTTTTTGATGAGGATGGGGGACTTCTTCAAGTTCTCCAGTTCTTTGAAAAGCGCAAGGGCTTTCTTGATACGTTCTTCATCCAGACCGTTCTTCTCACAGTACATGCCCAGAAGATTGGATACCTGAAGGTTTAAGAAGAAGGTCTTTATGTCAGTATATTCTTCTACGATGGGCTTGTAGTCGCTACGGGCAATATACCGGTCTTCATTCAGCAATCGCATTAGAGCACAACCAAAAGCCAGTAAGCGATCAAATTCTGGCGTAGAGGCAAGAGCTGCCGAGGCTTTCTCGGTAGCTTCGGATTTTGTTCCAAATATGCGACTGAGGAGGGACATTATTCCAGTTCTTTTATTCCCAACGATTTAAGATAGTCATATGTGCTATCGTAAAACAAAGGGATACGTGTAGGGTCTAGATATGAATCATCAATATTCTTTGCACCATTGCCCGCCGGAACACATATGACCATGCCTTGGCGTGCTCGAGTGAGAAGAACACGATAGGCATTCAACTGATACATCCGACGCATATCTGATGCGATATTCTGCCAAACACCACCATTGAATGAGCGTTGTGTCCAAGGGCCTTGGATTAACTCTGGTTTTTTTCGATCTTTTGGACTCAAAACGACATGGTCAGGATCATATATCATGTCTCCATCCCAAACAATGGCAGCATAGTCAAGTTCTAGTCCCTGAACATCAAACTCTGTTGCAGCATCCTCAAGAAATAGCGAAGACCTAATGTCTGTAATATCATCCAGGAACCAATGGACAGTATCGGGCTTGCAGCGAACATCTATGGAGAGAGGACGCAATCGATATGCTTGGGAGGACACTAATAAGCCGTATCGCTCTGAGCCACGATGTACTTTTCGAAGCCAGTCCTTAGCCTTTTCCAGATCACGCGTCAAACGAATAGGATAGTGTGCATCCAGCTTTTGGAGTTGTTCTTTAGCGAGATTCACATCTACATCAAGCAAAGCCTTGACAAACAGACTCAGGTTTTCAGCTCGGAAACTCCGTTTGCTTACAGACAAATGTAATTCCTCAATGGGATGCTTTTGAGCTTCAGGTATTGCAGCAAGTCTTTCTTCCACCTTTCCATCAGCATATTCCTTTTCTCTCAAATTGGCAGGATAATAAACATGCCAATTATCAAAAGCATCATGTATGGCTGAGAGCCAAGTCGATATTCCGGCCTCACCGGTATTGATTTCTTGACCGCCGCCTACGAGACACACAATAACCGCCCAATCTTTCTTTTTGTCCAGACCCCAGGTAAGGAATTCCGGTTCTGACATGGGGAAATTCTGTATCCCTTTTTTGCGGCTAAGCCAGTTACGTAATTGTTCATAAGTCCAACTACGTTGGGCCTCGTCGAAGATATCCACATGCTCTGTTAACCATTCTGAACCGTCATTTACGGCAACAGAAGAATCAACGGAAAGCGTATTGGCGTCTGGAAGTATCGGCTTTTTTACCATCTGAAGGACATAGTCCCTATGATGATAAACATCCATTATAAATGAATCAACAGCTTTGTGAGCTCGTGTTTTATTGTATTTGGTTTTTGGATTCTTCTTTTTCTCTTGTTCTACAGCATCTCTTGCCAACGCTTCTCGCAATACTTTAACAAGGGGACCATTCCCACTTAAATATACAGCAAGGCTTCGGTTCTCATCCGCTTTCTTGTTTTCGTTTTCTTCAAATAGATTGATGGCGATATCAAGCCCCACAAGAGTTTTTCCTGCGCCAGGAACTCCTGTAATGAAGCATATACTCTTTTGACCTTTTCTTTTCGACTCTTCGACAATCCTTAAAACAGCCTCAGTCGCCTTTTCTGTCCGGTCCTCAGAAGTATGGTTGGTTATATCCGCAATAGATTTGTTCTCGAGATTCTTCCTTCTATATAACGTCGTTGCAGCTTGCACGATTGTAGGAGTAGGATTATAAGGGCTCATGCCCCATCCTTCCGGAGTCTCACTTTTGGCAAGAAGTTCAAGTACTTGATCTATGATTGCCCGTAGAGTAGAATCGTTACTACACACTGGCTCAAGAACCTTGTCATCATACTTCGATGGTTGGAATACATGTGAACGCTCCGATGCTGCAGTAGCCACCAGGATGGGAACAACCCACAATTCGTGGCTTTTCTGATGAAAGTATTTTAAGTCCAGCGCATAGTCCCAGACCTGCTCTAAATCTGGACGTTCATACGATTTCTCTCCGACCTTGTATTCAAGGACAATTACGACGTCTTTTATTAGCAGAATAACATCAGCGCGTTTTCCTAAACGAGGTATTGAGTACTCGAAAAAGATCTCCCCATCTAATCCATCGAGCGAAGACTGAAGCGTCGCTATCTCATGTGCCCACGAATCTTTCTGAAGAACATTGTCATCTAATCGGCTATTCAAAGAAAGGTCCGCCCAAACTTTCTCAGCATTGGTGCGAAGAAAGCATGGAATAGAGGCGTTATAGAAGAAGCGATTCATAGCCAAAACTCAATAATTTTGTTTAGTGGGAATAACTCCTCTTACTCCGCCACGTGGATTTGGCACGTCGCCTTGATAACGGGGAATCAGGTGCAAGTGAACATGAAAAATGCTCTGGCCGGCGGCTTCCCCAACATAGGTCCCTAAAAAAACGGATAGGATACCAGGCATCAGCCATCATTCCTGCTATGATCTCTTCAAAAGAGAATACACGCCTATCGGGATTCGCACTTATCAAATTGATGATAGATACGAACCAATAGAATTTGTATGTAGCCGTCGTGTTGTCATATATCCGAGACAAACGAGCGACGTCAACAATACCTTCTGAGGGCAGGATCATAGATGAGGATAGTTGTACAGACAAAGTTACACTTTTTCCGGATTTGTACGTATGTGAGTATTAATATAGTGACATCTCTGCCACACAAAAAGAGGCCCATCTCGCAAAGAGCTGAGCCGCAAAACACATCACATGAGAACAACAACGACAATCATTATGTAAACTTCGCCTTCGTCCAATAATATACCACGACGCCAACCACAACCAACAGGAGTTCGAATACAACCAGTGCCACAGCCATGGCCTTGGAAGAAAGCCTGACACCTTGCCCCGCCGCAATACTCTTCAAGTCTTTTTTGTATTGGGAGAAGAGTCCCTTCGTCTCATTCATCCTCTCAAGAGCGAGGTCTATTCGATCCAAGGTCCACCTGATCTTCCAGGACGCTTCCTGAATGGACGCCGCAGCTTCGTCTACTCCGAAACCATTGTTGTGTAAAGGTGGATGTTCCCCGAGTCGGTCATCTCGAACCGGATCAGATCCGAAGTGGCGACAGCCGGTTCAAAGACATCCGGAGAGAGTTCTCGCAGCCGAGACTCTATTATGTCGATGAAGAGAGGGGCGACACCGTTTGCTGAAGCCAGGGACCGAAAGTCTTTGAGCGCTTCTTTAACCTTGTCGATGTACTTCGCTGGATTCTTGATGTCGTTCTGGGCGGCAAAGGCCAGCAGGTCTGCAGTGGTTATATCCTCGAACTTCCCCCGTACGGAGAATTCGTGACGCTTTTCCGGAGCTGTCGCTGTCTTCAAGATGAAGCAGAGGTCGTAAGCCGGAGAGAGATGCCAGGAACCGTCCTTCTCCATGATGAAGGAGAAGTTCTTGGCGTGGTCATCTGTATTGTTTGAGAGGATGTTGAACACCATCCGGAGGAAGAGCTCGTTCAGTTCATCCTGGGGGATGGAGAGCTGCCTGCAGGTGGAAAATAGATCCTCGTAGCAATAGGCCTCCGGATTGACAGCGGCAAGTGTCTGGGTAAACACCTTCTCACCGGCACGGCGGTCAAACCGCTCTGTCAGGAAGTGGCTGATACCTTCCACCTCGATCAGGCGGGACGGCATCATCGTGATTCCGGCCCGGGTGGCCAGGTCATACCAGGTTTTCTCGATCTCAGAGAGGCAGAACTCAGGGGTGTTGAATTTGAGGATGTAATATTTCCTGTCACCTCTTGCCGAGGTTTGGCCGGAGAAGATGTTTCCACCGTCGTCCATCGCGATGATAGCCTTCTTGAAGCGTCCACCGGCGGATGTTCCGACGGCCATCAGGGCCTTTTGCGTGAGTGTCTCTTCCGGGGAGATGATGGCGTGCTCGCGGTCCTGCTCGATCTTCTTCGCCAAATCGTACAGTTTCG
>JAEEGI010003307.1_pt1 | contig 38448 bp, 35 predicted proteins | sample 8958751 | NCBI WGS metagenome assembly JAEEGI01 (sample SAMN16246545, study PRJNA631951) | gut metagenome | biome: gut microbiome; feature: rumen; material: KS-attached | host: Bos | place: Iran: Karaj | collected 2018-10 | reverse complement strand
GTCTTGCGGGCCAGTTTGCTGCTTCCCACTTCATAGAGCGGCACGTACTTGTTTCCGCCGGCAGCCTCGTCAAAGACGGCCACCTTTCGGTCAATGCCTACCGCTTCCAGCAGTTTCTTGATTTTCTTGTTGTATCCACTCTTCCCAGAGGGGTAGCGAAGTATCGGCAGATTGAACTCCGTCCGCTTGATGATATCCAGGGCAAAGCGCATCAACGGAGTTTCAATCTCGTGATTGTCGCTCTGCCGGGTTTTTGTCTTCTGTGGCAGATAATGGATATAAGGTATCCCGTCAGGCGAAACACTCACATTGTCCATCATCATACGCTGGAAATCGCCGATACGGAAACCGATGGCGCAGTGAAGCACGAACGCGTCCTTGGTCTCCTTCAGAGAATCCGGTACTTCGGCCGCCATAACCTTCTGCAGTTCCTCTTTGCGCAAGAAAACAGGGTCATCGTACGTGGTCTTCATCACAATCTTGCGCCTTTCAGCACCAAGTTTCCGGAAAGGAGACTTGCCTATTTCGTCTTTATCCTCCAACTCGGCAAAGAAGGTGCGCAAGAACTTCATTTCCCCCACAATCGTATTGCCTTTACGCCGCTCTGTGGGGATATCACGGCTCTTCATCTCCTTATAGACCGCCGGATACTTATCCACATACTCGTATTCTTCGAAAAGGAATATGCGGTAATCCATTAACATATCGGCAGTAAAATCCTCGAAAGGCAGCGCGCTCTTCCGATGAATGCGCAGATATCTGGACAATTTGCCGACGGAGCCGCGATAGTGCTTGAGACGGCTTAGCCCAAAGACACCGTCCCGGTAACCTTCCTCCACAAAACGGGAAAGGCGGGCCACCAGGGTCTTATCCTTGGCCGGGAGATGCACGGCCGGCGTAGCCAGGGACAGAATTTCGGCTTCCAGATTGGCGCTGGTGATGCTGGTTCCTTTATCGACCATCTGCTTATAAGCCTTTTTGATGAGCGCCTTTTCGTTCTGGATGTCCTCGAAAAGATCCTTGTTGTAGATGGTTACGCGCGGCTTGAGCTCACCGTTCACCTCAAACTTGTCCAAGTCCGATACCGTAGCCATGATATTGCTCTTGTGGAAAACGTCCACAGCCCTTCCCTCCCGGAGACGGAAGCGAAGCCTGGCCTTCTTCTCCCCTTCCTTGAATCTCCAAACTATGATAATCTTTTCCATACGCAGCAGCGTTTATTGTCCGTGGGGCAAATATACAAACTTTTCCCCACCAAACCTATTTTCCGCCCCACGGATTAGGAATCCTTTAAATCAATAATCGTATAAATTACTGATTTACAATTCATCTACATTTAGTTGGATTTAGCTCGATTTAGAATTTGTGTCACCGCACGAGGCACGGAAAAAGACAGCTTTGGCGCTGTCTTTTTTGTGTCTTACTACTGGCAGAGTGCGCCTATCGTCCCTCAAGGTGGGACATTAGAAGCGTTTAGGGGGTGTATTTGCTCCTACCGTCCCACTCTTTGGGACATTAGGAGCATTTTTCTGTCGGACTGTAGAACCGGGAGACCGATAAACAGGTATTTACCTACTCCTCAACGAGTGAAGCCTGAAAGAGAAATAACCCTTCCCATCCAGATATGCAAGAGCATCTTTCAGGAGTGCGGCCTTCCGGTCTTCTTCCATATTTGAATGAAAGAGGATGTCTATGAACGTTTCCAGGCCGTGGTCGGAAAGTTTGCACTCTTCCACAAGATACAGGATGGGGTTCTCCTGCCGTAGGACCGCATCGAGATCGAATGGCAGGCTGGCCTTGCCGAACTCATCCCTGATGTCCGTCAGGGAATAATCCGGCGTGTCGCCGTCGAGGAGACCCAGCCTGCGGGCAATCATTAGCAGCATCTCGCCCAGGCGGTCAATTTCTCTGAGGATATAATCTTCCATCTTATTCGTCTTTAATTTTGAGACGCTCGATAATAGCGTCGCAGGCATTCAGAATCCGCTTGGCATAGAAATACTCGAAGGTTAGTGTCCCCACACAAAGAAGTGCAACGAGGATGCCTCTTCTCCACATCAGCTCGGTACTGATATTCATTGATGTCATATAGATTGCAGCAACAACGACGAATGCGAAGAAAAAGAGACAGATTCCTGTCTCCAGGACGATGTACCGCTCCTTGAACCGACGAAGGGTTTCGGTAGTTGACAGGATGTCTCCACTATAGATTTCTTCTTCCCGGACACCTTTATAAGCCCAATATACAGCGGGTATGGAAACGACAGTAAAGAGGATAAGGGAAAGTGTAACCCACCAGGCCATACCTTGCACATAACTCAAGATGACCGCAAGTAAGCAACACGCGACCCCAAGCGGGACAGTTTTCTTTGAAAGGAACAGCCTTCTCACATCCTTTTTCATCGCAGTCTGTATCAACTGTTCGTTGATGATCTGCTGTTTGTCGAACCGCTGCTTCAGCACAGCATAGTCCTGCCGCATCTGTTCCAGTTCCTGATCAATATTACGTTCTTCTTTGTTCATGGCACGAGTGATTAAAGATTGGACTTTTTGAGTTCTTCTTTGATTCGATGCAACTGGAAGGAAACATTCTTCACCGTAATGCCCATAATGGCCCCAATTTCCTCGTAGCTCAGGCCTTCGAGCCAGAGAAGAATGATGGCGCGGTCCACCAGACCCAACTGGTTGATGCGGGCGTACAAGCGCTTTGTCTGCAGCGCCCGGTCGTCCGTATCCTCAAAGGGGTCGATGTCCACGCTCAGGGGGACCCGCTCTCCGCCCCGGCGCCGTTTCTTGTCGGCATTGAGGCAGCAGTTGAGCGAGACCCTGTAAATCCAGGTCCGGACATCGGATTCCGCGCGGAAAGAATCATAACCCTTCCAGAGCCTGATCAGTATCTCCTGGAAGAGGTCGTCAATCTCATCCGTGTCCTTCGAGAACATATAGCACACCGAATAGATGGTGCTCCTATGCTCGCGGACCAATTGGGTGAATGCTTGTTCCTTGTTATCCATTTACAATCGAATCTACACCCGTTAGACAACAAAGTTCGCGAAAAACTATATAATATCTGCGCACTTGGCTCTATGATTCTTCTGCGTAAACTGATTCAAAGATGGTCCGGAGCCGCGGCTCGTCTTTGATAATCTCCCGCAGCTGCTCCAGGGGGGCTTCATTGGGCGACCCAGGAATCAGAAGGTGAAGATAGCCGCCTTCGGCATATTTCTCATGGAGATGCTCCAGCGTGCGGTTCCAGTGGCCTTCCTTGTCCAGTTCAGGGTAGTTGGAAAGGCCGAAGAGGACAGTCCGGCGTATGATGGTTTCAGGAACAATTAAGCGGTCGGCCTCGGCAACAAGACGGCCATAGATGCTTCTTGGCAGCGTTTTTGCCGATGCCCGGTGGTCTTCCGCCGCCTGGGCGACAGTCTCTATCTGCTCAGGTGAGAACCATTCGGAAAGCCGCTTATCCTCGCGGATTATCCGTCCACTTTCCAGATGATGCGTTTTCCGGTCAACCGAGAGACCAAGGTCGTGACACGCCGCTGCCGTCAGGAGCATCTCTTCATTGATATCATACTGCTTGCCCATCGACATAGCACGCTCAATGACCGTCAAAGCATGGTCTTCCCGGTGCGCCTTATCAAAGGCCGCATACATTGGAATGATTTCATTATAAATATAGTTCTTCAGGCTTTCTCTTATCATGCAGAAAAGTTATGAATTCTTATCTGTTAATAATCCTACAGCGCACATGCTGCTTCATATAGGTCATTTATATTGGTAACAAAGATAACTATCTCCTTTCAATTCGGCAAATTGCTTTCTTGGTCAGGAACAGCCGCTTAAAATCCTTTTTCTTTCTTGTTCATGGTGCGGGTGATTAAAGATGGAACTTTTTTCTTATCTTTCCTCTATAAATCAAAGTAAGACAGCTGTCCTATGTGGGCGGGTGGTCGTCGCTGCGCCGAGGCGGGCACATTTGACTTTCACCAGGGATTGTTCTCTGGCGAGCAACGCTATGATAATAAATAACTTTCCTCTACGAGATCAATGTCTCAAACAGGCCTCCTAAGCCGCACAAAGCATTAGCCAATTTGTTCTACGGGGTCAAACCACCACAAAGATAGTGACCTTACAGAGTGCGGTATATATTGAACCGGCCGTTTAGGCAGCTGGAGCAATATCTGGAGTATAGTCGCGATATGCGACGTTGTCGTGAAGCACGTGCCAGATAGCGACAAGCATTTTTCTGGCTATTGCCACTTGCACTTTCATTTTGTTCTTGCGTCGGACGACCGTCTGATAGTAACTGAACTTATTGAGAAAGCAGCCCTGTGTTTTAGCGGCGCCCCATGAGCACTCAATCATTGTTTTTCGCAAATACTTGTTTCCATGCGTAATACTTCTCGCCTTTATTTTGCCAGCACTTTCCTCGTTGCGTGGCTTCAGTCCACACCAGGACACTAGATGGGCGGCATCTTGGAATGATGACACGTCTGAACCAACTTCTGCAATGATGGCAGTAACAGAACGCCCCTTGACTCCAGGTATGGTCTGAAGGTTCTTCAACTGTTTCGGAAAGTGTTGCTGGCAAATGGCATCCATCTTCGACTGGCATTCATCCTTGTGGCGCTGTGCGAGTTCGACCTCTTCACGCAATTGGCGGATGATATCAATGTCCGTATCGGAGAAAACGCCAGTTAACGATGCTAGGATGATATCTCTCCCAACACGGTTAACAGTACGACTATGGATGACTTTTAGCAATTCATTCGGGTCTCTGATACCCTCTGACAAGAGTCTGATGACCTCCTTGTAACTTTTCCCGTCCGTAGTTGACACATAGTTGCTGATTCGTATGTTACAACGCTGCAAAGCGGCATCCAATTTCCCCAGTTTACGGACACATTCTGCATTCAAGTCTGAGATGCGTCGATCATACTGACGGAGTTGCTGGATAATGTCAGCAGGAACGTAACTGCCGCGGATAAGGTCTTTGAGAAGGCAGGTGGCTATCCACTCTGCATCTTTCACATCGCTCTTTTTCCCTGGCAATTGCTTGATGAAGTATGGATTGACCAACTTCATCTCGGCAACATAAGGTTCCAGCACGCGCCAAACTGGCATCCAGTACACACTCGTACTCTCCATACACACCTCACCGACATCCAATTCCTGTAGTTTGGCAGCCAGTTGCTCTAGTTCAGGAGTCAATACGCCAAATTTTTCTTGAAAAACAACGCCCTTCTCATTGAGAATACACACAAAGACGCTATCTTTGTGGACGTCAAGACCGCATACTTGTCGCATAGGCATAACAATTTTTGGGACACCATGCCCGTTACACATTAGAACTTTGCGGCGCGCCGGATGGCGACGACCGCTCGCCTACAAAGATAAGACAGCGGTCTTGATTTTTATACAACGGGCCTAAAATCGACAGATTTTATATATATTTGTTTCAGTCAAAAAGTTTAGCGTTATGGCAGATTATCCCCAGATAGACCTTACGGCCTGGCACGCGACCGGGCAGGGCGGAAACGGAACCACATATGAAAATCCGGAGCGGCCGGACGTAATACTCAAGGTGAACAAACCCGGCCTAAATACCTTTGAGGCGGTGAAGAAAGAGTTCGACGTGTCCAGGGCCGTTGACGCCCTTGGCATATCCGTCCCCAAGATGCTGGAAATGGTGCGCGTTGGCGATGCCTTTGCAACCATATCGGAACGCATAAAGGAAAAGAAATCCCTTTCCCGAATGTGCCACGACCAGCCGGAGCGCATAGAGGAAATGGCCCGCCTTCTGTGTGCAAAAGGCAAGGAGCTGTTCTTCACAACCTGCAATACGGATTTCTTTCCCAGCCGTAAGGAGCAGCTGCTCAGGGCCGTGGAGAAGGTGCAGTTCATCGGCAAAAAGAACAAGGCCGTCCTTAGAGCTTTTGCCAATACCATACGGGACGTAAAGACCTGCAGCCACGGGGACTTCAATACCGGAAACCTGATTCTGGCGGGAGAAAAGTGCTACTGGATAGACCTTGACCGCTTTGGTTACGGTGACCCGATGTTCGACATCGGCCACCTTTACCATATCTGCAATACCTACGCTTCTATGAAGCTGGTTCAGGACATCTTCCATATGACCGAGGCCCAGCTCCGCCTTTTCTGGGACGCCTTTGCCAAAGAGTATACCGGGAAAGAAGACCACGCGGAATTAGACGATGAGGCCGCAAGGTTCGCCTGCCTGGACATGGTGCTCCGCTACGAGTTCCAGAAGTCCAGCCTGCCGGAAAGGCTCTTTTTTGCTGTCCATATACGCCGCCTCATATGCAAGTTCTGAAAGGCATCGTCAACGCCAGAGACCTTGGAGGACTTCCCGTCCAGGGCAATCTGCGGGTAAAGGAAGGCCTCCTTCTGAGGACGGCCCACCTTGCCGATGCCACCGACGCTGACATCCGGTACCTCGCTGCCCTTCCTGTAGTCAAAGTAATTGATTTCCGCAAGGACGAAGAGAAGAAGGGCAAAGAGAACAGGACCATTCCGGGAGCAGAGTACATAAGCCTCCCGGTGGACGCCACGGGGAACGCGGCTGCCCTGGCCACTGATGAGGAAAAGAAGAAGTTCACCCGCCATAAGAAGTTTGACGTCAAGAAGATAATCGTCATGGCGGCTTTTAACGAAAAGGCAAAGAATGTGGCTGCAGCAATGTATCCCACCCTTGTTTTCGACCACGAATGCCAGGCACGGTTCGCCGCATTTTTCAGGGAAATCCTGGCCACGGAAAAAGGCGCCATCCTATACCACTGCACTCAGGGGAAGGACCGCACGGGGATTGCATCGGCCCTGATTCTTGCGGCGCTGGGGGCCTCCAGGGAAACGATCGTGGCCGATTTCGACGCTACCAACCGGGTCTATGAGGCCGATGTCCGCAAGTACTCTCGACGCGTCCGCTTCTGGGGAGGAAAGGACGAGGAAGTCTCCGTGGTCAAGTCCTTTATGGGCGCAAACACGGAGAACTTCGTTAAAACCCTTGAAGAAATCGACCGCCGCTATGGTTCACTGGAAGCCTATCTGAAGGGCCCCATCGGCCTGACGGATGCCGATATCCAAACCCTTAGGAAGCGCTATCTGATACAATAGCATTCTTTTTAATACATGAAACGGCTCATGAAGGACCAAATCTGGGCGTAGGTGTCCATTTCTTTGTCCGACCAGGAGTGGGTGCCGCCCCGGACCTCGTAAAGCCAAACCTCTGTGGCGTGACCCTTGCCGTGGCGTGCGGGCTTCCCGTCAAGGTATTTGTGCAGAATTACAGGCTTGGTGGTATCAGAGAGCGTTTCCTGGCTGTATCCGCTGCAGCCATTGGCAGCCACCACGTATGAGATAGCCGCGGGAACGGACAGATAGGCGCCCCAGCCATAGGCATTTGTATGGTCTCCCGTCCAGTAGGATGTCTTGTCCGCCGTACCGTGTACTTCCATGAAAGGAACCGCATTGTTGTAGTGGAGGGGTTTCATGCACTCGAGGGTCAGGCCGGCTATGGAAATGACTCCGGCGAACAGATCCGGCTTGCGCCTTGCCATGAGATAGCACATCTCTCCACCGTTTGACATGCCAACGAGGAAGGCGTTCCTGGAATCCAGGGAATACTTTCGTTGGATGGTTCTGACCAGTTTCTCCACGAAGCCGGTGTCGTCTGTTTTCATGCCTTCCTGGGCCGGATAGCCTACGTTCCATCCGGTTTTGCCGCGAGGGTCCTTCAGGCCCTGGGGAAAGCAGACAACGAAGCCCTCGCGGTCTGCCAGCTCCACAAGCTGTACTTTGCCTTTACGTGCGGCATCTCCGCCATAGCCGTGAAGACATACCATGAGCGGAGCGGCACCTGATAGTTTTTCCGGCACGTGAATCCAGTAATGGCGCATGTCCCCTTTATACTTCAGGCTGTCAAGTCTGCAATAATCCTGTATTCCCTGCGAAAAAGCACTCAGGGAAAAAAGCATTGCACATAGACAAAGACTTATCTTTTTCATTTTACTTATTTTATGATTCTTTTTCCGCCAATGCGGGCGAGGGAATCCCACCAGCGCGTGGGGAGGAGGGCATGGGCCCAGAGGAGGGCGTGTGCACCGAACCCCACCACGTAGCGTGTGCGGGGACGGTGTGCGCGTACGGCACGCACTATGGCGCGCTGCACCACTATCGGTTCTGACAGGAATCGTCTTGTATATGCCCACTTCATGGTGCGGGCCTGGTTGAGGGCCGGTTCTTCATATGGCGTGCCAATGGAAGAGTCGTGAAGGTGGTCTGCGGCTATTACACCCCAGTCCGTATGTATTCCGCCGGGCTCCACAAGCACGACGTCCACGCCGAAAGGCTTCATCTCCATGCGGAGAGCGTCCGAGAACGCCTCCACTGCATATTTTGACACATGGTACCAGCCGCCAAAATACAGCACTCCGCGTCCGGCGACGGAGCTTACGTTAATGATCCTGCCCTTGCCGCGTGAGCGCATCCCCGGCAGCACGGCGCGGCAAAGCGCCGCAAGTCCGAAAAGGTTGACTTCCAGCTGCCGGCGGGCATCGTCCAGGGGAACGTTCTCAATGGCTCCGAAGTAACCGTATCCGGCATTGTTCACCAGAACATCCACTGATCCCACCACGGAAATGCAATTGGCAATCGACTCCTCTGATGTTACATCCAGGTACACCGGCGTAACTCCAAACTCACGAAGCGGTTCCATGAGTTCCATGCGCCGGGCTGCAGCGAAGACCTCATATCCGGCAGAAGCGAGCGCCATCGCCGTATTATATCCGATACCGCTGCTTGCGCCCGTTACCAGAACCCGTTTAAAAGTATTTTTTCTCATCGCGGTAAAGGGCCAGGAAAATGAATATCAGTATGGTAAACGCCCACAGTGAGGAGCCGCCGTAAGAGAGCAGCGGCAGCGGAATGCCGATAACCGGCATGATGCCTATGGTCATGCCTATGTTGATGAAAAGGTGCATGAATATGCAAGCTGCCACGCAGTATCCGTAAATTCGCGTGAACGGCGACCGGCAACGCTCCGAATCCAGAATCAGCCGCACTATCAGGAACACGTACAGCATAATTACGATGAAGCACCCTACAAACCCCCATTCTTCACCCACGGTGCAGAAAATGAAGTCTGTAGACTGCTCCGGAACAAAGCCGAAGGTGGTCTGCGTCCCCTGGAGATAACCCTTCCCGAACAGCCCTCCGGAGCCAATGGCAATCTTACTCTGGTTCACGTTGTAGCCTACGCCTGCAAGGTCTTCCTTCATGCCAAGGAGAACCTCTATCCTGCTTCGCTGGTGCGGCTGCAGGACATTCTGGAAGATATAGTCCGTAGAGAATACCAGCGCCGCGCCAAAGAGGAAAGCCGCCACGGCGACATACAGGAAATTGTCCCTCTGCCTGTATGCGTGCCATAGGATAAACGGAATTGAAAGAAGGCCAAGACCAACCAGCAGATACACCGGCTTTATCTTAAGTAGGAAACTCCAGAACCAGTCCTGAGTCTCACCGGCCTGCGGTACCCAGGCAACATTCGCAATCCAGTCCATGTGTCCCTGGACAGCATTCTGAAGCAGCCCCCACAGCCATGGGACAAGTGCCATGATGCCCACAAACAGAGCCCCGAGTCCAATTCTTTTCCAGAACTCTTTGCCCGGTCCCATGAGAGCGGAGCAGAGCACCAGCACACCAATAAGAAGAAGCACGGACCAGAACGCCCCTGCTGTAAGGGTCCCCACAAAAAGGGCAATTACAAGGCCTATGAGCCCCAGCCACCATCCGGACAGCCCCTCCCTGTACAGCACAAAAATGAACCCTACATATACCAGGGCCGACCCCGTCTCGCTCTCTGCAATGATAATCAGCATGGGCAGCGCAATAACCGCCGCGGCAATTATGAAATGCTTGAACTTGCTCAGCTTGAACCCCTGCTGGCTCATGATAAGGGCCAGGACCAGCGATGTGGTGATCTTTGAAATCTCTGCCGGCTGGAACTTGACAGGCCCCAGCTCAAACCAGGAGTGCGACCCCTTCACGTCCTTTGACACGAATATCACCAGCACCAGCAGCGCCAGAACGCCAAGGTACATGGGGATGGACAGGCCTTCCCAAAGTTTTGGCGGCAGTACAAAGAGGATGAGCGCACCCAGCCCGAAGGAGGTGAGCATCCAGATGAACTGCTTACCGCTTCTTGCACTCCATTCAAATATAGATGACGGGCCGGTGGAATGTATTGATGCATAGATGTTTATCCAGCCGATGAACACCAGCGCCAGGTACGTCGCAATTATGGCCCAGTCTACGGACTGCCTCAGGCCCCTCTGATGTGAATTAATCTCAATCATGCTTCACACGGGACAGTAAATCGGCCTCTTTCATCCTCTTTTCCAGCTCCGGGCGGGATGTCTTGCCCTTCAGATACCTTTCCACCATGAGCGACGCCATGGGGGCGGCGTATGTGGCACCGAAGCCTCCGTTCTCTACGTATGCGGCAATGGCAATCTGCGGATTGTCCATGGGGGCAAAGCAGATGAAGACAGAGTTGTCGGCTCCGCGGGGATTCTGGGCGGTGCCGGTCTTGCCGCAGACGTCAAGGGAGTCGATGTGGGCTATCCAGGCGGTGCCTCCGGCTCCGGGGCCGGAATTCACAGCCCTCCACATGCCGTTAATGACCTTTGGGAAGTGCTCCTGGGACACCATGGTGTACTGTTTCTGTCTGAAGCGCTCGTCTATGTCCACTCCTTCGGAGTCCTTTATTATGTGCGGAATATAGTAGTACCCCCTGTTGGCAATGGTGGCGCAGAGGTTTGCAAGGTGCATGGGCGTCGCCAGTATCTCTCCCTGGCCGATTGAGAGGGAAATTACCGTGGTGGAATTCCACCGGCCTTTCCCGTAGGCCCTGTTATAGGTTTTGGACGACGGGATGCTGCCGGAGAGCTCGGCCGGGAAGTCGCTCCCAAGCTTGCGGCCGAAGCCGAAGCTCATTACCATTTCCCGCCAGTGGTCCAGGCCGTCGGCAACGTTGTCGTACTTCCTGTTGTCCAGGATGTTCTTGAGGACATAGCAGTAGTAGGCGTTGCAGGACATCATGATGGATTCCTCCATGTTGATGGGGCTCTTGTGCACGTGGCAGCCAAGCTTGTGGCCGGCGCCGAAGTGATAGCCCTGACTGCAGGGATAGGTCATTTCCGGACGCAGCACGCCCTCTTCCAGGCCGATGAGCCCGTTCACCAGCTTGAATACAGAGCCGGGAGGGTACGATGCCTGCACGGCCCTGTTGTACATGGGCTTGTATGGATTTTTTGCGATTTCACCGTAGTATTTTCCAATATCGGCAAGCTGCTCCACATCAATGCCGGGGGACGATACCAGGGCGAGGATTTCCCCGGTGGAGGGCTCTATGGCTACGATGGACCCTACCTTCCCCTGCATGAGCTCCTGCCCGTACTGCTGTAGGTCTGCGTCTATGGTGGTGACGATGTCCTTTCCCGGGATGGCCTCCTTGTCGTCGGCTCCGTCGTGATAGGGCTGCTCTATCTGGTTACGGGAATTGCGGAGGTAGATGTGGTAGCCCTTCTCCCCGCGGAGGTCCTTCTCCCGCGCCGCCTCGATGCCGGTCATGCCCGCATAATCCCCGCTGCGGTACTCTCCGGGATGCTTGTCGATATAGTTCTGGTTGACCTCTGAGACATATCCCAGGAGGTTCCCGCCGGCGTTGATGGGGTACTGGCGTATGCCGCGGACCTGGCCCTTGAAGCCGGGAAAACGATACTTGACCTCGTCAAACCGCATGTAGGTCTCGGCGGGGACGGTGCGCATCATGGTAACGGACTGGAAGCCTATGGCCCTTCTGCGCTTGTTGAAATCGGCCATCTTTTCCCGGATGAATTCCGGGGTGACGTCCAGGACGGCGGCCAGGGCAAGGGTGTCGAATGCCTTTACCTCCCTTGGTGTGACCATGATGTCATAGGCGACCTTGTTTCCTACGAGGATGTTGCCGTTGCGGTCGTAGATAATACCCCTGGTTGGGTAAATGGTCTCGTAGACGGTGGAGTTGCGGTCCGAGTCTTCCTTGAGACCAGGATGCAGGATCTGGAGGGAGAATATCTTTCCAAGGAGCAGCAGTACCACCGCTCCCAGGCCAATGAGCAGAACTATATGCCTGTACTCCTGCTTCATTTATTTTCTGGTGTCCGGAGCCAGGGAGGGAAGGCAGGCAAGGGAAAGGGCGGTGCCGGCTACGAGGGAGATGCCGAACCGCGCGGCGTCAAACCAGAAAGGCTGGAATGCGGCGCCGTCCGCCCAGACGTAAAGAAGCGTAAACACGGCCTGGGCCAGGGTGGTGGCCAGGACGGTTTTCCACAGGCCGTTGCGTTTTGGGGAGAAATCCTCCCCGCGGGCGAAGAGCTCGGTTCCGAAGACCAGCTTTATAATTGGATGGCGAAGGCCTGCCACAGGTACAAGGGCAAAGGCGTTGAGGCCCAGCAGGCCCTCTGACAGCAGGTCCGTGACCATGCCGGTTGCAAAGGCGATGAGCATGGCTCCGACCGGCCCTACGCGGATTGGGATGCACAGCACCATTACCGGCAGGATGGACAGCATGAGGTACGGTGTCAGGTTGAAGAAGTTTGACATCAGCAGCTGGGCAAGTAAAAGCAGCAGGTAGGCTGCCCAGAATCCGGATTTTCTCATAGGCCGCCCTCCTCCAGTTCTTCAAGTGACTTATTGTGGACGATGCTCACGTAGCGGATGCACCTGAAATCCTGGAACAGGGTTATCTGGATCTCGTTGGTGGCGCCGTTGACTATGCGGGATTCACCCGCCGTTCCAAGGGGGATATCGGCGGGAAACATGAAGGAGTGGCCGCTGGTGTAGACGGTATCTCCGGGAGAGAACCTGTACTGGAGGGGAATCTCCTTGAGGACAGCCTTGTTGGAATGCCTTCCGTCCCATACCAGGGGCCCAACTGCACCTTCCTCACCGCCCAGGCGGGCGCTGATGGAGATGTCCGGGTTCATGAAGGAGAATGCGAATGAGTGATGCGCGCTCACTGCGTCTATTATGCCCACTACCCCGTTGGAGGTGATTACGCCGGATTTTTCCTTTACGCCGTCTTCGTAGCCCCTGTTCAGGATTATGTAGTTGTGCTGCCGGTTATGGCTCATGTGCACTGCTTCTGCGGGAAGGTAATTGTATCCGCGGGAGGCGCGGCTGTAGGAAATGGTGTCTATACGTATCTGGTGCAGCATTTCCTGCGCCTGGCCAAGCCGGGCGCGCAGGGCGGCGTTTTCTTCCGCCAGCCGGCGGTTGGCACCCTTCAGCGAGAAATACTCTTTCACGGACTGTGTCCAGCCCTTGAAGGTACCTGTGACCGAGTGCATGCTTCCGGTGATCCAGGCTTTCTGGAGTTCGCCGTTCCTGGACATAAAATGCACCGATGCGGCCTCCAGTACAATGAAGACCGCAAAGCTTATGAGTGTTGGAATCCAGGAACGCCTTCTCATGTTTTAGCGCATGAGGAAGGAGTAATTGTCCGTATTCTTGAGGGCGATGCAGGTGCCGCGGGCCACTGCGCGCAGGGGATCTTCCGCAACGTGGAAGGGGATGTTCACCTTCTCTGACAGGCGCTTGTCCAGGCCTCTGAGGAGGGCGCCGCCGCCGCTGAGGAAGATTCCGTTTTCCACAATGTCCGAGTACAGCTCCGGGGGAGTCTGCTCCAGGACCTGCTGGATTGCGGATTCCAGGCGGGCGATGGATTTGTCCAGGCAGTGGGCTATCTCCTGGTAGGGGATAAGGGCTTCTACCGGATGGCCTGTCATTAGGTTTGGACCGCGTACAAGGAAAGGTTCCGGTTCCACATCCAGCTGGGGGATGACGGAACCCACGGCTATCTTGATGCGCTCTGCCGTGGTTTCACCCACCTTTATTACATGCTGCTGGCGCAGGTAGTTCTGGATGTCTGCCGTGAATACGTCACCTGCTACGCGGATGGACTCCTGCTGCACGATGCCGCCGAGGGAGATAACTGCAATCTCCGTGGTGCCGCCTCCGATGTCCACAACCATGTTTCCCTTAGGCGCCTCTACGTCCAGGCCGATACCCAGGGCGGCTGCCATGGGTTCGTAGATGAGGTATACGTCACGGCCTCCGGCGTGCTCTGAGGAGTCGCGGACGGCCCTGATTTCCACTTCCGTGGAGCCGGAGGGAATGCCTACGACAAGCTTGAGGTTGGGGGCGAAGAGGCTGCGGTGACGGGAGTTCACCTGCTTGATGAAACCGCGGATCATCATTTCCGCAGCGTTGAAGTCTGCTATGACGCCGTCCCTGAGGGGGCGTACGGTCTTGATGCCGGGATTGGTTTTTTCATGCATCAGCTTTGCCTTCTGGCCAAGTGCGATGCATTTTCCCGTCTGGTTGTCAATTGCTACGATCGAGGGCTCGTCAAGGGCAATCTGGTCGTTCTGGAAAATGACGGTGTTGGCCGTCCCCAGGTCCATAGCGAGCTCTTGGTTCAGGAATCGGAATGCCATTTTATAGGGGTGCTAAAAAGTCTATTTTCATTAAACGTGTAAAATTACTAAAAAAATCTTATATTCGCCCAAAGTTTTTGCTATGGACAGGAAGAAATTCTTAGTGATTCCCGCAGGCGGTTCCGGTGTGCGCATGGGCGCAGATGTCCCCAAGCAGTTCCTTATGCTTGAGGGTAAGCCAATTCTGCGCCTCACGATGGAAAGATTCCTGGAAGCCGTGCCGGACATTCGCGTTGTCACGGTACTTCCGGAGGCCCATATGGACTGGTGGAGGCAATACTGCGTAAAAGCCTCCTTTACCTGCCCGCAGAAGATGGTCCAGGGCGGTTTTACGCGTTTCCATTCCGTAAAAAACGCGCTTGCCCAGATTCCTGACGGCGCACTCGTGGCCGTTCACGATGCCGTGCGTCCCCTTGTGAGCGCGGGCAAGATCCGCGAGCTTTTTGCCGCCGCGGAAAACGCACCGGCCGTTATCCCGGCTACTCCCAGCACGGACACCCTCAAAACCGTTTCAAAGAATGAGGATGGCGTTCCGGTAGTCACCGGGACCATTGACCGCAGCGCAGTGTGGGGAGTCCAGACTCCCCAGATTTTCCACAGCGAGGTCCTGAAAAAAGCCTATGAGAGGGGTTATGACACCCTTTTTACGGACGATGCATCCGTAGTGAGTGCCGCAGGTGTCCCCGTCGTGTGCATCGAAGGAGAGCGCACCAACATCAAGATTACCACTCCGGAAGACCTCCTGCTGGCACAGGCTATCCTCTCTGTCAAATAAGTTCCATCACGGCCTCCACGTCCCCGAAGCCGCTGCTCTTCCCGCTGTATTTCTCTATGAACTTCCGGGTAAGCGACCCGCGCCACACTATGTCGTCCCTGGTGTTGAACGGGATTTCAACATCTATTCCGTAGCTCTGGTTCTTGATAATCACTTTGGAGACCCATTTCCAGCTGGTTCTGGTGCCTCCGTCGTCTTCGGTAATCATGAATGCGCAGCTCTGCAGCTTCTGGGTCCACTCCGATACCAGGATTACATTGTAGGGCACCTCTTCATCCTTCTGGCCCCTTTTCACCACTACCATGAAGTCCGTGACCGCGGGGTTGTAGAGTCTCATCTCCGCTTCCGTAGAGGCGTTGAAGCTTTCTACCGCCCCTATGCGTACCATGAACTCGCTGCCGCCGCAGAACCAGTTGTCAAACTGGCGGTGGGAGGTAAAGCTCCTCAGGACCAGTGTTTTGAGTTCAGCTGTTGCCGCAGCCCGCGGCTTTATCAGGATGTCTCCGCCGCCGTGACCCCACTCCGGGTCCTGACGCCTCATAAGCTCAAGTGAGGTGTAGGAAGCGTCGCTGTTGGTGGAGACCACCCACACGGGGCGCTTCATGGCCGTTTCCTCGTCCACCAGTATCTTGTCTCCGGAGAGGGTGTAGGCGGTGGACGTATCGTCCCAGGGGTCTCCGGGGTCGAAGGTGATTACGGGCTCCGAGCGCCCGTCCCAGTTCTCTGCATATGGCCAGTATATCTGGACGTCAGAGTTTTCCAGGGCTTCCAGGACGGCCTCCCCTCCGGCACCTGCCTTGGTGGAGAGCACTGCCTCCCGGAGCAGTTCCCTCAGCGGCCTGCTGTACTGCCTGGACGCCTTTGTGTCCGGGGAATCCCCGATGCCCGCTCCGGGCGATGCGAAGAGACTTCCCATGAGGTACTCGTGGTCGTAGCCGTTCAGGGCCGATGCCACGGCGGCGTCATGCACCTCCTCCATCTGCTCCGCCCCTATGGGGACGCTGGACAGAAGCCGGGCCACCTGTTCAAGTGTAAAGTAGTTTGACGAGGACTTTGCCTCCGGGGCGGGCGTCTCAGGGTCTTTCCCGCACCCCGCCAGAAGGACGCACGCTGCGCCCGTTATCAACAATTTCCAATCCATTTTTCTTTTCCGGAATTAGAGTCCGGTTCCTTTACGGCAAAGGTCCCAAGAAGTATCGGTTTCACCAAAAATGACACGTTTACTTTTAAAAAACGGCCCCTGGCATATGCCAAAGGCCGTTTTTTAGTATTCGTTTCAAGTGAAACCTTCCGCAAATACCGGAAAATTCCTCAGTTTTTTATCTTGCGTAAAACACGAATCGGTTCTTGTCGTAGAAATCTTTCATGAGTTCGGCCTGGGAGAAACCGGAATCGGCAAACAGTTTGCGGGTTTCCGGGCCAAGGACTTCGTTGATTTCCGTGAGGCCCTTGCCTTCAGGAGAGAGGAAGCGGCAGGACCACCTGGCCACGGCGCGGTAATACAGAAGGGGGTCTTCGTTGCTCACGAACAGTGCAGCGGAGGGTTCGTAGTCAACTACGTTTCGCCGGAGTTCCGGCTTTTCGCTTTCCATAATATATGGCGGGTTGGAGAGCACCAGGTCAAATTCCCCGTAATTGAACTCCTGCTCCGTATCCAGTATATCGGCGGACACGAAGGTGGGAGCCATTGCGCCGGAGGCTTTCAGGGCCGATGAGAATTCCTGCCCCCTGGCAACGTCCAGGGCTGCTTCCGATATGTCTACGCCCACAACCCTTGCTCCGGGAACTCCCAGGGCCAGGCTCCAGGCAATGTTTCCGCTGCCGGTACACAGGTCCAGGATGCGGACGGGCTCGGCCGATTTCCCGTAAGGGATGCGCATGCGCTTGATGCGGTCTGCGATCTTGATGGCCTCGCGCACCAGCAGTTCTGTCTCCGGGCGGGGAATCAGGACGTCCGAAGTCACTTTGAAAATGCGTCCGCAGAACTCCGCCTTGCCGGTCACATACTGGATGGGCTCCCCGCTCTGGAGGCGCAGCATGGCCTCTGCAAGCGGTTGTACGCCCTTTTTGTCTATCTGGTACTGAGGGTCCACAATGTGAGTGTAGCTCTTTGTGCCGATAATCTCTTCGCACAGCATGAGGACTATGCTGCGTGCCTCCGCCGTGGGATAAAGGGGCTCAAGGGCGGTTACGCCCTGCTTTATGAAGTCCGATAAAAGCATTCTGCTAGGAGTTCTCTATGACCTCCGTGAGGAAGGAGGTGAAGTCCATACCCTCTGCGCGCACCATCTTGGGAACAAGCGATGCGTTTGTCATGCCCGGGATGATGTTTACCTCCAGGAAGTATATTCCGTCGGGGGCCGATATGTAGTCCATCCTTACAAGTCCCTTGCACCCCAGATGCCTGTAAATGCGCTTGGAGATGTCCTGGATCTGGTCCCTTAGGGCGTCCGGAATCTCTGCGGGGCAGACCTCGTCGGAGAGGCCGTTGTACTTGGCGTCGTAGTCGAACCAGCCGGTCTTTGATATTATTTCTATGACGGGAAGGGCCTTTACCTCGCGGCCGTTGAAATAAACCGCACAGGTGAGCTCGTGCTGGCATTTGATTGCGGCTTCAACTATAACGGTATTGCCCTCTGCAAAAGCATAGTGTATGGCTGCGGGAAGGTCTTCCGCCTTCTCCACCTTCGTGATTCCGAAGCTGGAACCGCCGTCGGTGGGCTTTACAAACAGCGGCAGGCCAAGCTTTTCCACGGCCTTGCGGCTGAACTCTTCAACATCGTCCCCTTCCCTGATGAATGCGTCCGGGGCAAGCTTCACGTAGTCCGCGTCGCGGAGGTAGCTCTTGCAGGAATACTTGTCAAAGGCCACCGTGGTTACAAAGGCGCTGCAGCTGGAGTGGGGGACTCCAATCATTTCAAGATAGCCTTGTAGCAGACCCGTTTCTCCCGGAGCGCCGTGCTGCATGATGTATGCGAAGTCGAACTTGACCTTCTCTCCCAGCACCATGACGGAGAAGTCCGTCTTGTCCACCTGGGGCTGTGCGCCTTCCGGGAAGGGTACGCGCATGGAATTGGCCTTGCGCATGGCAACCAGTTTCCAGTCGCCGAAGCGGGCAAAGATCTCATATACATCGTACTTGAACTCGTCGATGCGGGAAGCGGTGAACTCTCCGCTGCGGCAAGCCACTTCCCACTCTGAGGAGTCGCTTCCGTATATTACTGCAATGGAACGATACTTAGCCATTATTCGAAGTAGTAGTTTTCAAGGTCTGATTTTTCAGGGGTCTGTTCTTCTTCGTCCGAGCCGCAGGGGATGCCGGAGAGGCTCTCCGGGAAGACATCGGCCTCAGAGATGCCCAGGGTGCCGTCGGCAAGGACTTTCTTCATCCAGAGACCCCAGATGGGAAGGGCCATGTTGGCGCCCTGGCCAAGGCTGTTGTTGGCAAAACGGACGTAGCGGTCTTCCCCGCCCACCCAGATGCCGGCGGTGATTCTTGGCGTGTAGCCGATGAACCAGCCGTCGGAGTTGTCGTTGGTGGTGCCGGTCTTTCCGGCCATCTGGCCCTTGAGCCCGTATTTGAGACGCAGGCGGATGCCGGTGCCGGAGTCTACTACGGCACGCATCATTCTGACCATGTTGCCCGTGGCGCGCTGGGAGAGCACTTCTTTCTTGCGGTCGCTGAAGGAGCCCAGCACATTGCCTTCGCTGTCCTCTATGCGGGTTACGAACAGGGGATATGTGTAAACGCCGCCCGACGGGAAGGTATTGTATGCCGTTACCATATCATATACACAAAGGTCCGCCGCACCCACGCATAGGGATACAACCGGGTCTATGCGGCCGCCGATGCCCATTTTCCTCATCATGGACACCATGGCTTCCGGCCCAAGCTGCTTCATAAGGTAAGCGGAGACGGAGTTGGAGCTTTGTGCAAGGCCCCATGTGAGGTCAACGACGGTGTCGTCCGCGTGAGGGTCCTGCGGAGACCAGGTCTCGCCGTCCCGGTTGATTACTATCACAACCGGGGAGTTCTGCACCTTGTCGCACGGGGTCATGCCGGACTCCATGGCCTGTGTGTAGATGAACGGCTTTATGGTGGAGCCAACCTGGCGGCGTCCCTGGCGGACGTTGTCGTACTTGAAGTAGCGGTAGTCCGGACCGCCCACGTATGCCTTGACGTGGCCCGTGCCGGGTTCTATTGCCATGAAAGCAGCCCTGAAGAAGGACTTGTAGTAGCGGATGGAATCGTCCGGGGTCATGAGGGTGTCTATGTACCCCGGCTTGTTCCAGGTGAAGACCCTCATCTGAACCTTTTCCTTGAAGGAGGCTGCAATCTCTGCGTCCGTGTGGCCGGAGGCTTTCATCATGCGGGTGCGATCGCTCCAGCGGCGGGCCTGACGCATGGTGGTCTCTATGACGCTCTTTTCCGTATCGGCCATGAACGGAGGGTTGCGGCGGTACTTGAGCTCCCTGTCGAAGGCCTTCTGGAGGTCTTTCCCAAGGTGCTCCGCCACGGCTTCTTCCGCATAGCGCTGCATCTTGATGTTGATGGTGGTGTATATGCGGAGGCCGTCGCGGTCAAGGTCGTACGGGGTGCCGTCGCTCTTGGAGTTCTTGTTGAGCCAGCCGTACAGAGGGTCGTCCGCCCAGAGGAGGGAGTCTGCCTGGTAGTCTTCCAGGGTAGGGTAGCCGGACCTTTTGGGCTTCTGGGCGCTCATGGTGCGGCGGAGCATGTCCCTGAAATAGGGGCCTGTGCCGGTGGTGCGGTCCCCGTGACGGGCGTGAAGGACGATGGGGAGGGTCTGCAGGGAGTCGCATTCCCGCTTTGTGAGATAGTGCATCTCTTCCATCCTGGACAGTACCAGGTTGCGGCGCTTGAGGGCATGCTCGGGATTGATGGCGGGATTGTAGCGTGTGGGCTTGTTCACCATACCAACTAGGACGGCGCTTTCCTCAGGCTGCAGCTCCGAGGGATGCTTGCCGAAGAATTGGTTGGCGGCCGATGATATCCCGTAGGAGTTGGACCCGAAGAAGATGGCGTTGAGGTACATGTCCACAATCTCTTCCTTGGTGTAGTTGCGCTCCAGCTTCACGGCCGTTATCCACTCCTTCAGCTTTATCCATACAAGCCCCAGCTTGCCTACGCCTTCCCTTCTGGGGTACAGCGTCTTTGCCAGCTGCTGGGTTATGGTGGAGCCGCCTCCCTGGGAGGAATCCCTGGACAGGAGGGTCTTGAACAGCACGCGGGCCAGGGACTGGAAGTCCACTCCGGAGTGCTTGTAGAAGCGTTTGTCTTCCGTTGCCACGGCGGCCTGGACCAGCGAGGGGGCAAGTTCCTCATACTGACGAAGGTACGGTTCTCTATATGATAAGTGGTAAGGATCTCTCCCTCCTCCGCAATGACCTGCGTGGCAAGCTTGGAATCCGGGTTTTCCAGTTCCTCGATGGACGGGATGTCCGCGAAGGCCCAGACTATGGCAAGGAGTGCGAACACCGCCACTACGGGAGCCACTACCAGTATCCAGAACCAAAGTACTATCTTTTTCTTTGTTTTGTCCGTCATGTCAAAAATTTTTGGTCCGGCACAAGACCTTAGGTCTTGCTCAAAATCCAGTTTACAAAAATAATCAGAAAATTTGGAAAATTGCCCCGATTCTGCTTTACTTTGCAAAAAATAATGGGGCTTCCGGCCCCCAAAAGGTATTAGATCATGGAGGGAAAACAACTGGTTATCGTGGAGTCTCCGGAAAAAGCCAAGACCATTCAGAAGTTCCTTGGAGGAGATTTTCTTGTAAAGGCATCGGTAGGGCACATACGCGACCTGGAAGAGCACAGTCTCAGCGTCGACGTACAGAACGGGTTCGCTCCCAAGTACGTCATTCCGGCCGGGAAGCAGAAGGTGGTGGCGGAGCTCAAGAAGCTTGCCGACGCCGCTCCCGTGGTGTGGCTCGCTTCCGATGAAGACCGCGAGGGAGAGGCCATTTCATGGCACCTTCGCGAGACCCTGGGCATAGCCCCGGAAAAGATCCACCGCATCGCCTTCCACGAGATTACCAAAAACGCCATCCTGGAGGCCATCGGCAATCCCCGCGACATAGACATGAATATGGTAGGGGCGCAGCAGGCACGCCGCGTCATGGACCGCCTGGTAGGCTTCGAGCTTTCTCCCATCCTTTGGAAGAAGATCCAGCCCAAGCTCTCTGCCGGCCGCGTCCAGAGCGTCACGCTCCGCCTGATCGTGGACAGGGAGAAGGAAATCATGGCCTTCAACCCGGAACCATTCTACAGGGTAGAGGCCGATTTCCGCCCCGAGGGCATCCGCTCGTCCCTGAAGGCTACCCTGGACACCCGTTTTGCCGGTCAGGACGATGCCCGCCGATTCTTGGAAGATTCCATCGGCGCAAAATATACCGTGGAGTCCGTAGAGAAAAAGGAAGGCGTCCGATATCCGGCTCCGCCCTTTACCACCTCCACCCTTCAGCAGGAGGCATCCCGCAAGCTCCGTTTCCCGGTTTCCACCACCATGCGTGTGGCCCAGGCCCTGTACGAGAGAGGTCTCATTACCTATATGCGTACAGACTCCACCAACCTTTCGGGTCTTGCCCTTGGTACCGCAAAGCAGTTCATCGTGGAGAATTACGGCCCGCAGTATCACCATGCCCGCCAGTACAAGACCAGCTCCAAAGGCGCCCAGGAGGCCCACGAGGCCATCCGCCCCACCTACATCGGCAATACTTCCATAGACGGCAACGCCCAGGAGAAAAAGCTGTACGAGCTCATCTGGAAGCGTACGGTGGCATCCCAGATGGAAGAGAGCCGGGTCATGAACACCACCCTCCGCATAGGCCAGGACCATCGTCCGGAAAAGTACGGCGTCCAGTCCGTAGAAATACTTTTCGACGGCTTCATGAAGGTATATCTGGAGGGAAGGGACGATGACTCCGCCGCTCCCGAGGAAGTGATCCTGCCGGAGATTCCGGAAGGGACCGTGATGCACGCCCAGACAGTGAACGCCGTGTGCAAGTTCACCCAGCCGCCCCAGCGATACAGCGAGGCCACGCTGGTCAAGAAGATGGAGGAGCTGGGGATAGGCCGTCCTTCCACATATGCCGCTACCGTGAGTACCCTTACCCAGGCGCGCGGTTACGCCGCAAGGGGAGACAAGCCCGGAACCCAGTACAAGGTGACAAACCTCTCCCTGTCAGGGAGCAACATAAAGACATCGTCAAAGACAGAAGTGGTTGGAGCGGAGAAAGGAAAGCTTCTGCCCCAGGAACTTGGTCTTGTGGTCACGGACTACCTTGTGGGCAATTTCACGGACATCCTGGAGTACGGCTTTACCGCGGCGGTAGAAGAAGACTTTGACAAGGTGGCGGAGGGCAAGCTGCCCTGGAACAAGGCCATAGAGGTGTTCTACACCCCGTTCCATGCCCATGTGAACGAGGTCATGGCAGACCGCACCTACAGCAAGGTGAGCCGTGAGATAGGCATAGCTCCGGACGGAGAGAAGGTCATAGCCTCCTTCGGAAAGTTCGGCGCCTACGTACAGAAGGGGGAAGGGGAGAACCGCCAGAGCGCATCACTTGGAAAGGACCAGCTCATAGAGTCTCTCACCCTTGAGGAAGCGCTTCGCCTTCTGGAACTTCCAAGGAAGGTGGGTACGCTTGAGGGAGTGGATGTAATAGCCACCAAAGGCCGTTTCGGGCCGTATCTCAAGTACGGAGATAAGAATGTGAAACTTCCGCGCGGAAAGGACCCCCTTACCGTAACCCTTGACGAATGTGCCGCCCTGATACGTGAAACGGCAGCACAAACGCCTCAGCAGACAGTAATTGCAGAGTTCGGAGACATACGTGTGCTCAACGGGAGGTTCGGCCCGTACATCAAGCAGGGAGATTTCAATTTTAAGATACCCAAGGGTACGGATGCCGGGTCTCTCACAGAAGCGGATTGCAAGGCCATAATAACTAATACTCAGCCAACTGGAAAATATCGTAAAAAAATTAAGAAATAAGAATTTTTTACTATTTTTGCAGAAACAGTTGAAAAGTGTAAGTTATGTCAAGCAATTACCACATTGATGAGATAGACCAGAAGATACTTTCCTTTCTTGTCAAGAATGCCAGAATGCCCTTCCTGGAGATAGCGCGCGAGTGCGGCGTTTCCGGTGCAGCCATACATCAGAGAATCAAGAGACTCGAGGCAAACGGCGTCATAGCCGGTTCCCGCCTGCTTGTCAAGCCCCAGGCCCTGGGACTCAACGTCTGCGCCTTCATGAGCATCTCCCTGTCGGAATCCACCAAGTATCCTGAGGTAATTGCCAACCTGAAAAAGATACCGGAGATTGTGGAGTGCCATTTCATCACCGGCCGCTACGCCATCCTGGCCAAGCTCTTCTGCCTGGACAACGACCACCTCATGGAGGTCCTCCTCAACACCATCCAGAAGATCCCTTACATCCAGTCCACGGATACCATGATCTCCCTTGACCAGCCCATCGAGCGCCAGGTCTGGGTAAAGGAATTCAAGAGCACTTCTTATAGCGGGAGATAGCATTGAAAACCCTGGAACTCCTTGCACCCGCAAAGACAGCGGACGTCGGCATCGCAGCAATTGACTGCGGTGCCGATGCCGTTTATATCGCCGGTCCCGGCTTCGGGGCACGTGCTGCGGCATCCAATTCCATAGAGGACATCGCCCGCCTGTGTGAATACGCACATTGCTTCGGCGTAAGGATCTATGCCACAGTCAATACCATAATATATGAGGAGGAACTGCCCCTTGTCCGTGAGCTTGTCCGCAATTTGGCCGGGGCTGGGGTAGACGCTCTCATAGTACAGGACCCGGCCGTAATTTCCATGGCAGAGGGGCTTGGAATGGCGCTTCATGCATCTACCCAATGCGCCGTGCGCACTCCTGAGAAAGCCAGGTTTGTAGAGAGCCTGGGTTATGGGCGAATAGTTCTGGAAAGGCAGATGAGCCTTCAGGAAGTTAAGGCCGTTTCCGACGCTGTGGATGCAGAGATAGAGTTCTTCGTGCACGGCGCCCTGTGCGTATGCTACAGCGGCCAGTGCTATCTGTCAGAGCGTCTCACCGGCCGCAGCGCCAACCGCGGCGAATGTGCTCAGGCCTGCCGAAGCCTGTACAGCCTGGAAGACAGCTCCGGAAAGGTTATCGCCCGTAACAAGGCCCTTCTCTCACTCAAGGATTACAATCTCCTAGGGCGGGTGGAAGAACTTGCGCAGGCAGGAGTATCGTCATTCAAGATAGAAGGCAGGCTTAAGGGAGAGAGCTATGTCAGGAACGTCGTCAGGGCATATTCCAATGCACTTGACTCACTTGTTGAGGCCCATCCGGGAGAATACCGACGCAGCTCTTTCGGGAGAGTCCGCGGGGGCTTTGTGCCGGATCTGGACAAGACATTCAACCGCGGGTACACTGAGCTGTATCTTGACGGCCGGCGCGGAAACTGGGCTGCGGAAGGCGGCGGAGAGTATGTGGGCAGGGTTCAGCGCCTTACCAGGGACGGCTTTGTCCTGGAGCCCGCCAACACATCTATTCGCCTTTCCAACGGCGACGGCTTCACCTTTGACGGCGGCGGTTTCAGGGCCGATGTCTGCGAAGGCTATTCCGTTCACTGCAAGAAAGTTGACGGCCTGGTGCCTGGCGTAAAACTGTACCGCAACCTCAACGTTGCTTTTGAAAAGCAGGCAGAGGCATCCTCACCGTCAAGGGAAATCCCCGTGAAACTGGAGGTGAAGATATCCGGCACAATTGAGATAAAGGCAGTGAGCCAGGACGGAAGGGAGGTAAGTGTTTGCCTGGACGCCCCGCGGGACATGGCCAGGGATCCGGAAAGAATGCTTCAGACACTGCGGCAGCAGCTCTCAAAACGCGGTTCCGTGTATAGCTTTGCGGTTGAAAGCCTGGAGGCAGAGAAGGTTCCGTTCATGACTGCTGCTTTTCTGAACGGCATCAGAAGGGACATCGCGGAACGTCTTGATACCATGCCGGTGAATGCCCTTCCTCTTCGTAAAACAGTTCCAGATATGTCTGTAACCGCTCCTTCACGGCTTTCTTATAAGGCAAATGCGGCAAACTCCATGGATATGGAACTCTATTCTTCCCGCGGCGCAAAGGAGATAGAGAAGGCATACGAGCTCACCCATCGCAGCGGCGTTGAGCTGATGCGGTCACGCTACTGCGTCCGTCACCAGCTTGGCATGTGCCCAAAGCAGAAGCCCGGCACCCTGCCGGAACCGCTCGTCCTTGTGAACAACGGCCGACGCTTCCGCCTTGTCTTCCACTGCGCCACATGTGAAATGACGGTAGAAGACTCATAGAATGTAAAAGGTTCGGTTTTTTTGACCGAATCATTTACACAAAACGGCACTACAGGCCATATAACGTAAAAGGTTCGGCACAAAATACCGAACCTTTTACATGTCTCAGAAAAAAGAGTCCTACAGGGTCTTGAGCTGTGCCTTGGCCTGCTCTGCGTACTTGGTGCCGTCAAGCTTCTGGTAGTATTCCTTGGCGGTGGCCTTGTCTCCAGCCTTCTGGGCGGTGGCGGCGATGGTGAACATCACGTCAACGGCGTCCTTTGCGTTGGGATCTACCTCCAGGTACTTCTTGTAGGTGTTGATGGCGTCTGCGCTCTTGCCGCTCTTGGTCTGTGCGGCAGCGATGAGCTTGTATGCGTTGGCGCTCTCCACATAGGTGTTGGACTCTTCAAGGGCTGCGATTGCTTCTGCGTTCTTGCCGGCCTTGAACAGACCCTGTCCCTTCTTGAGGAAGCAGTTGGCAAGGAGCTTGGTTGTCTTGGCTTCCTGACCCAGCTCTGCGGCCTTCTTGAGGGCCTCGATGGCGCCGTCAAGGTTTCCGGTCTGCATTGTGGCCTGACCAAGGAGGAGGTATGCCTGGCCGTCTTCCGGAGTGAGCTCGGTTACCTTCTTGAGGGCGGGGATGGCGTTTGCGAAATCCTTTGCCTTGATGAGTGAGGAACCTTTGCGCATGAAAACGTTGGGAACAAGGCCCGCTGCTTCAGCGGCTACGTCCTCGTTGCCATATTCTTTAGCCACGGCCTCTGCCTTGGCAAGGGTTTCAACTGCGGTGTCGTACTCTGCTCCGTTGATCTGCTCCTTGGCGATGGACAGGATGGTGCTGGGGATTACTTCCTTGCACTTTGCCACCATCTCTGCGGCTTCCGCTTCCTCGCAGGCCTGGAACTGGGCGAGAGCGCTCATGAAGGCGTTCAGAGCTTCCGTCTTGTTTGTCTCAAGTGCCGTTGCGCCGGCGTTGAAGGTTTCGATACCGGCGTTGTAGTCCTGTGCAGATGCCACTGTGGCGGCAAGTGCGAGAGCTCCGATAGCTGCAAATAATCTTTTCATCTTCTTCTATAAGTTTTATGTTAGATATTCTGGCTCACAAATTGCAAAAATAGCAAATATTGTTGTATTTTTGCAGCAAGTCAATGACAAATTTTGCCAAATATGCCCTTTTCCTGCTGGCCGCCGTGGTTAGTTCAATAACCGTGCCAGCAGCCGGTCTCCCCACTCTCCCCGTAGACAAACGCATCCTGCGCGGGACCCTGGGCTGCGGTGCCACATATTATATGGTAACCAACACTTCGGAAAAGGGTTACGCGGACATAGCCGTCATCCGAAGGGAGGAAGACCCCTCTGAGGAGGCCAGGCGCACGCTGGATGCCGGCTTATTCTCCAGAATGGCCATTGCTCCCGGTCCGGAAGGGTATATGTCGGACTATGACGGCTCCACGGTGTTCCGCTACAGAAAAGTTTCTACCGTGAACCAGGCGGTTCTGGACTCCACTCTTCTGTATACCTTTGGCCAGATGGCCCTTTCCCGCAGCGAGCAGGCGGTAATAGTGTGCGGAGACATAGACCCTGTGGAGCTTAAGAAGAAGATGGATATCTTCTCCATGCTGGTTCCCAGGATCCTGGTCAAGGAGGCCCATGCACCGGACTATGTCTGGGAGCCGTCTCCTGCCCCGTATGTTGTTGTAAATGAGGTTCCGGGCAAGAAGGACGTGGAGATAAGCGTCTCTTATTCGTCGGCCAGGATACCCCAGCAGCTTATGAATACGCCGCAGACGCTGGCTACGAACATTCTTGCCAAAGAGTACCAGACCATACTTGGTCACCGCCTGGAGCGCAATCTCAGGGACGCAGGAATCCCGTACGGAGAGATCCGTTTCTCTTCTCTCAGGAGCTCGGAAACCGCCGGTGACGAGCGCTACGGCGTCTCCGTCAATACCGCTCCGGAGTTTACCGATGCCGCAATGCGCACCATGTCCTCCACTATCGGCGAGATTGACTCTTTCGGTTCAGGCCTGGCGGAATTCTCTGACGCCAAACGCATACTTATCCCGGATTTCCTCAGAAAAGCCGCCCGAATGCCCACCAACGAGGAGGATACGGACCGCTGCATAGCCCACTTCCTTTATGGCGCGCCGCTGAGCCCCTTCACGGAAGAGGCCGCGCTCTTTGCCAGAAGGAACGTTCCGGACAGCACCCAGAGAAGGTTGTTCAACCAGTTTGCATCGGCCCTGGCGGAGCAGCTTACAAACCTGAGTCTCAAGTATATAACGGGAGCAGACTCCCTGGACAGGGACGAGGCCCTGTTCTACTATAACCTGGCCTACCTGTACGGGTCCATCGCATCGTCCGGGAAAGACTATTCCTGGCATTCCGGGGACTCCCTGGGCATGGAGCGCACCGTTCCAAGGGCCCGTATCCGCAGCGAGAAGACAGAGCCCGTGACCGGCGGCAAGCTCTGGACCTTCTCCAACGGCATGAGGGTGGTCTACAAGCAGATTCCCGGCAGCGGAATGTTCTCCTGGTCACTGGTCCTTAACGGCGGCCTTTCCACCATAGAGGACCTCCTTCCCGGAGAGGGCGGCTATATTGCCGACATGTTCAGCCTGTACGATGCGGGCGGCCTCTCCTGCTACGCTTTCAGGGATATTCTGGCATCGGCGGGAATAAGCATGGTGCCCGATGTGGGCGTGTTCTGCATGAGCCTCAGCGGCGATGCACCTTCCGGAAAGCTATCCTTCCTGCTTAAGTCCCTGGGAGCTGTTGCAAAGGACCGCAACTTCAACTGGGGAGCCTTCGAGGCATATACTCACAGCCAGAAACTCAGGGACATCCCTATGGAGAATACGCTTTCCCTCCTTCTGGACGCCGGTTTCCCCCTGGAATCGGCAAAACGAGACGGCGCACTCACCCAGGACACCGCCAGGAAGGCCGATAAGTACTACCAGACCCGCTTCTCCCGCATGAACGACGGCATCCTCATCCTTGCCGGAGACCTGGATGAAGGCGTGGTTAAAAAGCTCCTGCTCAGGCATCTGGGAGGCTTTGACACGGACCGCGGCTCCCTGGCGAGGCCCCAGGTGGACCTGAGGCCCATAGTGGGTACCCGCACCATGGAAGGGAGCGGTGCCAAAGGCCTTTACATAATGATGGACACGGAGTTCTCCGTCACTTCCCAGAGCTATTACATGGGAGACATAGCGGCGGAAGCCCTCCGCACCTCTCTCGTGAAGCATCTTGCCCCGTACGGATACGGTGCAGAGGTAGAGGCCTCGCTCATGGTGCTGCCCCAGGAGCGCTTCCGCTTTTTCATTTCGTGTTTGCCGGCAAGTGCCGACGGCCTTCCGGAAAACACCCCGCAGGACCTTGAAAGGGCAATTACGGCCGTTCGCGCTGCAATACGGGAAGTAAGCGACAAGCCGGTTGCGGCCGCAGACCTCAAGGCATGGAAAGATACCTATCTTGAAAGGACCAGGGCTTTCATGTCCTCTCCGGCCGGGGCGGTAAACGCCCTTGAGGCCAGGTATGCCTTCGGCAAGGATATATCAAAATATCAGGAAAGCATCAATTCAATTACCCCGGATACGCTGAAGGGCTTTCTGAAAGCCTTGGCTGCCGGCGGAAGGATAGAGTACATCGTCAATGAGTAAGCGGGATTTCGGCACCATAATAGAGATAGGCGACATCCTGGTTTCGGAAGATGTGGTCACTGAGTACTTTGCCTGCGACTATCAGGTTTGCAAAGGTTGCTGCTGCGTGATAGGAGACAGCGGCGCGCCATTAAAGGAAGAAGAACTGGAACCTCTTGAGGCCGCCTACGATGTGTTTTCCCCCCTGATGAGCCAGGCCGGCAGGGATGCCGTGGAAGCAAAGGGATTCTTCGAGATAGACAGGGAAGGGGACATAGTGACGCCCGTGGTGCCGGGAAGGGAGGAATGTGCATACTGCCATATGGACTCTGACGGCAACTGTACCTGCACCATAGAGACGCAGTTCCTGAAGGGGCTCTGCAGTTTCCGTAAGCCGGTTTCATGCAGCCTGTACCCGATTCGCGTAGTGGACCTTGGCGGAGGCCGGAAGGGACTAAACCTGCACCGATGGCATATATGCAAGGACGCATATGAAAAAGGGCGCCGCGAGGGAATCCGGGTTTACGAATTCCTCCGCGGGCCGCTCACAGATGCCTTTGGGGCCGATTTTTACTCCGCACTTGAAGAAGCCGCCAGAATCTTGAGGGCTTCCTCGTAGTCGTTCTCGTTCACCTTGACCTCAATTTCCCTTACATAGCCCAGGGAAGGGTACGATGAATCCGCGCCGAACACTCCGGCGGGGATGCCGTGGTCTCCGAGAAGGGCGGCGCAGATGTCTGCCTGGAACTTCTCGTTGAATGTTGCCACGGTCTTGAATTCCTGTTTATCACTCATAACTGTTGATATTACGGTCTATTGACATAACCACGCGGGCAAGATCCCTCATGAGGCCTTCTGCCTGGAACCCGCCCAGCTGCGGTTTAATTGTAATGGTGTCCTCCCAAAGGCGTGCAAATCTGGCCACGGGGGAGGCAAGGTGGTAACGGAGTTCCCCGTCAGGGGACTCGCTTTCCAGGACATACCCTCTCTGCTCCATGGCCTTGTCTATGCCTTTGCGGTGTTCTGCGGGGTCTCCGCCGGCCCTTATGTTGCGCTTCCCGTAGCCCATCAGGGGATATACGAAACTCACGACGAAGAACACGCCAACGATGTAGCCTATTGACTTCCATCCTTCCTTGAATGCAATGTTCACGTCCTTTGCCACAAGGCCGGCCAGCATAAGGGCAAGTATGATTACGGTAAAGATTACGGTAATCTGAATAAAGTATTTGAGGGCTCTGCGGATGTGTTTCATACCAGTTCTCTTATTATTTCATCGGACACGAAGAAATGGTCTTCCGGGATGCGGTAGCGGCGTCCTTCTTTCACCAGGGCACGTTCCCCCAGCAGTGAGTCGATTGTTTTTCCGCTGCAGTTGCTGCGGAGGAATTCCTCGTCTATGCCGCGGGATGTGCGGAGAGCCAGCATCAGGGTCTCTATCTTCTCGTCCTCCACGCTCAGGGCTTCGTCCGTGTGGGTGTAGTTCTCTATCTCCGGGCTGTTCCATCCGCGGCCGCGTCCGGTAAAGGAATGGGCGGCGGGGCCAAAGCCCACGTACGGTCTTCTCTGCCAGTAGCCGCCGTTGTGGACGGCCTCGAAGCCCGGTTTTGCGAAGTTGGATATCTCGTAATGGTTGAACCCTGCGGCTGCGGCCTTGCGGCACAGGGTATAGTACTGGCGCCAGCACTGCTCGTCCGAGGCTTCCGTATAGTCCCCGGTTTCCAGCATGTGGGTAAGGACATTGTCTCCCTCCACGGTAAGCTGGTAGCAGGAAATGTGGTTTACGCCAAGGGCGATGGCCTCGTCCACCGTGGCCTCCCAGGTGCTGTCGCTGAGGTTGGAAAGCCCGAAGATAAGGTCTATGCTGATGTTCTCCACCCCGGCTTCCCGCACTATCCTTATGGCCTCTCTGGCGTGATCTGCATTGTGGCGGCGGTTCATCCAGCGGAGAAGGCCGTCGTCAAAGGACTGTACACCGATGCTTATCCGGTCTACGCCCAGGGTCATGAGACTCTTGACATAAGCGACTCCTTTCAGGACGATGTCCTCCGGGTTCACTTCCATGGTAAACTCTGCCCAAGGGCCTCCATGGCCGCATTCCGCCAGGGTAAGGAGAATCTTTGTCAGGGACGGAAGGGGAAGCAGCGAGGGGGTGCCCCCGCCGAAATACAGGGTGGGAAGTGACGGGTCTATTTCCTTATGGCGTGCACGGATTTCAGCACAGACGGCCTCTGTGTATTTGTTCACAAGGCCGTCTGTGGCGATCTCCGAATAGAAGTCGCAGTAAGTGCAGAAACTCCTGCAGAAGGGTACGTGGATGTAAATCATCGGAGCATGCACTCCGCGCCTCCGAGGAGGCTCTTCTCCGTATAAACCTCAAGGGTGTAGATGCCCTTTACGAATTCTCCGGTGTCGTTGACATAGATGGAGAGGTCTACTTCCTGGCCTTCGTAGTCTACCTCACGGGAAGCTGTGGCCTGGAGGGTCTGGCCTGCGCAGGTGAATTCCGTGGACTCGTTGTTCATGAGGAGGATGCCTTCGGGATCCTTGACGCGGACATAGACGCGGACTGGACCGCGGTCTGCCAGGGAATTCTCCACCAGGGAGAGGTTGGCAAGCATGTAGCGTACACGGCTGTGGCGGTCTCCGGGCTTGTCGTTGTTGTACATGGCCTGGAGGCTGATTCCGCGGGCCTTGAGGATTTTTCCGGAACTGACCTTTGAGGAGAGTTCTGTAACCTGGGCGGTGAGTTCCTCGTTGCGCTGGCGGCTTTCTGCGGCCTCCCTGCGGGCTGCTGCGGCATCGGCCGTGAGCTTCTTGTTGAGGGTGTTCAGGGAATCAATCTGGACGATGTAGCCCTTCATGATGGTGCGGAGGGTGCCAAGCTCTTTCTCATACTGACGGATCTTTGCGCGGTTGGTGGCTTCCGTCTTGGAAAGTTTGTCTATGAGGAGGGCAACCTGCTCGCGGGAGGTGTCCAGCTGGTGGTTGATGGACTCGTAGTCGCTGCTGAGGGATGCGAAATCGTTCTGGAGCTCTGTCATCTGCTGTGCAAGCTCTGCCTTCTCTCCTTCAAGCTGGTTTACGAGGTTGTTTCTCTGGTAAAGCATGTAGCCCAGCACTCCTGCAAGGGCCAGTGCAATTACTATTAGTATCCAAAGGGTGGTCTTGAGACCGCCGTTGGCTTTGCGTTCGCGCTCCTGGCGCTCAATTCTCTCGAGGGGATCTTCTGCCATGATTGTAGATGTTTTTAATTAATGCAAATATAGCTATATTTGTCAAAACTAATGCCATGAATGCTGTTATTTGTGAAAGATTGGAAGCTGTCCGCTCCCTGATGAGGGAAAACGGATGGGACATACTCATAATAACGGGCAGCGATCCCCATTTCAGCGAGTACCCCGCAACCAGATGGTCCCAGGTGCGTTTTCTTACCGGTTTCACCGGAGAGGCCGGGGACGTGGTGGTAACTGCCGGCCACGCCGGTCTGTGGACAGATACCAGATATTTCATTCAGGCACGCACCCAGCTTGAGGGCACCGGCGTGGAACTTCACAAGATGAGGGTCCCGGAACAGGTTCCCATCCCGCAGTGGATAGCCTCCCTTGGATTGGAAGAGCCGGTAATAGCCGTGGACGGTCTCTGCCAGAGCGTGGCTCAGGCGCAGGAGCTTCAGGAGGCCGTGCCCGGAGCCCGCATCGTCCCTGTGGCCGATATCCTCTCTCCGCTGTGGCCCGGGAGGCCGGCGGTGCCGTCGTCCCCGGTGATAACCCTTGGTGAGGACACCGTGGGTGAAAGCCGTGAGGTCAAGCTCCGTGCGCTTCGCAAGTGGCTGGTCCTTCGTGGCGCCGATGCCGTTTTCCTCAGTTCCCTGGACCAGATTGCATGGCTTCTGAACGTGAGGGGAAGCGACGTGGAGTACAATCCCGTGGTAATATCGTACCTCCTTGTAACCATGGACGACGCCTTCTGGTTCGTCCGCAAGGACGCCTTCGAAGACCCTGATCCGGAGACGGAAGACTCCTTTGCGGAACTTGCCGCGGACGGAATCCAGATAAAGGATTATGCCGATGCCGCCTTTGCACTGAGTTCCCTGAAGCTGGACGGGGTGGACAGGCTGTGCGTGGACCCGGGGCAGCTCAATCTGTGCCTCAGGGACGCAATTGAGAATTCCCTGCCTCAGGTGGAGTACTGTTCCTCTCCCATACCGCTCATGAAGGCTGTGAAAAACCCCACGGAGATAGACGGGATGCGGGATGCCCATGTGGAGGACGGCCTTGTGATGGAGAAGTTCCTTTACTGGCTTTCCTCCCGTGCCGGACAGGTGGACGAGTGGCAGGCCGCTCAGTATCTTGGTTCCCTTCGTGCAGAGGTGCCGGGTTACAGGGGAGACAGTTTTGAGACGATATCGGCCTATGGCCCAGGCGCTGCGCTGCCGCATTACGTTACACCCCGGGAGGGTTCCGCCCTTCTGGAGCCGCACGGGCTGTACCTTGTGGATTCCGGCGGCCAGTACGTCTTTGGAACCACGGACATCACGCGTACGGTGCCCCTTGGGCCCTGTACGCCTCTTGAAGTTGAAGACTATACTTTAGTACTTAAAGGACACATGGATTTAGCCATGGCCATTTTCCCGCGCGGGACGGCAGGGTGCCAGATAGACGCTCTTGCCCGTGAGCCGCTCTGGGCTGCAAAGAGGAACTTCGGTCATGGGACCGGCCACGGCGTGGGCTTTTTCCTCAATGTTCATGAAGGGCCGCAGGATATTCGCCAGAACTTCAACTCCCAGCCTCTCCTTCCTGGAATGATATGCTCGGACGAGCCCGGAATCTACCGCGAGGGCATGCACGGCGTGAGGCACGAGAACCTCGTCCTGGTGCGCCCTGTAGGGGATAATGAGTTTGGCTCCTGGCTTGGTTTCGAGACTCTCACCCTTTGCCATTTTGATACCTCCTGCCTGGATGTATCATTATTGACAGAGGCGGAGAGGAACTGGCTCAATGCGTATAATGAACGTGTTTACAACGTGCTGTCACCGAGGCTGCCTTCTGAAGTGGCCGCCTGGCTGCGTTCCAAAACCCTGCCCGTATGATCAATAAAGAAGGTGCGTGGGAGACCCTGAGCTCCGAGTATATCATAAAGCGTCCCTGGCTTACTGCCGGGCGTGACGTTGCCCGCCTCCCTGACGGACGTGTCAATAACGAATATTATGTGCTGGAGTACCCGGACTGGGTGAACATAATTGCCGTGACGGCCGACGGGCTTCTGGTTATGGAGAGGCAGTACCGCTATGCCCTTGGGAATACGTGTTATGAACTTCCCTGCGGCGTGATTGAGCCCGGTGAAACGCAACTGGAGGCCGCCCAAAGGGAGCTTTTGGAAGAAACCGGCTATACGGGGGGCACTTGGCGGGAGCATATGGTGCTCTCTCCCAATCCCGCCACGTGCACCAATATGACCCATAGTTTTGTAGCCCTCGGCGTGGAAAAGGTCTCCGGCCAGCACCTCGACCCCACGGAAGACATCTCAGTCCACCTTTGCACCCCTGAGTTTGTCAAGGACCTCCTTGCCCGCAACCAGATCCTCCAGGCCCTTATGGCCGCCCCCTTGCTTAAGTTCTTCTACGCGCAGTAGACCGCTCCGCCGCCATAAGTGTTCAAGGTTCGGGTTTTTTCGCCGAACCATATACGCTATTTGCATTGTGTGGCCGTTTTGCGTTCAAGGTTCGGTGGTTTTTTCCGAACCTTTCCCAATTTCATCTATATTTTGTATATTTGTACGCAAGGAAGATGTTTTCACGGATTATTAAGGTATGAAAGCAAGAATCAAACATATTTACGAGATCATTGCCGGGGCAATACTCTCGCTTCTGGGGTTCAACGGATGTGATGAGAATATCTTTATAGGCCCCGTGGAGTACGGAATGCCGCACGGAACCTTCGTCGTAAAAGGCACCGTGGAAGCAGAGGATACCGGAGCCCCCGTGGAGGGCATCAAAGTCAAGTTCCGCCAGCACGTGGACGGCCGCGAAGACGAGAACGGAAAACCTTATTACGAGGAGATCGAGTTCTCCTCTGACAAGGACGGCAAGGCGGAAACCTCCTTTACTCAATGGCCGGATGTCAACGACATAGAATTCACTTTCGAGGACGTTGACGGAGAGGAAAACGGCGGTTATTTCGCCCCTGACACCCTTCGCGGGAAAGACATAAAGGTAACCCTGGAAGAGGACAAGAAGTCAACCTGGAACAAGGGTACATATCATATATCCTTTGACGAAAAACTCAAAAGGGATTATACACAGCCGGTAGACTAGTATGCTTCCGCTCAGGCAGAAAATAGGGCTGGAGCTTACCAAACCCATTATAGACCGCGTGATAAGGGAACATCCCCTTACCACGCTGTTTTGGGAATGCACCCTCCGCTGCAACCTCAAGTGCAGGCACTGCGGAAGCGACTGCAAGGTGACCTCGGAACTCAAGGATATGCCTCTGGAAGACTTCCTGCCGGTTCTCAAAAGCGTTGCAAGGGAAACTGACCCTCACAAGGTTATGATAAATGTCACCGGAGGCGAGCCTCTGGTGCGCCAGGACCTTGAGAAATGCGGTAAAGCATTCTATGACCTGGGATTCCCCTGGGGCATCGTGACCAACGGCCGCGGACTCACTCCCGCACGCTACAAGAGCCTTCTTGCAAGCGGCCTCAGGGCCGTTACCGTGAGCCTTGACGGCATAGGAGACACCCACGACTGGATGCGCGGCGTCCCCGGCACTTACCCCCTGGCGCTTAAGGCCATCCGGATGGTGGCCGCCTCCGGAGAGGTTGAGTACGACGTTGTCACCTGCGTAAATAAGCGCAGCTACAAGGAGCTTGAGCAGATTAAGGAAGTGCTCATCGGGAGCGGCGTCAAGGCCTGGAGGCTCTTTACAGTCTTCCCCGTGGGCAGGGCCGCCAATGACCCGGAACTCAAGCTCTCCGGCGAGGAATTCCGCGGCACCCTGGACTTCATCAAGCGCACCAACAAGGAAAGCCGAATAAGCGTGAGCTACGGCTGCGAGGGCTTCCTGGGCAAATGGGAGGGCGACGTCCGGGACCACTTCTTCCTCTGCAGCGCCGGCATCACAACCGGTTCCGTAATGGCCGACGGCTCCATCGCCGCCTGCCCCAGCATCAGGGCGGATTACAGCCAGGGCAACATCTACCGCGGCGACGACTTTATGGACGTTTGGAACAACCGCTACCAGATCTACCGTGACCGCACCTGGATGAAAAAGGACGAGTGCGCACGCTGCCGCTACTGGCGCTACTGCCGGGGCAACGGAATGCACCTTCGCGATGCCGACGGAAAGCTCCTTTTCTGTCACCTGCACCGTCTGCAGGAAAAATGAGAATGCCCCTCAGACAGCGCAGAGAGGCACTCGGGTTAACAATATTGATACGGTCAGATGATTATTCTTCCTTGTCTGCGAGTTTGAGCTTTGCGGCGAAGGAGATGGTATAGTCTCCCTGGTGCCAACTGCCCTTCTTGTCCTTTTCAAAGTCTATTGACAGGTCCTCTTCCGAGAGCACCACGCCCTGGAACTCTCCGCCGTTTGCGGCGCCGTCAATGTCCTCAAGGGTGATTGTTATTTCCTTTGGCTCCGTGGACCAGTCATTGGCGCGGGCGTTCACTTTGCCGTCCTTGTCCGTGAGGAACTCGTTGTCCTCTGTCTGGTAGTACTGCTTTACGCCGTTGTCATCCGTGTACTCAAGGCGGCTGTAGGAAACCTTGATTCCGGGAATGGGACTTCCGTCCTCTGCGGTGACCTCTCCGATTATCTTGTAATTGGCGTGAGGCATTCCATACTCTTTCTTTAGCTCTATGATATTGGCAATCTCGCTGCAGCCGCCCAGACCCAGGAAGGCCAGGATAGCTCCCACGATGAGCTCATAAATATGACGGATTCTTGCAATCATTCCGGTATTATAGATGCAAGAATCCGCCACAACGTTGCAACTTGTCCACCAAAAACGCCAAATCCGTGGACAAACCCCGGAAAACGGGGACTTGTCCACGGAAAACGTCATTTTGGTGGATGGGTGGTTGCTAATGGAGCAATCAAGGATGTACCAGTGTGCCAACTTTTTCTCCTTTGAGGAGTCTGGTGAGATTGCCGGGAGTGTTCATGTCAAAGACGATGATGGGCATGTTGCCGTCCTGGCAAAGGGCGTACGCGGTCTGGTCCATGACCTTGAGGCGCTTGGAGATGGCCTCCGAGAAGGAGAGTTCATCGTACTTTGTGGCGGTGGGATCCTTCTCCGGGTCTGCGGTGTAGACGCCGTCTACGCGGGTGCCTTTCAGGAGGGCATCGGCACCGATTTCAAGGGCGCGGAGTGCTGCGCCGGAATCCGTGGTGAAGAAGGGGTTGCCGGTTCCGCCGGCTATGAGGGCTACGCCGCCGCGCTCCATGACGGCAACGGCATCGTCCCTCATGTAGTACTTGGCGTGGGGCTCCATGGGAGTGGATGTAAACACCACTGCGTCAACGCCCTGGGCCTTGATGAACATGGACAGTGCCAGGGAGTTGATGACGGTTGCAAGCATTCCCATCTTGTCTCCGTCCACCCGGTCGAAGCCCTTGCCCACGCCCTGCAGGCCGCGGAAAATATTGCCGCCGCCATTGACGATGGCTACCTGCAGGCCGGCCTTTGCCGCCGCTGCAATTTCTTTTGCATATGCCTCCAGCGAGGCTGTTTCGAGGCCCTTTCCGGCAGGGCCGCCAAGGCTTTCACCGCTAAGTTTCAGAAGTACTCTCTTATACATGATGTGTGGTTTATTCGATTAAACAAAAGTATTGAAATATTGGGAAACTTCCAAGAAAGATTCCTATATTTGCATAATTGATAATTGCAAAAACAACCATACATGGCTAATTTCCTGACCTCATCTATCGGCAAGAAGTTCATTCAGAGCATCTCCGGTGCCTTTCTTATCGTCTTCCTGCTGCTCCACGGAACCATCAACTTCTTCTCCGTCATAGACTCCCTGAACGGAGTATTCGGCAAGGTGGCCAGTGACGCCGTCCGCTTCTCTACCGGAGACGGCTGGTTCCAGCTAGGCTGCGACTTCATGTCCACCCCCGTCATCGACATCATGGTCCCCA
>JAEEGI010003305.1_pt1 | contig 38478 bp, 33 predicted proteins | sample 8958751 | NCBI WGS metagenome assembly JAEEGI01 (sample SAMN16246545, study PRJNA631951) | gut metagenome | biome: gut microbiome; feature: rumen; material: KS-attached | host: Bos | place: Iran: Karaj | collected 2018-10 | reverse complement strand
ATGTTCCCGAGTGCCCAGAGAAGGATCTGTTTGCCTATGCCTTGCCCCTGATAACCGATGTCCACCAGCAGGTCGTCAATCTCGTTGCCTTTAAGTGAGACGCTTCCGATGAGCTCGCCGTCTTCTATGAGAAGATACACATTCTCCATTCCTTGCGCGAAAAACGAATCGTCCTGAATAAAGTCAAAAGGCTTAATTCCCAGTGCCTCGCGCATCTCGTGATAGCACGCGTTATAGAGTTTTCTGTACTGCTCCTGATACTCCTTCGAATAGGGCACGAGCACTACGTCTGATTTCTCCGTCACAGGGCGCGTATATGTCATCTCGTATGCGTAGTTCATATCTTCTCCTTCGGGTCATGATATGCATAGTATAAAACAACATATCATCTCGTGCTGATAACCGCGCTGTAGATTGCAGTATTCAATTTGGAAGACAGATATCGAATATCAAAAGGCATTCCTTCAACATCGTGCGTGAACAGAATATCCAATTCCGGTACAAGACCCGCATTTGTATAATTGGTATATTTTATTCCGGTAATCCTGAGATAGTTCGCAGAGTTCTTTATGCCGAAGTGTTCATGAAATTTGCAGTTGTCGATTTCTTTAAAGTAAGGAACAAAGTCCGGATAGATAAAACCGTTTACTCCTCTGATCATTACTTCAGGCTCGTACTTAAACGGGATACCCATCTCGGTGTAGAACACAGCTATCTCCCGCTCTGCCGCGGAACGATAATAGATGCCGTCAAATTTATAATCCAGCGGCTTCGGATGTTTGGTATCGGCATCATTTTTCAGGCTGTCGAAGTATTCTTTGTTAAGAATGACCTGCTTGCCGGTATCAGTAAACAGGGTACGGACTACCTTGTGCGGCTCGCATTCCGGGAAAGGAGAGCCTTTATAATAGCAGTGCCAGATCGCCTCGCAAAGCTGAAGTTCCCTTTCTAACGGATCACGAATGAGCCAGATTTTGTAATACTCTTTCCCTGCCTCGGAACCGGGCCTGTACCGGTGATCGCCCACTATCAGTTTCATAGAGGGAACACCGGATTCATTATGGATCTGCAGCTTAACTTTCGGCAGCTTTTCGAGCTGCTGCCTGCAGTAATTGATCTTTAGAGCAAGATATTCTTGCGGAATACGTGCATTAAGAATCTTCATAGCCACATTATAATGGCTCGGCTTGTCGGTTTTTCACGACAAAACTCGACAAAATCCGACAAAGTCCGACAAAACGGAAAAAACTGTTGTGGAATTTTCGAGATTGCGGATTTTGTGCAGAAAATCGCGAAAACCTGCACGTTTTTCGCAATTTAGGCTCAAAATTGCGAATTCCGTGCAGAAAAACGCAAAACACTACACAAAATTTGCACACGATTGACGATAGCTCTGCTGTGGCCGTCAGTCATAGATTTGCCGTTGAGCTCTCATCTTCCGCTCATAGCATCAAAACAGACGTGCGGAGGTCCGCTTAATAATCTTCCACGTATTCTGTCATCGGATATGTTACGAATTCGTTTTCAACTTCGCTCCATTTATCCTCTTCGTCATCGTAATGCTGACGGTAGTAATCGGCGCATTCGCCACCCCATTGGACGGCTTCGATCTCGCCTTCATCAATGTCTATCGAGTAGTCGAAGCCGAGATGGAAAGAAAAGCCGGTGATATTTTTGGCATCATCCTTGTCCATCTTAAAGCTGACGATCAGCTGCTCTCCTTTTTCTTCCAGATCGACCTTTTTCATGCGGGGTTCGTAGGAGTCTTCATCTTCGATATAAACCCTGATCTTGTTATAAGGACCGAATTCGCCTTCCTTTTTTACATAATACAAACCTTCCGGTCTGTTCTTCTTGCTTATGTAATCCGTATTGAAGACTATGTGCAGCTGGTCATCTTTATAATAGTAGCCTTCCAGGCCGAGCATGTTGTCGGGATCGCAGGAGTAGAGCCAGCTCTTTTTGGATGCTTTTGAGCATCCGGCGAAAAGTGTCAAAGACAAAGCTGCCAGTAACACACAAACCAATAATCTTCTTAATTTGTTCATTTACTTCACGCTCCTTATTTAAAGGACCTCTTCGCTAGCGAACCATTGGTGCATGCCGGGGCCGACATCTTCGTTGGGCCTCTCGACAAAACCGAATTTCTTGTAGAAATCCTGCTTGCCCTTTGCTGAACTCAAAGACACCATAAAGCGGTAACCGGGCTTAAGCTGCGCGTGGATAAAGTCCATGACGTTCTCCATAAGTACGCGGCCAAGGCCCTGTCCCTGGTATGCCGGCATAACGATGATGTCAGCGATGTACATGACATAACCGTGGTCCCAGATGACTCTTCCGAGACCTATCGGCGCACCATTATCCCTGATGCACCAGATGTAAGAGTTTTCGAGACCTGCCTGGGCTTCTTCGAGCGGGAAAAGTCCCCAGCCGACAGCTTCACGCATCTTCATGTACTCGCCGGGTGTTATGGTCTTTGTGATCTCGTAGTCCGTATTCATAAAAGTCCTCTTTGGTATTAGGGCGTTATTACACTCCCCATATATTTAACAGTTCAAAAGCGAAGATTGTTGCAATGGAAACGCCGTTGCCGATAACGCTCAAGGCATATTTGAGTCTTAAGAATCCTTCGGTATCCTTCTTGAAAAGGCCCAGGGCTGACATGCAGAAGCTTATCGCGAATATAACAAAGCAGACCGTTTCGATGGCAAAGACGATATACCCCTGAGTGTGTGTCAGGCCGTACTGCTCACTGTATTTGCTTGCGAGCAGGATCAAAGGCAGGAGGCACGCGATCCTGCACAGCTGTGACAGACCTACGAACAGCGAGCCCGAATAGCTGATGTGCTTTTTTGTAAGGAGGCTGATGGCCCTGTAGAACAGCATGAAGATGCCGGCGACCGTTATGACTGCCATCACGACGAGCAGGTAAAGAGATATCTTCAGAGAGTTCTCACTTGCAAAGCTCTGTGAGCCCAAAGAGATGATCGTCGTGCCGTCGGAGGTCTTGTAAACATAAGCAGGATAAGTGTTTTCATCCTGTTTGAGGATGAGCATGTTATCCGACACCTGGGTGAAGGTGGCCATGCTCGAGACGGTATATTCGTTGTTGCCGTTGTAGTTCAGAGGAAGCATGCTGAACAGGCCCATCACCTTGTAGATGCCGTGGCGGATGGATCTGCAGCCTGCGTAAGTGCCTTTGAGCGCGCCCGGGACAGTAACGCTGCCGGTGTATGAAGACAGGTCGTAAGAAGCCATGTCACCGAATAAAAGCTTTGGCACTGCGGGCCATCCTCCGGCGGTCATGTAGACAGCGCCAAGGCCCGTATCCCTGTCAAAAACGAGGTCTGAAGAGCACGCGTTGGTGCCGCCGCTGTGGCCGATAAGAGATGCGTTCTCGCGATCTTCGGTCCATAAGCCGTGGCAGCCGACGACGAAGTCGGTGTCTCCCAAGTAAAGAGAAGGCGAGAGGAGGAGCTCTCTGGTCTCGGTCTTCTCGAAAAGCGGGTTGTCTTCTCTTACAAAGCTCTGCGCAAAGAGAGCCATATCTCCGATAGTGCCGGTTGCGGCGCCTGCAGGGTAGAGATTTATGTAGATGAGTTGGTGGCCGTTGGAGTTCCATGCCGATCCGTCGAAGGAATATGACACGAGTTCCTTGCGCTTCTCCTGCACCCGGGCGTTGTCGCTGTGGTCAGGGAGGATCGATGTGTGTTCCATGCCCAGGGGCTCGAAAATATTCTCGTGAACGTAGTCTGCAAAAGACTGTCCGGTGATGCACTCGACGATGTAGCCTGCCAGCGCGGCGCCCCAGTTGGAGTAAGAGCACACCTCGCCCGGACGGTAGATCTGCGGGGGTTCTGACTGTGACAGAGCGTCTCCCAAAGAAACTATCTCTTCAGGATCTGCGGTCTGGATCGACCAGGTGCCTTCACCCCATCCTGCGTTGTGGTTCATGAGATTTAACATTGTTACAGGGTCATCGTACTTGAGATTTTTGAGGAATCCTTCGGGCAGATAAGTGCGGATGTCTGCGTTTAAGTCGATCCTGCCCTGCTCGTAGAGCTGCATGACGCTGACCCATACGGTGAGCTTGGTGACGCTGCCCCATTCATAGACTGTATCGGTCGTGGCAGCGATATTGTTTTCCTTGTCGGTGAACCCAAAAGCGCCCTGATAGATTATTCCGTCACCGTCAAAGACAGCGGTTACGAATGAAGAATAATCTGACGGGTTCTCCGAAGCCCATGTCTCTATGGTGGTCCCGATATTGCCGTAGGCGATGCCTGTGGGAGTTGTCTTGGTTTCTTCTGCAAAGACTGCCACTCCGGTCAGGAGAACGGATAAGGCGCAGACTATGCCTGCTGCAGGTTTTAACACCTCTTTCATGAAAAACACCTCTATCGCTATATTCACAACGATTCTATCAATTTGCGGCTTAATCGACAAACGTTAATACTTCTTTATTAACATTCACTTAATTCAAAAGTCATAAAAGAACTTTATAATTTGAATTAAGATGCAGAGCAGGCGCTACGTTTTCGTTTGGTCATAAGGAAACGGATATGAAGAAGATCGCAGTTTTTACATCCCATGTATATGAGCCGATGTGCGGCATGACGCAGAAAGGCATTAATGACGCTGCCTTGGACTGCGGCGTCAAGGTCATTTATTTCGCGAGCTTCAGTGATTCATATACAGGCAGAAACTACGATGAGTATATTAAGTATGACCAGGGCGACAACGTCTCGTTTGATATTCCCGATCTCAATGATTTTGACGGTGTAATTAAGATCAGCACCTATTTCAGCCAGTCTGTAAAAATGCATCTCGAGCAGATCCTCCTGAGGGCTAATGTCCCGGTAATCAATATCGGTGCTACTTTCGATGAGAAATTCAGAAATATCATCTGTGATGACACGCACACCTTCAAAGAGATCGTAGACCACGTGATCGAAGTTCACGGCTGCAAGGATATTTACCACCTGGCGGGACTCAAGGAAAAAGATTTTACACAGGAAAGGATCGAAGCATACAAGAGCTCACTTATCGAGCACGGTATCGAATACGATAACAGCAAGGTCTATTACGGTAACCTGTGGCGCGACTGCGGTGATGCAGCTCTCGATTATATCCTCGATAACTGCAAAAAGCAGGGCAAGGAAATGCCTGAAGCGATCGTCTGTGCAAACGATTACAGTGCCGTCGGATTGATCATCGCGTGCAGGAAAAAAGGCATCAGAGTCCCCGAAGACATTATCGTAACGGGCTTTGACGGCATCGATGACGCACTCAACGGCTATCCTACTTTAACGACATCAAGACAGCCTTTCTATAATTCCGGATATTCAGCAGTGCTGGCTCTCAATGAGCTCTTTGAAGGCAAGGAGATCCCCAGGACGATGAGGATCATGGGTGAATTCATGCCCAACCAGTCATGCGGATGCAAGCCCATGACCGCTGACAATATTCAGGACATCAGAGATGTTTATCTTAAGAGATTAAGAAATACCACTGATATCGCGCAGTCCACGACAAACCTTATGCTCAGTGTGGCAAGCGTAGAGACGCTGCCTGAGTTTTTTGAAGCGGTAAAGCGCAACGCGAAATGGAATTCCGGCTACAAGGACATGCTCCTGTGCCTTGCTCCCGGATGGGACCAGCAGAGGATCGTCGGTGATGATTTCGCGACAGTGGATGAAGACATGACCATCGTAACGGGCTACCGCGGTGATCAGGATGTGCCGATCAGCACATTCCGCAAGAAGGACATCCTTCCCAAAGAATTATTGGAAGATCCTTATCCTTATTACATCTTCACGATCCACCATCTCCAGTATTACATGGGCTATCTCATCGTATCGCCCAATATCGATATGCACGAGCAGGAGGCGCAGCAGTCCTGGCTCGTTGACCTCGGCATGATCTTCGAGAACCGCCGCATCCAGAGAAACCTTCAGTCGACGGTCAACAGACTGGAGTTCCTGTACAGCAGGGATATGCTCACGGGCCTTTATAACAGACACGGTGTTGAGAAGTTTTTCGAGGATTACTTCTATGAGTGCGTAAAGAATAATACCGGCATGGCTGTCATGGTTTTCGACATGGACGATCTTAAGACGATAAATGACAACTACGGTCACTACGAAGGTGACTACAGCATCAAGGCGATTGCTAATGCTCTTATGGCATCATCAGGTGACGATGAGATCTGCACAAGATCCGGCGGTGACGAATTTGTCGTCCTCGCGAAAAACTACGATCAGGAAAGAGCCAATACATATATCAATAACGTCAGGGCTTACATAGAGACCAAGATCCGCACCGAGAACAAGCATTATAATGTCGTCATCAGCGCAGGTGTCCACATCGCCGATCCTTCTAGTGAAGACAGGGAAGAGCGCTTCGACCAGTATCACTTATTCTCGAAATACTTAAAGCTAGCCGACTCTGCGATGTACGAAGAGAAGAGGCAGCACAAGATGTATAAGATCTGATCAGAGCAGGTCGCTTAATTTCTTTCCGTACAGATAATCGTGAACTATGCTGTCGAACTCTTTCCACATGGGAAGAGTTTTGCACTTTTTGCGTCTCGGGCAGTCGTAGTTTTTATCAGCGAGGCATGCGACGGATGAGATCGTGCCTTCCATCAGGGTGAGGATCTCGCCGACGGTATATTTCTCGGGCTTTTTGACGAGCTTGTAGCCGCCGCCCTTGCCGCTTAAGCCCTTGATGAGACCGCCTTCCACCATCTGCTTGACTATGATCTCCAGATATTTCTTTGAGATCTCCTGACGCTCGGCAATATCCTTCAGAGGAATATAGCTGCCGTTGTCGTTTTGTGCCAGATCTATCATTACGCGCAAACCGTATCTTCCTTTAGTTGAGATCATGTCGCATTACCCCTTTTCGATGATTTACCCATTATACGCATAGGCGAATAGGTAAATCAATAACAAATTCCTATTGACATAGTAGGAAATAGGTTTTAAGATTGCGATGATATTTCGGAACAAAGGAGAATCACCGTGATCTATGCAGATAATGCCGCTACCACCAAGATGAGCGACGCGGCGGTCAAGACATTAACAAGCCTTTTGGCAGACACATATGGCAATCCTTCAAGTCTTTACGAATTCGGCCAGAAGGCCAAGGAAGTCCTTGAGCAGGCCAGAAGAGACGTGGCAGACGCCATCGGCGCCCAGCCTAACGAGATTATCTTCACATCAGGCGGAAGCGAAGCCGATAACCAGGCGATCTTATCAGCAGCAAAGCTGGGAGAGATCAAAGGCAAAAAGCACATCATCTCTACAGCCTTCGAGCACCACGCAGTGCTTCATACGCTTAACAAGTTAAAGAAAGAAGGTTTTGAAGTAACCCTCTTAGATGTACATGAGAACGGGCTCGTCAGCGCAGAGCAGGTAGAGGAAGCGATCCGCGAGGATACATGCCTCGTTACCATAATGTATGCCAATAACGAGATCGGCACTATCCAGCCCATCCGTGAGATCGGCGAAGTATGCAGAAAGCATAACGTTACTTTCCATACTGATGCAGTGCAGGCCGTAGGTCACATCAAGGTCAATGTCGTTGATGACAACATCGATATGCTTTCAGCTTCAGGACACAAGTTCCACGGACCTAAGGGAGTCGGTTTCCTCTATGTTAAAAAGGGAGTAAGAATCTTCAATCTCATTGAAGGCGGAGCCCAGGAGAAGGGCAGAAGAGCAGGCACGGAGAATGTTCCGGGCATCGCTTCAATGGCTTGTGCTCTTAAGGAAGCAGTCGCAAATCTTGACGGCTACAAGGCTAAGCTTCTCCCCTTAAGAGATAAGATCATCAACGGCATTTCGGAGATCCCGCATTCCGCACTCAACGGTGATGCGGTATCAAGAGTACCTTCCAATATCAATTTCTGTTTTGAAGGAATCGAAGGTGAGTCATTGCTGCTCCTCCTTGACGATAAGGGAATCGCAGCTTCTTCGGGAAGCGCATGCACGTCAGGTTCTTTGGACCCCTCACATGTACTTCTTGCTATCGGAAGAGTTCACGATGTTGCACACGGTTCACTGAGACTCAGCATCGGCGAAGACATTACTGACGAAGACGCTGATTACATCATCAAGTCGGTAAAAGAAGTGGTCGAGTATCTCCGCGGATTTTCACCCGTATGGCGCGACCTGGTAGCAGGCAAAAAAGATTTCATCTTATAAGGAGGCAAGAAAATGGCTTTATACAGCGAGAAGGTAATGGATCATTTCAGGAATCCGAGAAACGTAGGCGTACTTGAGGACGCTAACGGCATAGGTGAAGTCGGCAACGCCAAGTGCGGTGACATCATGAAGATGTACCTTAAGATCGAGGACGATATCGTCAAGGACGTTAAGTTTGAGACATTCGGATGCGGCAGCGCCATTGCGTCAAGCTCGATGGCAACAGAGCTCATCAAGGGCAAGCCTGTCTCAGAGGCAAGACAGCTCACCAACAAGGCTGTAGCAGAAGCTCTTGACGGTCTTCCGGACTACAAGATGCACTGCTCGGTACTGGCCCAGGAAGCCATCGAAGCAGCTCTTAAGGATTACGAGAGCAGGGAAGAAAACAAGTAATTTGATAAACCTATTGACACAGTAGGTAAATGGGAATATAATCACACCCATCATACGAAATCATCGAAAGGAGACAGTTGATATGAAGTTCATGTGTTGTTGTCGAATGTCAAACGCACGGGCAATGGATTATTGCTGTCTTAATATGGTTCGATGTAGCTGAATCATATAACTGCATTTTCTTAAGGCCCGGAGCTTGGATTAAGCGCCGGGCTTTTTTTATCCCGCAAACAGCTTCGAAAAAGAAAGGAAAAACAAAATGACCAACGCACATAACATTAAACTCAATTCTTTACTTATTCACGGCGGTATCGACGGCGACGAGATCACAGGAGCCGTTAACGTCCCCATATACCAGACATCTACTTATAAGCAGGACGGCCTCGGCAAGAACAGAGGATGGGAATATTCCAGAACAGGCAACCCCACAAGAGCAGCGCTCGAGGTCCTCATTGCAGACTTGGAGCAGGGCAGGTACGGACTAGCATTCGCATCAGGACTTGCAGCGATCAACACGGTGCTCTCACTCTTTAAGAGCGGTGACAAGCTCGTTGTATCTGACAATATCTATGGCGGTACATTCCGCATTCTTGATAACGTTTTCAAGAACTTCAATATCACATACAAGATCGTAAACACATCAGATCTTGAAGCAGTTGAGAACGCTATCGATGACGACGTAAAGGCGATCTACATCGAGACTCCCGCCAACCCGCTTCTTACGATAACTGATATCGAAGCTGTATCCAAGATCGCGAAGAAACATAACAAGCTCACGATCGTAGACAACACATTCCTCACACCTTATCTGCAGCGCCCTCTGACATTGGGCGCAGATATCGTTATCCACAGCGGCACCAAGTATCTGGGCGGCCACTCTGACACTATTTCCGGATTCGTAGTGGTAAACGACAAGGCGCTGGCAGACCGCCTTTACTACCTCCAGAACGCTATCGGAGGCGTGCTCGCTCCCTGGGACAGCTTCCTCATCATCAGAGGCATCAAGACTTTGGGTGTACGCATGGACAGACACGTCGATAACGCAGAGAAGATCGCAAGATGGCTCGTAGGAAGCGGCTTTGTAAGCAAAGTCTACTACCCCGGTCTCGAGTCAGATCCCGGCTATGAAGTGCAGAAGAAGCAGGCTGACGGCGCGGGTGCAATGATCTCCTTTGTACTCAATGACAAATACGACTATAAGAAGTTTTTCGAGAACTTAAACCTCATTACTCTGGCAGAGAGCCTGGGCGGCGTTGAATCACTTGTATGCCATCCCGCAACGATGACTCACGCGGCAATCCCTGCTGATATCCGTAAGAAAGTCGGCATCGTGGATGAGCTCATCAGATTCTCAGTAGGCATCGAAGACGCTGACGATCTCATCGCAGATCTCAAGCAGGCGATCGAGAAATCAGCAAAGTAATCAGAGGTAAATAACATGAACAACGTATACGAAGATATCAGAGGGCTTATCGGCAATACACCTATCCTGAAGATCAATCATATGGGCGTTAAGCCCGGTGTAAATGTCTATGCAAAACTTGAACTTATGAACCCCGCAGGAAGCGTCAAAGACCGCGTAGGTGTCTACATGATCGATGATGCGAAGAAGCGCGGGATCCTCAAAGAAGGCGGCACGATCGTTGATGCGACAGCTGGCAACACAGGAATCGGAATCGCAGTTGCAGCGCTTAACCAGGGTATCCGCGTCATCTTCACGGTACCTGAGAAATTTTCCATCGAGAAGCAGAAAGTGATGCGCGCTTTGGGCGCGGAGATAATTCACACATCAAGAGAAGAAGGAATGCTCGGAGCAGAGCGAAAAGCAGAAGAGATCCTAAAGGAGATCGAAGGATCAGTCTCTTTAAGACAGTTCAGGAATCCTGCAAATCCTCTCGCACACTATGAGACGACCGGTCCTGAGATCTATTCGCAGCTCGACGGCAAGATCGATTATTTCGTAGCAGGCGCAGGAAGCGGCGGAACATTCACGGGAGTCGTTAAGTACTTAAAAGAACAGGATCCCGGAATCACAGGAGTGCTCGCAGATCCCTTCGGATCGACGATCGGAGGCGGTGAGCATTTCGATTACAACATCGAAGGAATAGGCAATGACTTCATCGCTGATACGATGGACATCACATTGGTGGATAAGGTCATCAAGGTTAATGACGACGAAGCATTCGAGATGAGCAGGAGACTGGCTAAAGAAGAAGGCATCCTCGCAGGATCTTCCTCGGGCGCAGCGCTCGCGGCATCTCTTAAACTCGCATCTGAAATAGAGAGCGGGAACATAGTAACCGTTTTCCCTGACAGGGGAGACAGATATTTAAGCAAAGGATTATTCGATTAATGGGTAACGTTTTTGAACTGACAAACGTATACAAGACATATAAGAACGACGGCAAGGAATTCGAGGCCTTAAAGGATGTAAGCCTTGAAGTCAGGGAAGGCGAGATCTTCGGTATCATCGGCATGAGCGGCGCCGGCAAATCCACGCTGGTCCGCACTCTGAACCGCCTTGAGGAAGTAACTTCAGGCAGCGTTACATTCTACGATAAGGACCTTGCAGCGCTTTCAGCAAAGGAGCTTAGAGAAGTAAGACAAAAGATCTCAATGATCTTCCAGGGCTTTAACCTTGTTAACCAGAGAACCGTCCTGTCTAATGTCGAACAGCCTTTGAAGATCGCCGGAGTCCCCCGTAAAGAACGCAGGGAGAAGGCTCTGCAGATGCTTAAGATAGTAGGACTGTCGGAGAAAAAAGATGTTTTCCCGGCACGTCTTTCGGGCGGCCAGAAACAGAGAGTCGCCATAGCAAGAGCGCTTGCTGCAGACCCAAAAGTCCTGTTGTGCGACGAAGCAACAAGCGCATTAGATCCGAAGATTACGGGTGAGATCCTTGATCTGTTAAAAGAGATCAACGAGGAGCGAAAGCTCACGATAGTCATCATTACGCATGAGATGAGCGTCGTCGAGAAGATCTGCGACCGCGTGGCGATAATCGATGACGGCCTGCTTGCCGAAGTAGGAGACGTTAAAGACGTGTTCTCAAACCCTAAGTCAAAGGCCGCGAAAAAGCTCGTTTTCCCGAGCAATCCGTTTGATCCTTCAGAGCAGGGCAGAAGAGTCGTCCGTCTGGTATTTGACGGCACGCAATCGAGCGAGCCTTTCATCGCGAATCTTGTGGAACAGACCGGTCTCAAGGTCAATATCCTGAGTGCTAACACAAAGAGCGTCGGCGGTATCGGTTTCGGCCAGATGATCGTTGAGCTCCCGCCTTCAGAAAAGGATCAGGAGACGATCATCAGTTTCTTTACTAAGGGCGGACTTTCCGTAACGGAGGTTGAAACAAATGAGTGAATACATGAAAGAAGCGATACTCAGCGGTATTTTTGAGACGTTCGAGATGACATTCTTCGCGTCACTTTTCTCATACATCGTAGGCATGCCTCTGGGTGTGATCCTCTATGCGACTTCAAAGGGCCGCCTTCTCGAGAACAAGATCGTCAACGGCATCATAGGATTCATCGTAAACGTGGCGCGTTCGCTCCCGTTCCTGATCCTGCTGGTGCTCCTGATCCCGTTCACAAGGCTTGTAGTCGGCTCTTCGATCGGAACCACCGCATCGATCGTACCTCTTACTGTCGGTGCCATCCCGATCGTTGCACGAATGGTAGAGTCGTCCCTGAATGAAGTAAATCCGGGCATTATAGAAGCGGCCACTTCAATGGGTGCATCACCTTTGTACACGATAATCCACTTCATTATTCCTGAAGCAATACCCTCGCTTTTGCAGGGTGGCGCGATCAACATCGCAACGGTATTGGGATATTCTGCGATGGCCGGCGTTATCGGCGGCGGCGGACTAGGCGCCATAGCGCTCCAGTACGGTTACTACCGCTATCAGAAAGAAGTGCTCTGGACGACGGTTGCCTTGCTCATCGCAATGGTAATGCTGATCCAGGAGATCGGGATCCGAATGTCTAAGAAGACCCGTAAAACTTAATGATCCGTAACAAATAAAGGAGAATCAAATTATGAGCAATAGAAATAAAAACAAAAACAACTTAAAGACGATAGCATACGCAGGCGTGCTCGCAGCACTGGTATTTGTAGGCACCGAGCTTCACATCCCGACCGCGATAGGGTACATAAATCTCGGTGACCTCGTGATACTGTTAAGTTCATATATTTTAGGCCCTCTGGCACTGCTTCCTGCAGCCATAGGCTCGACACTTGCCGATCTTTTGGCAGGCTATCCGCAGTATGCAATAGCAACATTTCTTATCAAGGGCCTGATGGGATTCGTGGCAGGATCACTTCTTAAAAGAAATGCCAAGGGCAAGGTCTCGCTTGTCCGCAAGGTATCAGGATCATTCGCTGCAGAGCTTATCATGATCGCCGGCTATTTTGCATTTGAATCACTGCCGTTTATGTACGGTGTGGAAGCTGCTTTGGGATCCGTGATCCCCAACGGCATCCAGGCAAGTGCGGCAATCGTCGGAGCAGTGCCTCTTATGTACGTGGAACTTTTCGACAGGTATCAGCTCTCGCAAAACGGCGAAGCTCACAAGAACAAGCAGAAGACGGCAGTCTCGTAGTAAGGGAGAAATAATATATGTCATTACATTCAGCCATAGTAGATTACATCCGCTCAGGCGAGACTGCAGGACAGGCTCTTGGCCTTGAGATAGAACACTTTGTCGTGAATGACGAAGGCATTCAGATTGGTTTTGATGAGGTCACGGATCTCATCGGTAAAGTTGCGGGAGATCTCTCCGCAAAAGTAATATACATGGACGGATATCCGGTCGGCTACGTGACGCCCGGATATTCTGTTACTTTGGAGCCTGCATGCCAGTTTGAGATCAGCATTGATCCGAAGTCCGGTATCGACGAGATCAAGAGCATCTATAAAGAGTTCCTTTTGCTCTGGATCCCGATCTTCGAATCCCGAGGATATCACATCATAACCAAGGGCAATCTTCCCCTCGTTGAGTCAGGACGGATCGATCCTGATGATATCCCGCTGTCTCATAAAAAGCGTTATGAGTATATGGATGCATATTTCCGTAAAAGCGGGAAATACGGCAAGTACATGATGAGGGCATCTTCATCGGTTCAGATATCAGTCGATTACAGTTCGGAGAGCGACCTTGTGCGCAAGCTCATTGTACTGCAGAAGATTTCTCCTATCCTCATGATCGCGCTCGAGAACAAGACTTACGAAGACTCCGTCATTGAGAAGGGATCTAATAAGACACACCTTCTGAGGATACAGGAATGGAGCGATCTCGATCCTTCGAGAACAGGTTTTTATCCGCATTCATTCGATGAGGATTTCGGTTATGATAAGATCGCTGACGTAATATCCAATACTCCTTTGATCCTTCTTACCGATGAAGGCGAGACATCTTATGTCGGTGACTTAACAGCCCAAGATCTTATTAACGCCGGAACTATCGGCAGGAATATCCCGGAATCCCGCAAAAAGCTTCTGATAGAGCATTTTATCTCTATGGGATTCTTCCATTTCCGCATCAAGAAATACATCGAGATCAGAGTGGCAGACAGCGTTCCTCTCGGACGCGCGCTTAGCTATGTCGCCCTTATAAAAGGTCTGATCTATTCGGATGAAAACCTCTCCATTCTGGAGACTGAACTTAAAGATATTAACTCTATCGAACAGATAGAGGATGCGGTCGACGCGGTAATCGTATCCGGATTAGATGCAAAGATCTATGGTGACCGGACGGCCCGCGAGTGGTATAACTATCTCCTGGAACTGGCAGGCAATTCTCTTGATGAAAAAGAACGGGAGTATCTGAATAATGTGTGAGATGTTCGGAGTATCATCCGACAGGACAATTGATGTTACCCGTGAACTTAAAGCGTTTTTCAGGCACGGCGAATACAACCCGCATGGCTGGGGCATCGCCACATGGAATGATAAAGGCAGGATCACCATCGATAAAGAGCCTGTAGATTCGACCAGAAGTGCGAAGATCGCCAAGATCTTATCTTCCGGCGTCTCATGCCGCGGGATCATCGCGCATATCCGTAAGGCCACCATCGGCTACGTCGAGCACAAGAACACACATCCGTTCATTGCGCACGATCCCAATTGGCGCGAATGGGTATTAGCCCACAACGGAACAATATTTGAGTCTGATGAACTCCTTCCTTATAAGGATATCCAGAGCGGATCTACCGACAGCGAGCGGATACTGCTTTATATCCTTGATCAGAACAAGGGGATCAGGGACGAGGCTGAGCGCTTCAAGATCATGGATTCGGTAACTGTAAAGCTTTCTGATAAGAACAAGCTGAATCTTCTTATATTTGACGGAGAGGATCTCTACGTTCATAAGAATGAAGCCGGTACTTTGTACCGCAAGAATAATGACGGCTCTGTCTTCTTCGCTACCAGGCCGTTAGATGACGGCGCGTGGGAGGAAGTCCCGCTTAACAGACTTCTGGTATATAGGGACGGTCAGCTGGTATATGAAGGCACTGTCCACGAGCATACTTATATTCACGATGAGAAGCAGATGAATATGCTCTTTATGGAGTATTCGCAGCTCTGATCTGAAGACGATCTGCTTAATTTTCGCTTTGCAAAAGGCCTTAAACAACCCTCAAACCCAATGAAATCAGGCATTTTAAGATTTTCGAAAAAATATCAAATTACCTATTGACATAGTAGGTAAGTACCGATATACTTTCACCATCAACTCGAAAGGAGGCGTGAAAAATGTATAACTCTATCAAGAACACAGTAAACAGCATGATGTGTTGTCGAATGCTTAGCTCCCGGGCACACAAGATGGCCACGGCGATGAGCTCTGATAGTTCACGCCTTGCGAGACGATGTTAAAGCTTTGATGCGCTGAAATGACATGCCATGTGCCCGGGAGTTAAATCTGACCCCCGGGCATTTTTCTTGGCCCTGAACAAGGAAACAAAACTTAAAACCAAACACATTCAAAGGAGAAAAATATTATGAAAAACACATTTAAGAAAGCAATCGCTTCAGTACTCACATTCACTTTAATCGGTTCATTCGCAGCATGCGGAAAGGCAGACCCCACAAAGGCAGCTGATACAGGCGTAGGCAGCGATACACAAACAGAAGCACAGGCTGACGTACAGGCTAACGTAACGATCAAGGTAGGCGCTAACGTAACACCTCACTCTGAGATCCTCGAAGTTGCAAAGCCGATCCTCGCAGAGCAGGGAATCACATTGGAGATCGTAGTTCTCGAAGATTCCATCACACCTAACACAGGCGTAATCGAGGGAAGCCTTGACGCAAACTATTTCCAGCACGTTCCTTACCTTGACCAGTTCAATAAGGAAAACAATTCCGACCTCGTATCCGTTGGCGCAGTACATTATGAACCCTTTGGCGTTTACGCAGGCAAGACAACAGACCTTAGCCAGCTTCCCGAAGGCGCTATCGTAGCAGTTCCTAATAACGTAACAAACGAAGCAAGAGCACTCCTTCTCCTTGAGCAGGAAGGCATCATCAAACTTAAGGACGGCGCAGGCATCACAGCTACCGTAGAAGATATCATCGACAACCCCAAGAACATCCAGTTCAAGGAACTCGCACCCGAGCAGCTCGTTGCAGCACTTCCTGACGTTGAAATCGCAGTCATCAACGGCAACTACGCAATCGAGGGCGGCCTCCACGTAAGCCAGGCACTCGCAGTTGAGGCTAACGACGGTCTCGCAGCTCAGACATACGGCAACATCATCGCTACTTCTGCAGACAAGGCAAACGATCCCGCTATCGCAAAGCTCGTTGAAGTACTCCAGGGACCTGAAGTAGCAGCATACATCAACGCTACTTACGACGGAGCAGTAGTTCCCCTTTTCGGATAAGGAGCAATAACCCATGATCGGATTTGAGTACTACAACCCTGCGAAGATCGTATTCGGTGAAGGAAGCGAGAAGAGTCTCGCAGAACTCCTTAAGCAAAACAACGTAAAGTCACTCCTATTAGTAACCAGCGGAGATTTTGTAGAGACACTCGGCATTTACGACGTTATCAGGGACGCTGTAAAAGAACTGGATATAAAGTTTTCCGAGAGCAGGGAAGTAGTGCCGAATCCGTCGATCGAGCTCGTAAGAAAGCTCGTAGAACAGGGTAAGAAAGACGAAGTTGATTTTGTCCTGGCAGTAGGCGGAGGAAGCTCCATCGACACAGCCAAGGCAATAGCAATCGGAATACCTTACGAAGGTGACGTCTGGGACTTTTTCTCAAATGGCGCCGTACCGGAAAAGGTATTAGGAATCGGCGTTATCGCCACCACGGCTTCTTCAGGATCTGAGACCTCTAATGCCGCCATCCTCTCATATGGAGAGTGGAAAAAAGGCTTTGAAGACGACCGCATCATTCCGAGATTCGCGATAATGAATCCGCGGTACACAGTAAACCTTCCCGAATACCAAACTTACGTCGGTATCGCGGATGTCTTATCGCACCTTCTCGAAAGATACTTCTCAGATGAGAAAAATTCTGACACTACAGACTATCTCATCGAAGGAGCCATAAGGGCTCTTCAGGTCAACGCAAGAAGGCTTATTGAAGATCCGAAGAACATCAACGCCAGAGCGGAGATACAGTGGCTCGCATCAGTAGCGCACAATAATTTCCTCGATGCCGGCAGAAGGGCAGACTGGGGATCGCACCGTATCGAGCACGAGCTTTCCGCACAATACAACATCACACACGGTGAAGGAATGGCCATTGTTTTCGTCGCATGGACGAAGTACATGGCGGAAGAAAAGCCCTGGAGGCTGGCTCAGTTAGCTTCAAGAGTCTATGGCAAAGACGCTTACGATTTTAGTGAGAAAGAAAGAGCGTTTCTTCTATCTGAAGAACTCGAGGAGTTCTTCAAGAGCCTGGGACTTAAGACGAGATTAAGCGAACTCGGCATAACAGACAAGGACTTTAAGACAATGGCAGAGCGCGCTACGGCCGGCGGCAATGTTGGCCACTACGTTCCGCTCGACAGCAAAAAGATCATAGACATACTAAAGATCGCACTTTAAAAAACAAAAATTAAACGCACAGAAAAAGGAGAAACACAACATGGCACGAATTAAACTGGTAGAACAGTCAGAGGCAACAGGCGCAGAGAAGGTACGTTACGACGAGCTTGCAGGCAGAAACGCAGTTACGAACATGAAGAAAGGCCTTCTCAATGACGCAGCAACATACGATGCTTATATGGCATGGTACACATCCTGGAACAGATTGGTTGAGGTAATCGGTGAGAAGGATGCGATCCTTTATGCACATAAGATCTCCACAACTAATTCCTGCCAGTTGTGCTCCCTTTTCTTCATCAGCGACGTTAAGGGCCTGGGCTTAGATCCCGCCAACCTCGTTTACGATGAGAAGGAAACACTTCTTACTACACTTGCAGAGTCCATCGTTAAGGATCCCACATCAGTATCCGATGAACTTTTCGCAGAACTTAAGAAGCACTTTACAGATCAGGAGCTCGTAGTTATCGTAGGCTTCGCAGGTCAGATGATCGCAACAAACAACTTTAACTCCGTCTTCAAGATCGACGTAGATCAGCGTCTCCTTCCGCTCGTACAGGAGTTCAAGCCTGCCACATGGAGAGCTGACATTAAGAAGTAACCGTTCCGGAACCCCGCATGCTTTTGGTGATTCTTTATGCGGGGATCCGTACGGACTCAAGGCCTCGCTAGAGGTATCCTTGGGATGTGCGTTGGACGGGTATCCTCTCATCTGAGGTGCCCGTTCTCGCATTTTTATCAGTTCGAAAATTTGATCTTACAAGGATCTCTCTATTATCCCGCCGCCAATGATACATCCGTCTTCATCGTAGAATACGGCTGACTGTCCGGGTGATACGCCGGGGAACGGTTCACTTGCGGTGATCTTTATATGCTCCGGGTCGAGCCTCTCGACGACCGCAGGACGCTCGGTCTGATGATATCTTGTCTTGGCGAAGCAATTGATCTTCTCGCCGTCTTTAATATCTTCTATGCTCATGAAGTTAACGTCTCTGCAAATGACCGTCTTAGACCGCAGCGCTTCGAGACTTCCGAGCACAACTTTATTCTCTTCAGCAAGGATCTTTGTAACGTAAGCAGGGTAGCCCAATGCGATCCCGAGGCCCTTGCGCTGTCCTACAGTATACTGGTAGATGCCTTTGTGGATTCCCAAAACATTGCCGTCCTCATCAACAAATTCGCCCTCCTCGGGAACGGGCTTATCTGAATGGTCTCTTATAAAGTCAGTATATCTTCCGTCAGTTACGAAGCAGATCTCCTGCGAATCGTCCTTGTGTGCGCAGGGGATACCGGCCTTTTCGGCAATCGCTCTTACTTCATCCTTGGTATATCCGCCCAGAGGCATCAGCGTGTGTTGGAGCTGCTCCTGGGTAAGCTTGTAGATCATGTAGGACTGGTCTTTATTTGCGTGAGGGGACTTGCGAACGGTGAATCTTCCATTGGGAAGAGCGACTATCGAAGCGTAGTGTCCGGTCGCTATGTATTTGGCGCCGAAGACCTGCGCGAGCTCTAACATCTTCGCCCACTTAACATAGCGGTTGCATTCGATGCAGGGATTGGGTGTAAGGCCCTTGAGATAGTCTTCGACAAAAGGCTTTACAACGCAGTTGTCGAAAAGTGACAGGCAGTTATGCGGGTGGTACTTGATACCTAAGACCTCGCATGTCCTTCTGGCCTCATCGATCTCACAGCACCTGCTGTCGCCGCCGTCTTCTTCCTGCCAGGTGCGCAGCGTAACACCGGTCACTTCGTGGCCTTCCTGCTGAAGAAGATATGCGGTAACCGCGCTGTCAACGCCGCCGGACATTCCGACTAAGACTTTTGCCATAGGACATCTCCTTTTTCAGAGACATTATAACATTTGATAAAAGGCATCAAATAAAAAGGAACTGCCATAAAGACAGTTCCTTTAGTAGTTTGGTTTTCAGCAGAATCAGTTATTGCCGTCGCCTAAAGGGGGCAGACCGTCACTGTCAGTGATAATGTCGATGTTCTCGAATTTGACGATGCTGATCTCAAGTATCTCGTATTTTTCTTTTTCCATTTCTATTTCCTCCATTAACCAGCATATTGTATCAGAGCCTGGCTGTAATAGTACAGAGCGCTTACAACTTCTTTCAGCTCAGGAGTTACAGCTGCATCGTTTGAAGTAAGTGCAAGCTGGCAGTATCTCATAGGTGCGCATCTGGCGCTTCCGAGGTAAGTACTGCCTGCATATGCGTCAACATTAACACCTGTTCCGATATTCTGAGCGTAGATGCCGGTGATCGTTACTACAGTGTAGCTGCCTGATTTTGAAACCTTGAGCTTGGTAGGTCCTACATAGAAATCAACGCCTGATGTATCGCCTGAGAAGTAGAGCTTCATCGTGATCTCTGACTTAAGAGAGAGGCTTACCTTTTCAAGCTTGATATCTGCATTGACTACCTTTGCGGAAGAGGTGAATACCATAGCAGTAGGATCAACATAAGGGATCTTTCTATCGTTATCGGACAGAACGGAGTTAGCAAGATTATCTAACTTGTAGCCGAAGAACTTCTGAGCGCTTGCGCCGTAGTTCAGCATAGCCTTTACGACAGCAACTGTCTTAGCGCCAAAGTCGTTCTGGTGGTTAAGGATATAGACTGCGTAATCTCTGACAGAGTATGTGTAAGCATCACCGTCCGCATTGCCGTCTGAGATAAACATCTGTGCAGAGATGGTATCAGTCATTTCCTTAGCAACAGTATCGCAGCGGAAGACGTAATAAACTCCGTCTCTCTTAGCATCGCTGACCTTGACCTTCTGGGTCTTGCCGTTGACCGTGAACTGCATGTAAGCAGTAGAAGCATTATTAAGAATGTCATCACCGAGTGTCATGTAGAAGTTGACACCGATGTTACCGTCCATGCTCAACGTATAACCGCAAAGGTGTGTGCTGCTGCCGACAGCGATATTGCCTGAAGCGTCACCGACCAGATTGTCTGCAAGTGCCGGGAATTTCTCCAGATATTTATCGAGATATTCTGCAGGAACATGGAACTTGGTATTGGAATTAAAATTTCCACTGTATGTATTGAATATCAGATTTTCCGGATCAGCATAGCAGTAGATATCAGTCATGCTTTGTCCCTGACCCAATGCTCGGAAGCCTACTTCGGTAACTGTGCTGGGGATTACTACGGTCTTGATTTTTGTGCAGTATTCAAATGCACATCCTTCTATGACCTTAACACCCTCGCTGAAAGTTACGGATTGAAGCTGTCGGTTAGCATTGAATGCATTTTCTTCTACCTTTTCTAAGGATCCCGGGATAGTAATACTTGTGATCTGAGTGTTTTGGAAAGCTCCGTAACCGTCACCGCCCTCGATTCTTGTAAGGCCTTCCGGAAGGACTATTGACTCAAGTCCACCAACTATTTCCGTACTGTAGCTAGGCAATCCAAAAGCCATATGTTCAATAGTCTTTAAGCTTGCAGGGAAATCAATTTGTTTAAGGCTCTCGCAATCCCAGAATGCGCTTTGTTCGATAGTTTCCAAAGTATCCGGAAGAGTTACCGATTCAAGACTTAAACAATTGCAGAAAGCCCAGCTGGATATAGTTTTTGTGCCGTTGGGGATAACTACCGATTTGAGGTTCTCACAATCACGGAATGACTCATGTCCAAAGGCATTTACTGAATCGGGAATGTCAATCGTTTCAAGAGAGTGGCAGCTGTTAAAACACTGTTCAGGAATCTCTTCTACGCCATCAGGAATTGTAAATGTTGTAAGGCCTGATCCTGAGAAGGTTGCTACACCGAGTTTGTTGACACTGTCCGGAAGAGCAAGGGTTGTTATAGATGTACAACCGCCGAAAGCGCCGTCTCCGATAGTTGTAATACCTTCGGGAATAGCAACAAGATTAAGGGCATAGCAGGAACTGAAGCACGTGTTAGGTATAGTTGTGAACTGCAGATTATCGCTGTCAGGGAAAGATACTATTTCCAGTTGGTCACATAGACAAAAAGCGCCGTTTCCGATGCTTGTAACGGTATCAGGAATAATTAGTGTTTTCATGCCTTGGCAGTAATAGAAAGCATAGTCTCCAATCGTTGTGACGTAATGGGGGAAGTTCGGGAAAGACAACTTCTGATCCCAATAAAACGCACGCTCACCAATAACCGTAACGTTATCAGAGAGATTTGCTGTAGTCAGTTCGTAGCATTGATAGAATGCGTAATCACCGATATTTGTGACAGAGGAAGGTATAGATGCTGTGACAAGATACCGGCAGTTATAAAATGCGAAATCGCCTATATAGGTGACACCTTCTGATATGGTTACTGACGTGATGCCTTCTCTATCAGCACACCATGGCATACTGCCTCCCCAGCTGGTATCATCCATCATAGCTCCGGTACCGGTGATCTCCAGCAAGCCGTCACTATAAAGCTTGTAGGTAACGTTATCGCCGTTTGCACCGCAGTTACCCTGAGAAACAATCGTAACATCTGCTGATACTGCAATACCTCCGAAGACGGTAAGAACGGCTACAGTTACAACGAGTGAGAGCAATGCTCCCCAAACACTTTTCTTTTTCATAGATAAACCCCGTGCTTTTTCAAAAGATACCTAAGTCCCCTAAGAGGGAACACTCCAAGACATATAATAATACGCGCCCGGTAATAAATAAACACTATTTGATATTTTGTAAATTAATTGTCTAATTTTCACTAATCCGGAAGTACCCGGCATGCGGATGACACAACCGGGAGTAAGAGTTTGGTCAGAACTGACAAGTCATCTTGCTTGACTTTTCGCCGGGTCCATATTATAAATAAGTCCTGCAATGAAGGTGCGTAAGTAGTCTTTTTGCTTCCGGGAAAGAGAGTCGTGTCTTGGGCTGAAAGCACGATCCGAAGGGCATCAGGATGAATTTCAACACCGGAGCTTCTGTCGGAAACGGCGTTTATTCACGCTGATTAAGCAGATGCGGTGCGCGGCAAAACAGCGCGATTTAAGTGCGGAAAGCTATAATGGTTTTCCGAACATGGGTGGTACCGCGAAGGTGCAGATAATTGCGAATTCGTCCCGTGGCAATGACAAGTTGCCGCGGGATTTTTTATTGCAAGAGGCGACGAAGAACAAGGAGGAAAACATGGCTGAACTTAGTGAATTAAGCGCAAAGTTATCAGAGATCAAGAGCCGGATCGAGAGCGATCTTACAGGTCTTACAAGCTCCAAGGCAGTTTTCGAGTATAAGAAGAGTGTCATGGACTCCAAGGAAGGCATGATCGGTTCTCTCATGAAGGAGATGGGCAAGATCCCGAAGGAGCAGAAGGCCGAGTACGGCAAGATGGTCAACGAGATCAGAGGCTGGGCCACAGAGCAGTTCGACGCTTTGGACAGCAAGCTCAAGGCTGAGGAGCAGAAGGCCAGATACGAGGCTGAGGCTATCGATGTAACGCTGCCTTCAAAGAAGCTCAAGAAGGGCTATCTCCATCCGAATACACAGGTCAGAAACCAGATCGTTGATATCTTCGGTTCAATGGGTTTCTCTGTTTACGAGGGCAACGAGATCGAGACTGATCACTATAATTTCACGGCTTTGAACATTCCGAAGGATCACCCTTCGCGCGACATGCAGGATACTTTTTATTTAAGCCCTGAGTTCCTTCTGAGGACACAGACCTCGGCAGGCCAGGTCCACGTTATGGAATCCCAGCAGCCGCCTATAAAGATCATCTCACCCGGTAAGGTTTTCCGTTCGGATGACGATGCTACTCACTCTCCGATGTTCTCCCAGATGGAAGGACTCGTTGTAGATGAAGGCATCACACTCTGCGACCTCCAGGGCATGCTCGACGTATTCGTTAAGAAGATCTTCGGCGAAGAGACAAGAACACGCTTGAGACCTTCATACTTCCCGTTCACGGAGCCTTCCGTCGAAGTCGACGTATCATGCTTCCAGTGCGGCGGCAAGGGCTGCAAGCTCTGCAAGGGAACAGGCTGGATCGAAGTCCTCGGCGCAGGCGTAGTAAACAAGAAAGTCCTTGAAGGCTGCGGCATCGACAGTGACAAGTACAGCGGTCTGGCGTTCGGTATCGGTATCGATCGTATTGCCATGCTCAAGTACGGCATCAACAACATCAAGCTCCTGTTTGAGTCTGATCTCAGAGTACTTGAACAGATCGATGACTAAGCGAAAAGGAGGCAAGTAAAAATGTTAGTACCTTTAAGTTGGCTTAAAGATTATGTGGATATTGATGTCACACCTGATGAGCTCGAAAACAAGCTCTTCAGCTGCGGCTTCGAAGTAGAAGAAAAATATCAGGTAGGCAAGGACATCAGCAAGGTCGTTGTCGGTGAAGTCAAGACTTGTGAGGCTATCGAAGGTACGCACCTTCACCTCTGCACAGTCGATGCAGGTGAGAACGGCGTGCTCCAGATCTGCTGCGGTGCTGATAACGTTGAAGCAGGCGGCAAGTATCCTCTGGCCTTGATCGGCGCGCAGGTCTACGCTACGGCTAAAGACCATGTAACGGTAGAAGGCCTCATGACGATCGGCCAGGGCAAGCTCAGAGGCTATGACTCATTCGGTATGCTCTGCTCCGGTGTTGAGCTCGGCGTTACCGAGGACATGTTCCCGGGCGCAGGATATAACGGACTTCTCGTGCTTCCCGCAGATTCAGTACCGGGCGCAGATGTTAAGCCTATCCTGGGTCTGGACGATTATATTTTCGACGTTTCCATCACGGCAAACAGACCTGACTGCCAGTCGATCTTCGGTATCGCCCGTGAGGTAGCTGCAGTTCTCGGCAAGGATATTAAGGAGCCCGCTCTGGACTACACGGAGAGTGATGTTGCGATCGATTTCAACATCCGTGTATCAGCTCCCGATCTCTGCCCGAGATACATCGGTCATTATGTTTCTGATGTTACTATCGGTGAGTCACCTGCCTGGATGAAGCGCCGTCTGGCTCTCGTCGGATGCTCTGCGATCTCCAATGTTGTAGACATCACAAACTACGTTCTTTACGAGCTCGGCCAGCCGATGCACGCTTTCGATTATTCTTACCTCGAAGGCGGTGAGATCCATGTCCGCCGCGCTGAAGATGGTGAGAAGATCGTTACTTTGGACGAGAAGGAATTCGCTCTTACAAAAGATAACCTCGTCATCTGCGACGGCGTTAAGCCCGTTGCTCTTGCAGGCATCATGGGAGGCCTTAACTCAGAGATCCTGGATTCGACTTCTGCAGTCATGTTCGAAGCTGCAAAGTTCGCTCACGACAATATCCGTAAGAGCTCAAAGGCTCTGGGGCAGGTATCCGATTCCTCGATGAGATTTTCCAAGGGCGTCGATGAGTATACGACTGTCATGGCAATGAAGAGAGCTCTGCACCTTATCGAAGAGCTCGGCTGCGGCAAGGTATCGAAAACATCTTTCGATGTTAACACCGGCAACTCGATCGAGCCCAGAAAGCTTACCGTAAGCGTTGCAAGAGTTAACGGCGTTCTCGGAATCACGGTGCCTGATGAGGATATCGTCCGCATTCTGACAGGCCTCAACTTCGCGCCCGAGCTTAACGGCGATGAGCTTACGATCTATATCCCGGGTTACCGTGTAGATATGGAGTCCTATCAGGATGTCGCTGAAGAAGTCATCCGTATGTACGGCTACGATCACATCACGCCTACATTCATCCCGACTGCAAAGGTCACATCCGGCGGATACAATCTGAAGCAGCGTTCAGAGCTCAAGATCAAGAACGCGCTCTGCGCAGCAGGCGCTTCCGAAGGTGTGCACTATTCATTCTTCTCACCTGCAGACTTCGATCTTCTTCGTCTGCCTGAGGATGCACCCGAGAGATTCGCGATCCAGCTTGTAAACCCGATCAACATCGATCTGTCCCTGATGCGCACGACGTTAGCGCCCCAGATGATCAAGGCAATGGCAAGGAATCAGAAGAACGCTATCCTCTCAGGCCGCATCTACGAGATGGGCAACAAGTTCCTTCCCAAGAGCCTGCCTCTTACGGAATACCCTGACGAGCGCGAGACCATCTGCATCGGTGTCTTCGGTGAGGACGAGGATTTCTACTCACTTAAGGGTCTTGTCGATGTTATCGCTTCCGCGCTGGACGTTAAGTTCGATTACGAGAAGGATTCCAAGACATTCCTCCACCCGGGCAGAACAGCAAAGGTCATCTGCAACGGCGAGTGCGTAGGCTACCTGGGCCAGGTCCTCTATGAAATCTGCGATGAGCTCGACATGAGAGTTCCCGCATACGTTGCAGAGATCGACCTCCGTACTTTAAGCAAGTACTACGGCAAGGACAGAAAGTTCACACCGCTTCCGAAGTATTTGGAAGAGAAGCGCGACTTCTGCTTCGTCATGGACAAGTCCGTTACCTGCGCAACAGTCGAGAAAGAGATCGAAGCATCCTGTGACTACATCACGAAGATCGAGCTTTTCGATATCTACGAAGGCGCACAGCTCGGCGAGAATAAAAAGAGCCTTGCATTCAGCGTCGTCTTCACTCCGAAGGACGAGGAGTTCAAGCCCGAAATCATCGACGGCTTCGTTGCTTCCATCCTCACGAACCTCGAGGAGAAGTACGGCATCACGCTGAGAGCATAAGCCGTTATAAACTTAAGATTTAAGGGCCGTCTCCTCACGGGGGGCGGCCTTATTCATTCTGATCAGCCGCGTCTGAATCTGCCGGGTGTCATGCCAGTGATCTTCGCAAACTGCCGGCAGAAATGCTCTGTGCTCTTGTAACCGCACATTTCCGCTATTTCCGAGATGGATCTCGAAGTGTATTTGAGTCTGTCTTTTGCAAGCCTGATCCTCGCGTTGATCACGTCATCGATGGGACTGATCCCGAAGGTCTCCTTGTACAGCGTCTGGAATCTCGTTCTGCCAAGATTGATGCGCTCGAGCATTGATTCCACGGTCCATTCGAGCTCCGGATGCAGCATCATCTCACGTCTTATCGCGAGGAGTTCGTGATGGTACGGCCTGTTGATCAGGTCGATGTTCTCGTCAGACAATTTCGCGAAAAGCACCTTGAACAGACAGAGCATCTCCGGATTATCTTTCTCCTTTTTGGCATTGCTCTCCCACGCTATCAGCTTGAAAAGATTATGCACGAAGTCCGGATCCTGCGGCGAGAACGGCACATTGGTAACAGGGAAGCCCTCGATGAATTCCTCATCAGTATCGAATCTGATCCAGTCGTTCTTATACGGCTCACCGGGCAGTGAGCTGTAGTATTTCCGGTGTCCTGGAGTGAAGAGTATTACTGACTTGGCAGGGTAGTAGCGGAGTTCGTTTTCCACCCAGAAAAGCGCCGGCGTATGTATAAACAGCATCTGATAACTCTCAAAGCCGATCTTTCCCATATCCGTATCGTAAACAAATCCGGGATCGTGCTGATAGCTGTAGCCTGAATATAAAACATCGATCACCGCCGGGGCCTCCTCAAAAAGACTGCACAAAAATGCAACATTTTTATACAAGTTTCTACTACTTTTCTTACTTTGTAAAGGTCGGAGTGAACAATATATCAATTTAAGTGTATTAAAGTTCATTGTCGCTTCCGATGCGAAATGCTAATGTTTGTGGCGATTAAAAAGAAAGGATCCGAAGTAATCGTGAGTACGCTTGTTCGCGACATGACAAAGGGAAATACGACCAAGCTCCTTCTGGAGTTTTCAGTGCCCATGCTCGTTGGCAATATATTCCAACAACTGTACAACCTTGCCGATTCCGCGATCGTAGGCCGTGTTGTCGGTGCTGACGCCCTGGCTGCAGTCGGTTCTACCGGATCACTTTCTTTCCTGTTCTTCTCATTCTGCATTGGCGTCGCCAACGGCGGCGGCATCACCGCTTCCAAGTATTTCGGTGCCAAGGATGAACAAAGGGTCAAGAAAGTCATCGTCAACAGCGCCTACATGATGCTCGTCGCATCTGTCTTCATGGCCATCCTGGGCTTCGCTCTTTCAGCGCCCGTCTTAAGACTTCTCGACACACCGGAGAACATCATCGAGCTCTCGACACAGTATCTGAGAATAATGTGCCTGGGCATTCCTTTCATCGGTCTTTATAACTACGGCGCCGCAATGCTCCGCGCCCTCGGCGACTCCGTTACGCCGCTCGCATTTTTACTTGTATCATGCGTCATCAACATCGGACTGGATCTTCTGTTCGTAAATGTTTTCGGATGGGGCGTATTCGGCGCGGCAGTCGCAACGCTCATCGCACAGTTCGTCTCGGGCATCGGCTGCCTGGTTTTCGCTTACTTCAAGAACGATTATTTCAGGATCAACAAGAGCTTTCTGCGCCCCGACTTCAAGATCGTCAAGGAGTGTACGAGAATGGGCTCGATGCTCGCTCTCCAGATGTCGCTCATCGCAGTCTCATGCATTGCTCTCCAGCGTTACGTTAACGGCTTCGGCTCCATGACCGTCGCTGCATTTACCGCGGTCGGCAGGATCGAGCAGATCGTCCAGCAGCCTTACGGCTCGCTCAGCATGGCGTTGTCCACCCACGCCGGCCAGAATCTCGGAGCCCGCAACTACAAGCGCATCAAAGAAGGCTTCAAGAAGGGCATGATGATCATGGCGATCTTCTCCCTTGTCGTTCTCCCGCTCGCCCAGATCGGCGGTGAGACCGTAATGAAGCTCTTCGTCGAAGACCCCGAGATCATTGCTCTCGGCGCAAGCGCCCTCCGCATCACGAGCGTCTTCTACTTAGCCCTCGGCACGATCTATGTCTGCCGCGGCGTCCTCAACGGCATCGGTGATGCAGGCTTCTCCCTGACCAACGGCATCGTCGAAGTTATCGGCAGGATCGGCTTCCCGCTCCTCCTCGCGCTGTTCCCCTTCATCGGTGTCTGGGGCATCTGGATCTCCGCCGGCCTGACCTGGTTCATCAGCGGATTCTTCGCCCTCGTCAGATACTTCGTAAAGATCAGAAGCACCGGATTCGTCAGCTCTTTTGCCACCAACCCCGAGCCTCTGAACCGCACCGCCGAAGTGACCGCCCTCAGCAAAAAGGTCTCATAAAATAAGGACTGTAACACTGTTAAACATACCTGCCGCCTCCTCGTGAGGCGGCTTTTTGTATCTTCACCAAGCTCTGCTCTCTTACAGGGTGCGCTTGTCGATTTTGTCGAGTTTTGTCGTGAAAAACCGACAAAGGCAGGCTTTATAATCAGGGTATGGAATTGTTCAACACTTACATCCCGAGGGAGTACCTGGCTCTCAAAATCAACTACATTCGGCAGCAGCTCAATACGTTGCCCGTTGTTATGCTGCAGAAATACTCCAAAGCAGATTATGACCCAATGAAAATAATAGTTAACAACCATAGGTATAATCTCTCTACCGAAAAGGGTAAATACTATTACGAGGTAATGAAAACCCGCGACACCCTCACGCGCGAACTTAACGTCTACCAAGCCATCTGGGACAGCAACTTCAAAAGCGACCCGCCCAAGGATTGTGAGCCGCACCCGGCCAACCGTATAGTCTACGTTGACACAAACAAGCCTGTCTTCATGAACAAGGCGTATTTTGACAGCCTCGAAAACGATGCCAACACCAGCTACCCTAAGCCCGATAACTACGAATTTAACGGTATCAAGTACCGTTCAGCTGCCGAGCGCGAGATAGCGATCTTTTATACTGAATCCGGCATCCCGTTTAAGTACGAACCCAAAGTATTCCTTAAGGGCATGGCCAAGGCGACATATCCTGATTTTGTGCCGTACTTTGAAGAAATTGACAACTGCAAATTTCACGAACACTTCGGCATGAGTGACTATTCGGATTACTACAAAACGAGCAAGATCAAGTTCAGCAACTTTGTAAATGCCGGGTTGGTCCAGGATCTCGATGTGATCTTTACCACCAGCAACGATGACACGTCATTCGATCCGCGCCATCTTTCTGCCAAGCTGAATGCCGCGATATACGGCAACATCTGTATGAACAAGCCGGCATCGTAAGATGCGAGGTCGGGCTTCCGACCTCTTAAACACTAAGCAAGCGCCTGCATAGTATCGGCGGTCAAGGCTGCCGAAGGCAAGGCTTGCCGTGCCTTGACGGCAGATACTGCAGGTGCTACTTCCCCGTATCCGGAGTGCGTGAATCGTGCGTAAAAGTTGTTATTTTACGCACGGTTTTACGCATTTTTTCGCAAACTAGCGTAAATCCGTGCCTAAAAGTGCCTGAATTAAGCACGATTCACGCACGGGCTCTTTCTACGCCCCGCTCTCGCCACTTCTACGCCGCCCACGCCCCTCTACTCCCGCCGCCTCCTTCTTTCTTACTCCTTTCCCCAAAATCACCCCCGGAAAAGCAATATAATCAGCGGTGGAAAAAACTTAGCGGCAAAATGTGTAAAAAGCACTCTCTCATTCGTCTTATAGGTGAGATCTCAAAAAATCTCAGGAAAGGAAGGACACCACTCGATGGAAAATGAAGCCGTGTTGCGCTTATTTGATATGTATGCGGACGACATGTTCCGTCTGGCGTACTCGTATCTCGGGTCGCGGCAGGAAGGCCGGCCTCGCGGTCGCTGCAGCCGGCGTGATCGCACTGGGAACAGTTTTCTGCATCCCGTCTGCGAGGAATACCATAGTTGCAGGAGTAAGAGCGCTTTTCGCGAAAGAAGTGCCTGAAGACGCGATCGATGCGATCGACTATGAGCAGCAGGGAAGAGAAGAAAGAGTCATTCCGGATGAGGTACTGAGCGATGAAGAGGTCCTCGAGCAGATCGCTGCCCAGGACAGAGCGATCGACGAATATAACGAGAGCGTAACGGTCACTTCAGATTACTACGCGGATGACGAATACCTCTATGAACTTGCCGTCTTCTACGAGCAGCAGGGATGCACGCTCTTTGATCTCGGTAAGGGAGCCCAGATCGATTATGTGGAAAACTACGCGGCCAAGAAGTGGTTCAGCAAGGGATTTACAATAAACGTCCAGGTCGGTGACAATGCTTACGGACATACTGAGTCGACTTGTGTTTTCAAGGCAGACGAAGAGCAGCTCCATAATTTCCTCGACTACCAGCTCACAAGGATCAACTATGAGAGAAGAGGTCACGACCAGGAAGAGGTAACTTTCGATGAGTTGTGGACGAAGGACGTTGACGGTGAAGGCAACATCGTTTACACGGGTTCGTGGACAGGACCTGAGCCGGAGCTTAAGCTCTTAGACTCCGACAGCGCGCGCTACCTTACATATGAGATCACTTACGATCCTGATACTCAGACGGTAGTCTGCCTCATCAAAGACGGTGGCGGAGTAGGCTGATTGAGATATAATTAACGCATGAGCATACTTATCAAAGACACAACAAGAGAAGAGCGCGAGAAGATCGTGGCCGAGTCCATCGGGAATATCAGCGGTTCGTGTGACGGATGCATGTCCGGGCTTGTCGAGATGTACCAGGACTACATCGACGGCAAGAAAGAGATACGCGAGATCAACATGGAGTTCAGAGCCCATTACGAATCCGGCCTGGACGGTCCCGTCAAATCCGACTGCGGATACAAGGGCTGAGAAGGCGCTCAAAAAAAACAATTTGACGCATCCTCATGCGCGTAGTACAATCTCGAAAACCAAACAGGAGGTACGCATCAATGCTGAAGTCATTTGTAGTATCAATGATGGTTCAGCAGCAGGCCATTGCCAAATAGGGCACCGGCTTAGTTTGTTGCGCACTTAAGAAAAGAGTTCAAACGGTCAGTAGCCCCAAAGGCACTGGCCGTTTTTTATTTCGCGAGGAAAGGAGGCATCGTTATGACGCAGCAGTCAGGAGAAGATCACCAGGAAAAGTACCGACAGTGTATCTGCAATTTGAAAGGAGAACAAAATGAAAGCTATAGACAGTTCAGCTACGGCATTTTACGATGCCGGATCAGAGTTCAACCGGCTGCGCACGGGCATCGGCAGGATCGAGTTTGAGAGAACAAAAGAGATATTATCGGAGACCCTTCCGAAGGCTCCCGCGGTCATCTATGACATCGGAGGTGCGTACGGCGAGTACGCCTGGTGGCTAACGTCACTGGGCTATGAGGTGCACCTGTTCGACTTGTCGGAAAGAAACATCGAGATGAGCAGACTTCTGAAAGATGAATACCCCGGTCTGGAGCTTGCCGCCGCAGAAGCCTGTGACGCAAGAAATGTCCCGAGAGATGACGCAAGCTGCGATGCGGTGTTGTTCATGGGGCCCCTTTATCACATCACCGATCACGATGAACGGATCAAGGCGATAAGAGAGTGTTTCCGTCTTCTTCGAAAAGGCGGAAAGCTATACACAGCAACGCTTACGCCGTTCTCGTGCCTGCTCCACAACATCACCGTTTATTCGCCTTTTGGCGAGAATAAGAACACCTGGATAGAGGATCCCGGTTTCTTGAAGATGATCGAAAGAGAGCTTGATGACGGGTGTCATGTAAATCCCGGAAGGACAGTCTACAGCGGCATCGGGAGTGCGCATTTTCACTCGGCCGCGACACTCAGAGAAGAGCTCGCGGAAGGTGGTTTTGATGAGACTGAAGTCCACGGGATCATGGGCGGGGCGTGGCTTGTCCGTGACCTCGATACCCTGTGGGAAAACGAGACTTCGCGCGAAGCTCTGATGAATACCGTGAGGCTTTTGGATGGTCACGAGGAGATATTGGGACTGTCCGGTCATCTGCTCGGGGTGTCTGTGAAAGTGTGACAGTTTGCTGCCTGATATTTGGGCAATAAGTCAAAAATATTAGTTTTCTTTGATTTTTAGTATAAATATTAGACAGATTTTTATATTATTGACCGAAGAAGGATCCTCTTGCGAGGATTAATAGGAACTGCGCGAATTTAGTTCGGGAGAATCATTATGAACAAGAAGATTTGGAGCGCTCCGATTGCGCTGATCGTAGTTTTGGTTACTGCACTGGTTTTCGGCGGGATCACGGTATCAGCTGATACAGTCGCAACAGGTGAATGCGGTGACAATGCAACTTGGACGCTTGACAGCGAAGGCACGCTGACCATTGGCGGAACAGGCGACATGGCTGATTACAATTGGGATTCGGCTCCCTGGTATTCTCAAGCGGAGACTATTAAGGCAATCGTCATCGAAGACGGAATAACTGGGATCGGCGCAAGAGCGTTTATGAATTTATCAAACGCTGCATCCGTAAGCATCGGAAGCGGTGTTACAAGTATCGGTTACGAAGCTTTTTATAATGATATTGCCCTTACATCCGTTACTATTCCTGACAATGTCAAAAGCATGGACAGCGAAGCATTTGAGTATTGCAGAGCGTTAACCACTGTAACATTCTCAGGACAGAGTACTATAACCGAGATCCCATATGGCTGTTTTGCCTATTGTAATAAATTGTCATCGGTCAACATTCCGGATTCTGTTACAACTATCGGCGGATATGCGTTTAGTGATTGCAATTTTACGGAATTGACAGTTCCTTCAAACATTACAACAATCGGACAAAGTGCGTTCAGAAATTGCGATGGACTTACTTCTGTGACTATGAGCGAAGGGGTAACAACAGTACTAGCTTATGCCTTCGCATATTGCGACAGCTTGACTACCGTAAGTTTCCCGAGCACATTGACAGATATAGGACCACAGGCTTTTTACGATTCCGCATTAACTTCAGTTGTTTTACCTGATTCGGCAGTCAGTGTAGGTGATCAGGCTTTCGCTTCCTGTTACAATCTTAAGACTGCTACTGTAGCATTGAGTGAATATTCACAGGGCTCAGGTCTTTTCGCTTCGTGCACCAATCTCGAGACAGTAACAATTAAAGGCAACCCTAAATATTTCGGTTACTACACGTTCAGCAGTTGTGTAAATCTTACATCAGTAACATTACCTGATTCCATTGAGATAATTTATCCATATACGTTTAAGAGTTGTGAAAGCCTTGAAAGTATTGCACTTCCGTCCGGTTTGAAAGAAATCAGATCGGATTGTTTTGAAGAATGCACCGGGCTCACGTCAATCGAGTTGCCGGACACATTAGAGGTTATTGGCAGCTACGCATTCTCCAATTCAGGCCTTGTTTCTGTTACCATTCCTGCAAAAGTTGTTTTGGGCGAAGACGCCTTTTCATGTTGTGAGAAGCTTCAGAGCGTAACACTTCCTGAGGGCATTACATCCATTCCGGATTATGCTTTTGCATGCTGTACATCCTTGAAAACAGTGAACATACCTGACACTGTTACCTACATTGGTATTTCGGCTTTTACAGAAAGCAGCATAGAATCTGTTGTAATACCGGGCTCGGTTAAAGAAATCGGTGATTATGCATTTTATAAATGCACTAACTTATCTTCAGCAACTATCGGTAATGGCGTTGAAACAATAAAAGATATGGCTTTCTATGAATGCACAAAACTGGAATCAATAGTCATTCCGGGAACTGTCAAGATCGTGAAACCTTCATTGTTCTCCAATTGCTATAATCTGATATATCTTGAGCTTGGTGAAGGCATTGAAGAAATACATAAAGAAGCTTTTTCTAACTGCTCTTCATTAGAGACTATCATTCTGCCGAGCACTATTGTAGATATACGCTATCAGGCCTTCTACGGTTGCACCAATGTGAATGATATATATTGCGATGCTCTGGTAGGATTTAATTGGGATGATTACGGTGATGATTTTAAAGACCCGTGGCTTAAGTCGACGGTCTGTCATGTCTGCGAAGGCATGGCGGATAATTTCGCTGAATGGTATCCTAATGTTAACGTCACATTCGTAGACGGAACGATCAGTGATGCACGTCTTACAGGTCACTCGATTACACTCTCAGCTGACATCGGAGTAAATTTCTTTATAAGGCTTCCGGAAGGATATAACAGCAACAACACGGAAGTAACATTTACATGGGGCTATGGTGACAGAGCTCATACTGCCAAAGGCAAGCTTGTTGCGATCAATCAGTATGGAGCCAACTACAAGGTTACCTGCGGCGTAGCATCATGTGAAATGGTCGATGAGATCACCATGGTGGTAAAGGCCGGTAACGAAGAACTGATTACAGATACGTATTCTGTAGTTCAATACATAAATGTTCTCAGTAATTCGGATGATTACGAAGATCTTCAGAACCTGCTTGCAGCTATGGTCTTCTACGGTTATTATTCTCAGGTATATTTTGAGTATCGTACAGATAACCTTGTTAATGATCAGACGAATACGGATTATTTCTACAACAGTGCGATTTGGGATTACTTGTTCAGTCTTGAAAATGATTATCCTGATCCGGCCTTCCTGACTATAATGGGCATCGATTCAGATGAACTCGGCATCAAGTACTATGGCGCATCAGTACTCTGCGGTTCCCAGAATAAGATAAGATTCTATTTCGAGGTAAAGGATCCTGATAATATCAAGAACCTGACAGCTTCTTACAATTCGCAGACTCTTACGTTCAAGAGCAAAACAGTCAACGGCAAGAATCTCGTTTACATCGAGACACCGGGCTTGGCTGCAGGAGAAATCGAGCAGCCGATCACTGTAACGATCAATGGTAGTGCATATACCTACGATTTCAGGTATTATATTCAGCAGTGTATAGCAAAGAAATACGAACAGGGCTTTGCCGAGACAGCTTGCAGCCTTTATGCTTTATCACACTTTGCAAGAATCTATCAGGAGGGATCTTCAAATGGTTAAGGAAGATTATAAGGAATTAGATATCGAAGTGATTGCTTTCGAGAACATCGACGTAATAACCGATAGTCTGGAAGGACCCATAAACTGATATTGTTTGCTTGAAGATAGCGACTAAAAGGCTGCCTCATATGGGCAGCCTTTTTTAGTTAGACGATACCCTTTTATGAATATTAGACAAAAATATTATGTTTTTTTGATAAACATGTATTTTTTAGCCATAATATAATACTAGCGTCCGAATTAGGCGTTCGGATGTGGAAGTGCAGGAATTGTTCGCATAGTATTTTGGAGTATCAACATGAACAAGAAAATTTGGAGCGCTCCGATAGCGCTGATCGTAGTTTTGGTTACTGCGCTTGTTTTCGGCGGGATCACGGTATCAGCTGATACAGTAGCATCCGGAGAATGTGGCTCCGGCGTAGAATGGACACTTGACAGTGAAGGTGTACTTACCATCAGCGGTTCTGGTGCCATGGATGATTTCCAGTATTATGATTATCAACCTTGGTATAGTGTAAGAGATAACATAAAGAGGGTTGTTGTCGAGGATGGTATTACTGCTATTGGTACTTATGCATTCTTATACTGCGGAAATATTACATCGGTAGATATTTCATCTGACGTAACATCTATTGGAGATTTCGCATTTGCCTCTACAGGCCTGACCTCTGCAACCATTCCTGTCAATGTGACTTTTGGTTTAGGTGTTTATTCCAATTGCCAGCAGCTTACCTCGGCTACCATCGAGGAAGGCGTTACAACTATCAATTATTATACTTTCAACGGATGTACGTCATTGACTTCGGTAAGCATTCCGTCCAGTGTAAATTGTGTTCTAGGCAGCGCATTTGCTTATACAGGATTTACATCTGTAACGATTCCTGTTGCCTGGACGACAGTTGGAAGTGATGTATTTTACAGCTGCGCGGATCTTACAGAAGTTATTATCGAACCGGGCGTTACTACTATTCCGGATTCAGCTTTCAGTAATTGCACGGCTTTGACATCGATCGAACTGCCGGACAGTGTAACGACCATTGGAGTCTCGGCATTTTGCAGATGCGGTTTTGAAGAATTCATTATTCCGTCTCACGTAACAACTATCAATAATGGAGCTTTTTCTTATACTCCTCTTAAATCCATAACGATTCCTGCATCTGTAACATCGTTGGGTACAGCAGTATTTATCGGTTGCGAAGATCTGAAATCTGCAACGATAGCTGAAGGAATAACAGCAATTCCTGATTATGCATTTATGGATTGCACATCTTTGGAATCTGTGACTATTCCTTCAAGTGTTGAAACTCTGGGCATGTCTGCATTCTCCAATACCGCTATCAAATCATTTGACATTACCAGCAACTATAAGTCTATTGGCGCTAATGCGTTCTTTGGTTGTTCTAAGCTTACCTCGGTTACATTCTGTGATAGAAACGACACGCTTACTCTTGGCGGAGCCGTTTTTTCAAATACAGGTTTAACATCAGTTGTCATTCCCTCATATCTTACGGGAACTGACTGGCAGGGCATTTCTTTTGTGGGTATCAATGACAATATGTTTGATGGCTGCAATTATCTGACACACGTTGAGATTAAAGAGGGTGTTAAACACATCGGCTATCGCGCTTTTGCCGCATGCAAATCTCTTGAGACTGTCATTATCCCGAGTACTATTGAGTATATACAAGGAGATGCATTCTGTTACACTTCCAACTTGGCGAATGTTTATTGTTATGCTGAGCCCGGATTTGAATGGCAAGAGAAGGGTGATGACTTTATTACGTCGACATTTAAACTCACAAAATTCCACGTATTAGGTAATCCGTCTGAATATAGTTCGTTGTATCCAAGCGCCAACGTAACTTTTGTCGGCGAGACTGACTTTAGCGCAAGAGTAGTAGGACATTCTGTTACACTTTCAGCGGACATCGGACTTAATTTCTTTATAAGATTGCCGGAAGAATATAACAACAATAACACTGAGGTTACATTTAGCTGGGGCTTGGATAATAAGGCTACAACAGCTAAGGGCCAGCTTGTATCAGTCAACCAGCATGGCGCTAACTACAAAGTAACATGCAATGTTGCTGCTTACTTTATGGCTGATAATATTACCATGGTGGTTAAGAGCGGAAATACTGAGCTGTTAACAGATACGTATTCGATAGAAAAATATATTAATGTTCTTGCTTTAGGCCATTACTATGACCAGGATCAAAGCCTTAATGATCTGCTTGCGGCAATGGTCTTATATGGTAACAGCGCTCAGGAGTATTTTAACTATCGCAGTGATTATAATCTTATTTGGTATACCCAGGTTAATCAGTACAATATTGATCGTTTATATGACTATAGGAATTCCCTTAAATCCGCTTCTCCTGATGCAAATTCTTTGTCGGTAATGGGCATCGATTCTGATGAGATGGGCATTAAATTCTATGGTGCATCTGTACTCTGCGGATCTCAGAATAAGATAAGAATCTATTTCGAGATCAAGGATCCGGCTAAGATCAGCAATCTGACTGCTTCTTATGGATCACAGGGTCTCACTTTCAAGACCAGAACAGTTAATGGCGTGAAGCTCGTATACATCGAGACACCGGGCTTGGCTGCAGGAGAAATCGAGCAGCCAATCACTGTAACGATCAATGGTAGTGCATATACCTACGATTTCAGATATTATATTCAGCAGTGCGTAGCTAAGAATAGCGAACAGAAATTTGCTGATTGTGCTTGCGATCTGTATGCAGTATCACACTATGCAAGAATCTATCAGGGAGGCCTTTCAAATGGTTAAGGAAGAATATAAAGAATTAGATATCAAAGTAATCACTTTCGAGAACATCGACGTAATAACCGACAGTACGGAAGGACCCATAAACTGATATTGTCTGAAAATCACGAAAACAAAGGCTGCCTTGCGGGGCAGCCTTTTTCATGCGTGTAAACTCTTTGTCACGCTTTTCACTCAACTTTCACTCATCCTTCACTAAGCGTTTCCCAAAATTTGCCCCCGGCGGAATGATATACTTCGGGTGGCAGAAAGGAAGCGCTGTTCATGTCAGGATTTGCGCTGGAGAAGAATAGCGCTTCCCGGAGTGCCGGTAAATGGGGATTTCATTTCAGAAGAAGGAACAAATCATGCT
>JAEEGI010003304.1_pt1 | contig 38481 bp, 28 predicted proteins | sample 8958751 | NCBI WGS metagenome assembly JAEEGI01 (sample SAMN16246545, study PRJNA631951) | gut metagenome | biome: gut microbiome; feature: rumen; material: KS-attached | host: Bos | place: Iran: Karaj | collected 2018-10 | reverse complement strand
TGTTGTAACTTTGCCCCGCTTTTTAGCGCAATAATTTATTAATCAACTTATTTTTAACGATTTATGAACAAGTACGAAACCGTTTTCATTTTGACTCCCGTTTTGTCTGATGATCAGATGAAGGAAACGGTAGAAAAGTTCAAGAGCGTGCTCACCGACAATGGTGGCAACATCGAGAACGAAGAAAACTGGGGATTGCGCAAGCTCGCTTATCCCATCGAGAACAAGAACACTGGTTTTTACACCCTGATTGAGTTTGAGGGTGAGCCCACCATCGTTGACAAGCTGGAAACCGCTTTCCGCCGCGATGAGAAGGTCATCCGATTCCTCACCTTCCGCTTGGACAAGTATGCTGCCGAGTACGCTGTTAAGCGTCGCGCAGTGCGCAAGGCTAAGCAGGAGGAGCGCGTTGCTCAAGAGGCTGCCGAGAAGGAAGTCGCTGCTGCAGTTGTCGAGGAAGCTCCTATCGCCGACGAGACACCCGCTGCCGAGGAGGCATGAGAAAAACCAACGAGTAAAACTTAATTAAGGAAGTAAAAAACAATGGCACAAGAACAACAAAGGCCCTACAACCAGGGCGAAATCCGTTATCTGACTCCCCTGTCAGTTGACACCCGCAAGAAGAAATACTGCCGTTTCAAACGCAGTGGTATCAAGTACATCGACTACAAGGATCCCGAATTCTTGAAGAAGTTCCTCAACGAGCAAGGCAAGATCCTGCCCCGTCGCATCACCGGCACTTCACTGAAGTTCCAGCGCCGCGTGGCTAAGGCTGTGAAGCGTGCCCGTCATCTGGCATTGCTGCCCTACGTGACCGACTTGATGAAATAAACAAACCGTTTAACACCAAAGGAGGAATACAATTATGAAGATTATATTGAAAGAAGATATCGTCAATCTTGGTTTCAAGAACGACGTTGTGGAAGTGAAGAACGGCTATGGCCGCAACTATCTCATTCCTCAGGGCAAGGCTGTCCTGGCTACTCCCAGTGCACTCAAGGTTCATGCCGAGAACCTGCGTCAGCAGGCTCACAAGCTGGCTAAGGTGAAGGCCGATGCCGAAGAGGCTGCCAAGGCATTTGAGGGCGTATCACTGACCATCCCCGTTAAGGTGAGCCCCACGGGCACCATCTACGGCAGTGTTGGTGCTGCTCAGGTTCACGAGGCTCTGCTCGCTGCAGGTCACAATGTTGACCGCAAGATCGTCAGCGTGCACGAGAGCATCAAGACACCGGGCAAGTACACCGGTATCGTGCGTCTGCACAAGGAGGTTGCTGTTGAGATCCCCTTCGAGGTGATCGCCGAGAACGCCGAGGAGCTTGCCGCCGAGAAGGCTGCACGCAAGGCCGAGGAGGCAGCTCACCAGGCTGCACTCGCCGCCGCTAAGGCTGCCGAGGAAGGTGCCGAGGACGCTGCTGAAGACTCTGAGGCTCCCGTTGAGGGTGAAGCCGCTGCCGAAGAGGCTCCCGCCGCAGAATAATAAAACAACATGATAACGATGAAGTCACCGGCCCTGCTCCACAAGGTCGGTGTCTTTTTTTTTAAAAAACCCCAAGAACCCAAGGGACCTTAAAGACCTTAAGGCCCCTAACAACTCTAAACCAGTATGGTAAAGCATATTGTAATGTTCAAACTCCAGGGCAGCGACGAACTCCGCCGCGAGACCGCCCTGCGTTTCAAGGCCGCCCTCGACGAACTCCCCAACCAGATCGATGTCCTCCAGAGCATCGAGGTCGCCCTGAACGAGAACCCTGCCGAGGACTGGGACGTGGTGCTTACCGCTATCGTACCCTCGATGGCTGACGTGGAGACCTACGCCAAGCATCCTGCCCACGTTGCTGCCGCTGCCATCATCAAAGATGTGAAGGAACTGCGCGCGTGTGTGGACTACAATTGCTAGACATATAGCAAGCGACACTGGCTCAACAGAGCATTCAAAAAAAGCAGGGCCCCAATCCGGGGCCCTGCCTTTTTTAGGTTGTTGATCGTGTACTGTTAATTAGTTGTTGGGCCAGTGACCTGACAACAGAAAGTCGATCAGACAAGTCACATCATCAATGGAAACACCACCGCTGAGGTCGCAGTCGGCAGTAGCAGGAGCCTCTGTACCTTGCAGCAAGATGTCGATCAGAGCGGTCACGTCATCGATGTTCACAGCATTGTCTTCGTTCACATCACCACGGGGATAGGTGGGCTCTACGACAGCGGTAGCAGTGAAGGTGACGTCATTGTTCTCGGGGTTGTAGGTGATGGTCAGGTTATAAGTACCAGCCTCAGCAACAGTGTACTCATAGTTGCTAGCGGGCCAGCAGGTGTTCCAGTTGGCGTTCTTCACAACCTTGAACTCAATAAAGGTATTGGCAGCAAGCTCAACACCCTGCTTGGTCCAGGTGTAAACACCATTGGCCAGAGTCATGTTGTTGGCAGCATAGCTAGGATTCCACTCCTCGCCAAAGACAGCGGCGGGAGAACCAGCCACGGTGTAGAAGTCATCACCAACCTCAACGATAGTAGCATCGAAGGTGATGTCCTTGGTCTCAGGATTGAAGGTAATAACTACGTTGTAGGTGCCATTCTCCGCGATGGTTGCAACATAGTTGCTCGAAGGCCATTCCTGACCCCACTCGTGACCCAGAACGACCTTGAACTGAACTTCACCAGCGGTGAGTGCAACAGCATTCTTGGTCCAGGTGTAGATGCCGTTAGCGCCCTTGGTCATCTCGTTCTCAACGAGAGCGGGAGCCCACTCAGTGCCAAACAGGGCAGCAGGTGCACCAGCAACGGTGTAGATGGGATCCTCGGTGTCGATGATCTCCTCAACGAGAGTCGGGGTGCAGGTGATCTCCTGGTTCTCGGGATTGAAGGTGATAACAACGTTGTAGTAGCCATGCTTTGCGATAGCCTGTACGAAGTTGTCGCTGGGATAAGCAACACCCCAGTCATGGTTTTGAACCACCTTGAAGCTGAAACCAGCGGTAGTCAGCTCGACATTGTTCTTGGTAAAGGTGTAAAGACCATTCTCCAAGGTCATGTCGTTGGCAGTGTTGGTTGCGCTCCAAGCGGGTTCACCAAACAGAGCGGTGCTGCTGCCGGCAACGGTGTAGGTCTCACCAACGATGGGCTCAACATAACCTTCAACCTTGAATTTCATTTCGCTCCCACTCGCATCAAGGGTCACGGTGTATTCCTGGCCCTTAGTGCCCGTAAAGGAATAGGCGCCATTGTCACCACCAGCCATCTGGGTAGTTTTCCACTCATTGACAGTTACCCTCTCGTCGCCATTGGTCGGACCAATGCGGTAGTTACCGTTGAAGTCATCCCAGTCAGTGCCTTGCCCATTGGCAAATACGAAGTAAACAGTTGCTGATTCAGCGTCCTCGGCAATAGTAAATTTGTAGGTGTAATGACCATTGTCTGAATCGGGCATCTCGTAACCGCCGTTAAAGGTAAAGCCACCCAGGGGACCGTTACCCACGATGTACATAGCTGCGTTAGCGTTCAAGCCAACGAGCGCAATCATGATAGATAAAATTAACGTTAATTTCTTCATAAAGAATAATTGGTTATTAATGAAACATGTAAATAAAGTTGGTTTGTTCTTGATACCTGAAACTTTTTTAAAGTCGGTCAAAATTACAAACATATTTCAACATTACATATTAAAAATGTTTATTTTTTTAATAATGAGTAGCGCAAACGATTGCATGTCGACAAGTGTCTTGCCAACAACTTTTTATCAAGAAAAATGGATGTAGTTGTATCCTGCTTGGTTATTCGGCTTTGCCAATCAGTTCAAACGGCAGGGCTTGGGTAATGCGCACTTGGGTGAATTCGCCGATGGCGAGCGGTTTTGCTTTAGTGATCAGGACCTCGGGATCCACTTCGGGACTGTCCCACTCAGTGCGCCCGATGTAGTAATTGTCCTCCTCACGGTCCACGATGACGCGCAGGCTTTGTCCCACCTTCTGCTCTTGTATGTCGAGCGAGATGTCTTCTTGCAGCGCCATCAATTGTTGCAGACGGTCCTGCTTCACCTCCTGAGGGATGTCGTCGGTCAGGTTTTGAGCAGCCCAGGTGCCGTTTTCCTCGCTGTAGGCAAAAGCGCCCATTCGTTCAAAGCGGGCATCACGCACAAAGTTCATCAGTTCTTCAAACTCCTGCTCTCCCTCGCCTGGGAAGCCCACCATCAGCGTGGTGCGGATGTGGATGCCGGGCACCTCGCGGCGCAGGCGTGCCAGCAGGTCGAGAGTCTCTTGACGGGTGATGTGGCGGCGCATGTTGGTCAGCACCGGGTCGCTGATGTGCTGCAATGCGATGTCCAGGTAGCTGCACACGTTGTCACGGTTTGCCATGATGGGCAGGATATCATAGGGGAATTGGGTGGGGTAGGCATAGTGCAGGCGAATCCATTCCACACCCTCGATGTCGGCCATGCGGTCGATGAGTTCAGGCAGCATCATGCGCCCTTCAAGGTCCAAGCCGTAGGATGACAGATCCTGGGCAATGACGTTAAATTCCTTGACGCCTTTTTGGACCAGCATGCGCACTTCATCCAGCAATTGGTCAATGGGGATGGATGTGTGACGGCCGGTAATGAGCGGGATGGCGCAGAAGGCGCAGAAGCGGTTGCAGCCTTCCGAAATCTTCAGGTAACAATAATGGTTGGGGGTTGTCAGGTGGCGTTCTCGGTCGATGTCGTAGCGGTAGGCATGACCCAGGTCGGCCAGCATGCCTTTCCAGTCAAACTTGCCGTACAGGCGGTCCACCTCGGGCAATTCTTCCATGAGTTCAGCGCGGAACCGCTCCGACAGGCATCCCATGACAATCAGGTTGCGGATTTTGCCTTGCCGCTTTGCTTCGCCTAGCGACAGGATGGTGTCGATAGACTCTTTCTGCGCGTCGGCGATGAAGCCGCAGGTGTTGACCACCACCGTCTCGGCGTCAACACGGCTGGGGTTGTGGGCAATGCGATAGCCTGCAGCCTCGAATTGGCGCATCAGCTGCTCACTGTCCACAAGATTCTTGGAACAGCCCAGCGAAATGATGTCTATCTTGTTCTTCCTCATTACCTGATTCTCCAGTCTCTCCAGTTACTCCAGCCTCTCCAGTCACTCCTTCGTCACCCCGAACAGCGACTTCACAAACTCCTGCTTGTTGAAAATCTGCAGGTCGGTCATCTGCTCGCCAAGGCCGATGTACTTCACGGGAATCTGGAACTGGTCGCTCACACCGATGACCACGCCGCCCTTGGCGGTGCCGTCAAGCTTGGTGATGGCCAGGGCATTGACCTCGGTCGCTGCCGAGAACTGCTTAGCCTGCTCAAAGGCGTTCTGTCCTGTCGAGCCGTCGAGCACGAGCAGCACTTCCTGAGGTGCGTCGGGCAGAACCTTGCGCATGGTGTTCTTGATTTTGGTCAACTGGTTCATCAGACTCACGTTGTTGTGTAGTCGGCCGGCGGTGTCGATGATGACCACGTCGGCGTTCTGGGCCTTGGCACTCTGCACGGCGTCATAGGCCACAGCGGCAGGGTCGGTACCCATCTTGTGCTTGATGACCGGCACACCCACACGGTTACCCCAAATCTCAAGCTGCTCGTCGGCAGCGGCACGGTAGGTGTCGGCAGCGCCAAGCACCACCTTGTTGCCGGCTTGCTTGAACTGATAAGCAAGTTTGCCGATGGTGGTCGTCTTGCCCACACCGTTCACGCCCACGACCATGATCACGTAGGGTTTGCTGTCCTCGGGTACGGTGAAGTCCTCAAGTTCGGCATTGTTGTTGTCGGCGAGCATCTGTGAAATCTCGTCGCACAGCAGCTCGTTCAGTTCCTCGGTGCCAACATACTTGTCGCGCGCCACGCGCTCCTGCAGGCGGTCGATGATCTTGACGGTGGTGTCCACGCCCACGTCACTGGTGACAAAAACTTCCTCCAGATTGTCGAGCACATCATCGTCAACGCTCGATTTGCCGGCAACAGCATGCTTGATTTTCTCAAATACGCCTTGTTTAGTCTTCTCCAGACCTTTGTCGAGCGTCTCCTTCTTCTCGCGCGAGAATATCTTCTTGAAAAGTCCCATAATAGTCTATCTTTAGTTCTAATCGACAAAGGTACACATTTTATCGGTCATTGAGAGTATGTGCCTCATTTTTTTTGCTATTGTGTAAGGCTTTCACTATCTTTGCGCTGATAATTAGAAGACTGATTGATGAAACAGATACAAATCTTATTATTTGGATTAGCGTTTCTGATGCTGGCTGCTTGTGGCAGCAAGACTGAAGAGCCCAGTGGGCCGTCGCCCCTGGAGCAGGAGATGGCGGCGCTCTATGGCGAGAACAAAGTCATCGAGGGCGATTATCCCGACTCGTTGGCAGTAGAGGTCGCCAATGGCATCTTTGTGGGACAACGTGACAGCAACCTGTTGGCTTTTAAAGGTATTCCTTACGCCTTGCAGCCCACAGGTGACCGCCGCTGGCAAGTCGCCAAGCCCGAGCCCGACAGCCGCCTTGTGCGGGAAGCAAAATACTTTGGCCACAGTGCCATCCAGCAACGTTATCAAGGTAATGCGGCCTCGCTTTACCCTCAGGGTGAGGACTGCTTGACGCTCAACGTGTGGACTGCCGCCGATGGCATGCGCACAGCCAAGCGACCCGTGATGGTGTGGTTTCATGGAGGATCTTATGTGAGCAACGGCACAGTGAATCCGCGTGACAGGGGAGACGCGTTTGTCAAGGCACACCCCGAGGTCATCCTTGTTTCAGTCAATTACCGCTTGGGTTTGCTGGGCTTTCTTGACCTCTCGCAGTTGCCTGACGGAAAGGAATTTGCAAAAAGCGGAAATTTGGGCATCCTTGACCAGGTGGAGGCATTGCGATGGGTGAAACGCAACATTGCTGCTTTTGGCGGAGACCCTGACAATGTGACCATCTTTGGCCATTCGGCAGGAGCGGGTAGTGTGTCGCTGCTTGCTAGCATCGACGAGGCACAGGGCTTGTTCCGTCGTTTCATCGCGCAGAGCGGCAGCGTGGCCTTTACGAGCAGTCGTGAGGATTGCCAGCGCTTGACCGAACGCGTGCTCGATGCGACAGGAGCTAAGACCGTTGCCGAACTGCAAGCCTTATCTACCGACGAGATGATTGCCCTCAACGACAAGGTGGGCGAGTTCTTCCGCTTTCCCGAGCGCGACGGCGTGGTTATCCCTGAGGACCCGTATAGCCGATTTGACAGTTTCAATGCCAATATAGATATGCTCATGGGCTCCAATAGCGATGAAACACGCTACTGGATTGATGCTATGGGAGGCGAGGAGAAGTTTGAGATGGCTGTGCAGCTGTGGTATCGGTATATCGACATGTCGCTCGACAGTGCGCAGAGCGCGAACGCAAGCCGCTTTCTCGACATCGTCCCCAAAGACAATCCCTGGCCTGTTGCCGAGTTGCTGAACGACTTGATGTTCCGTGGTCCGGCCATCGAGATGGCGCAACGTCATGCGGTATCAGGTGGGAAAACTTATATGTATTACTGGAACAAGCCGTTGAACAATCCGATTTATGGCGCATGCCATGGCTGTGAGGTGTCTTACGTCCTGAACACAGGCCGTCAAATCAAAACAGGCGATGAGCACAATCCCGCTCTGGCAGCCGAGGTACAACAGATGTGGGTGAACTTCGCCGTTACCGGCAATCCCAGCACAGCGGCCCATTATTGGCCGGCCTATGAGCCCACTCAACGTGCCACGATGATGTTGGGCGACACGATTCGGGTGGTCAATGACCCGTTGGCCGGGCAACGTAAACTTGTTGCTCCGCTGATGAACGAATACATTTCACCCATCTTCAGCGACCTGCTTGACAAGGCCCCGTGGTATATCGGCATTGCCATCGGAACAGCCATTGTGGCCCTGTTGTTCATCGTCTGGCTCATTGTCAAGGTGCGCCGCATGTTTAAGAGAAAAACCAAATAAGCTAAATAATATGAGAAATCTTTTTTTCACGCTCATGCTGGCAATGGCATGTCTCGCAGTTGCCGCACAACAGACAGCCTATGTCCCTAGCGAGGAGAACCTGCGTGCCCGCAGGGAGTTCCAGGACAATAAATTGGGTGTTTTCATTCATTGGGGCGTCTATTCCATGTTGGCCGACGGCGAGTGGGTGATGCTCAACAAGAAGATTAACCGCGATGAGTATGCCCAGCTGCCAGCTGGTTTCTACCCCTCGCGATTTGACGCCGATGAGTGGGTGCGTGCCATCAAGGATTCCGGTGCCCGCTACATCTGTATCACCTCGCGCCACCACGACGGCTTCTCGATGTTCAAGACTGCCGCCAGCGACTACAACATAGTCGATGCCACGCCTTTCAAGCGCGACGTGCTCAAGGAGCTTGCCGACGCCTGCCAGCGTCACGGCATCAAACTGCATTTCTACTATTCCCATCTGGACTGGCACCGTTTGGACTATCCATTGGGCCGCCACCAGAATGAGCTGCCCCATGACCCGGCTACCACCAATTGGCCGCAATACTACAAGTTCATGAATGACCAGTTGACCGAACTGCTGACCAACTATGGCCCCATTGGCGCCATATGGTTCGACGGCAAGTGGGAACACGATACCGACCCTGTGCCTTTTGATTGGCAGCTCGACGAGCAGTATGCCCTCATCCATCGTTTGCAGCCGTCATGCCTCATCGGCAACAATCATCACGAGGTGCCTTTCCCGGGTGAGGATATCCAGATCTTTGAGCAGGATGTCCCTGGCGAGAACACAGCGGGCTATTCGGGCGAGAACGGTATCAGCCAACTGCCGCTCGAGACCTGCATGACAATGAACCACACTTGGGGCTATCGCATCACCGACAAGAACTACAAGAGCGGCGACGAGATTATCCGCACCCTCGTGCGCGCTGCAGGACGCAACGGCAATCTGCTCATCAACGTGGGACCCCGTCCCGATGGATGCTTGCCTGCCGAGGCTGTCGAGCGTCTGCAACAGTTGGGCGAATGGATGCGCCAAAATGGCGAGAGCATCTACGGCACCCGTGGCGGTATCATCCCTCCCCACGACTGGGGCGTGACCACCCAACGCGGCAACACGCTGTATGTTCACATCCTCAACCTCAAGGACAACGCCCTCTACATTCCCTTGAGCGGCAAACGTGTCAAGCAAGTGCGCCTGTTCAGTGACAAGACCAGCTTGCGCTACACCGCCACCGGCGACGGCATCACCATCCAACTCCCCGCCGTCCCCACCTCCGTCGACGAAATCCTCGAACTCACCCTGAAGTAACTCCAACATTCCTGTTAAAGAAAAACTGTACACAGAAGATTTGGATTCCTTATTTGAAATGATAATTATAAAGATAACTATACCTAGAAGCAGAATCAATAGTTTACATTGTTGCTAACGATTGATAATTTGGAGAATGGGAAAAATGCATTATCTTTGTCCCCAGACAATTAATAAAGAGAAGATATGAGAAAGAGATTATTGATGGCCCTGTTGGCCATATTGGGCGTGATAGTGGTTGCAGACGCTTGCACGTCGGCCATTGTGAGCGGTAAATTGACGGCCAACGGGAGGCCGTTGATGTGGAAAAACCGTGATACCAACGACCTGAATAATCGCGTGGAGCGCATTATGGCTCACGACGGGCTGATGGAGTTCGTCGCCCTGTTTGACGCGCGTGACCTGCAGGATACTGCTGCATGGATGGGTTTTAACGAGGCAGGCTTCGCCATCATGAACACGGCATCCTATAACCTGAACGGCAACGACGGTGTCAAGAACATGGACCGCGAAGGTGAACTCATGCGCTATGCTCTTGAACGTTGCAAGACGGTGGATGACTTTGAAAATTTGTTGAAAACCAGGCCAAAGCCCCTCGGTGTTGAAGCCAACTTCGGTGTCATCGATGCCTTGGGCAACGGTGCCTATTTTGAGACGGGCAATTACAAGTATGTGAAGTTTGATTTGGCTGATGCTCCTGACGGAATTCTGACTCGCACCAATTATTCCTATAGTGGTGTGAAGGACAAGGGCATGGGCTATGTCCGCGAAAAGAATGAGAAAACGCTCTTGGCACCGCACATCGCCGCCCAGGATATTACTCCGGCTGTGTTTACCGAAGAATTGTCCCGTACTTTCTATAACTCATTGATAGGCAAGGATTACACTCGCAGCGGTGACACTTGGATTGTGGATCAGGATTTTATTCCGCGTCGCATATCCAGCGCCAGCATCGTTATCGAAGGCATCCTTCCTGGCGAGAATCCCCTGCTGACGACCATGTGGATTGCGTTGGGCTATCCACCTTGCGCCGAGGTCTATGCCGTGTGGGTGGGCGAAGACGGTGTGGCTCCTGAACTGACAGGCACCACTTCCGAGAACCACTCTGTGCAGTGCGACAAGGTAAACAAGCGCAAGGAGGAAGTCTTTCCTGTCGTGCGTGGCAATGGAAAGCAGTACCTGAATCTGTCCAAACTCTATAACAACGATGGCACTGGCTATTGTCAAACACTTGCTTTGAAGAACCGACAGGCCTACAAACGCGGTTATGAAGAGATTGCCCGTCGTCGAGCACTCTTTTCCAAAAAACAAAAGGGCAAAACCAGCGTAAAAAGCAAGAAAAGGAAATAGTCACTACCGCCTCTGAATGATGACCATCGATCCTTGCAACGTCACATCAGGCTGCTACATACGCCACTTGTGTGCCTTATTCATCGCCGATAACTGGTTCTGGATGGCATTGCCAGTGGCTGTGTGTGCTGTCTTGGCTTTCTGGATTGACGTGCGATTTGTCATCGTGGCTTTGATGGTGCTGTTCATTGTTTTGCCCATGGTGCTGGCATTGATCTATTTTTACTATGGTCTTTCACCCGAGGCTCGCTGGTCTGTCATGGAAAAATCTTTGGTCGTTGATGACGCTACCATTACACTCTCTTTCATCGATGAACGCATGAAAAAGCACGTCATCCGTTGGGATGACGTGCACGATATCATTGAAAAGGATGATGCGTTGCTGTTGATGCTCAGCGGTGGCAGGCGTTACACTTGCCTGATGTTGCCGGCATCAATGATAGAGCCAGACGTTGCGCAGTCCTTCAGGAAGTTCGTTGCGCAGGCTCATTAACTTGCTGTAATCGTCGCCACGGGCAACGTACACACACATCATGCCTTTGTATTCCAGCATTTTCATGTAAGGCACCAGAGACGGGTTAGCGGCCTTGAAGGCTTCCAACTCCTGCTGGTCACGCAAGGTGGCGATGACCATGTAGTACTTGCCAGCTGTGTTGCCTTCGTCAGCAATGCCTTGATAGGCTTTGACGGGGGCGATTTCTTGGGCAACGACACCTTCTTGCACTGTAATGTCCAGCTGCTGCGACTGTGGTGCGCTGATTGTGGGTGCCATGCTGGCTGTGCTGTGATTGCGGTCAACTATAATTGGAGTGGAAAGCAGAATGCCCAAGCCAACCAACGCAACGACTGATGCTGCGATACGTGTTGCCTTGCGAGAGAAGAGGTTGCGCTCTTGAGGAATGATGGCTGCAGGCTCTTGCTCTGCCTGTGATTCTTGTTGGGCCAACTCTTTCTCCAATGCACAGACTGTCTTGACTTCCAAATTGGCAAGACCATAGTAATGATCGGCAGCATTAAAGCGGGAGAAAGGCACAAACTCGATGTAACGGCCCTCGTTGCGGCGGAAATAACCCAAGCGGCCCATCGACACTTCACAGTCCATTGCCAACTGCTGTCGGAAAGTCGTCACGCTGTCGGCAATAAAGCTCATGGCCTGTTCATAGGTCAAGCCCTCGCGTCGCATCAGCGAATGTGCCAGCAAGCCGTCATTGTGGCTGACATTGGCATTGAAGCCTATCCATCGCAGGGGACGCTCCAACATCTCACGGCTCTCGTCATAACGGGCCTCGCGGTAGTTGGCGATAAATGCGCCCCAGCCAGGGACAACCACGCAATCGTGGCAAGTCAGCAGGTATTCTATATGTTCAATAATCGAAAACATCACACAAAGGTACATCGTTTGGCGTGCACCGCAAAATTTTAATCTGAAAAAACCATCAAAAAAGTTATTAACACTCCAGTCTTGAACTATTGCGTGACGGCTTGGGATCCTTAACGGCCAAACACCAATCGGTAGGCCTCGGCTTTCTTTTCCAGTGCCAGTGGGTAGGCGCGTGATGTTGAAGGCATGCGCCACAATCTGATGGAGTGGGTGCCAACGAGGCAATCCATGGGCACGCCGATTGAGGACACGTCGATGCCTGCCTGAGCCGCCACAACGCTTGTCGCTTTTTCGCCGGTAGTGATGACCGTGTCGATGGTGGGGTGTGCATCAAGCAACTGAGCCAGGGCGATGGGCTCGACAATCTCGAGAAACTTGTCGCTGGCATTACCCTTTAGTCGTCTGACCGCCATTGCCGTGTCCCACAATGCTATTCCCTCGCGGTCAAGCAGTGACTTGATGGCATCAAGGTCATACCGTCCTGCAGCAGGGTTCCACAAGGCATCGCGGTCATTATAAAAGATGAGACCCATGACCTTCCAGAAGTCATTCGTCTTGTTGGGGTAGAAGAAAGGCATAGACCAACGGACTGGCTGTGGTGGGAAGGTGCCCAAGAACAGATAGCGGGCATTGTCAGGAATATAAGGTGGCCACGGATGGCGCTCGATAGGAGCTTGATTGTCGTTCATGTTTGCAAAGAAAAAGAAAAAAACTGGCATCAAGACATGTTTTTCAATAAAAAAGTACTCGTTATTGCAAATTTTATTACCTTTGCAGGTTAGAAAGACAAACAAAATAATACAAACCATTATGAAGATTAAGAATTTGTTTTTGCTTGCAGTTGTGGCCTTGATGTTGGCTGCCTGCGAAACGGGTAAGGAAGTCCCCTACGTACAGAATATCGATCAGATTCCTGCCGCTGCTTTAGCATCAGTTTCTACTCATGCCGGTGATTTCTCCATCAAAACTGGCGACCTGTTAGCGATTAACGTTTCGGCCTCCAACTCTGACGCTGTGAAACCTTTTAATAAGATTCAATATGTGCCGACACTTGGCTCGGGTATCTCCTATAATGTCGGTGATAACTCCACAGTTTTTTATCTGGTGGATGACAATGGCAATATCGATTTTCCCGTGTTGGGCAAGTTGCACGTTGTTGGCATGACAAAACAGTCACTGCAGGACTATGTCGCTTCGTTGATTTATCCCAAGTATCTGACAGAACGTCCCGGCGTCGAGTGCCGAATCCAAAACTTCCGTGTCTATTGTCTGGGTGACTTCACCCATCCTGGAGTGGTCATGGCAAGTAATGGCCGGCTGAATCTGATTGAGGCTATCTCGATGTGTGGCGACTTGACTTTGATGGGTCGTCGCGATAATATTCTGCTTATCCGTACCGATCCCTCTGGTCAGCGCACGACCAAACGTATCAATATCAATGATGCCACTTTCATGACGTTGCCTGAGTTCGATTTGCAGCAGAATGACATCTTGTATGTCGAGCCCAATAAGTACAAGCGCCGCACTGCTTGGAGTATGCCTCCCACCTACACTGTTGGTGTCAGCATGCTTGGTACGGCAATGTCGCTCATCACCTTTATCACGGTGCTTGCCAAGAAGTAAAAGATTTAGACATAATAGAATATGGACGGTTTGCCAAGTGGCGGGCCGTCTTTTTTTTGAAGTGACAGAATGTCAGTTCACAGTCTTTGGCACAAGTGTTGAGGTGATGTTGTAGAAGTCTTTACAGACCGTTAATAAGCAAATGAAAGGAGAAAAAACGATATGAACTTTAACAATTTTACAATCAAAGCACAGGAAGTCGTCCAGAAAGCTGTTCAGCTGACCCGAGCTAATGGAAATCAGGCTGTTGAACCCGAGCACATCCTCAAGGCCGTTTTGACAGAAGGGGATGCCGTGGTGCGCTTCATCTTCCAGAAACTGGACATCAATCCTGCCAATGTTGAGCGGCCGCTAGATGCCGCTTTGCAACAGTTGCCGCGTGTGAGTGGTGGCGAACCCTACCTGAGTAATGACGGTAGCAAAGTACTGGAAAAAGCTACCGACATTGCTAGCAAGAATAAAGACCAATATGTCACTGTTGAAGCAATTCTGATGGCTCTGTTTGAGGTGAAATCGGCGGTTTCGTCTATCCTCAAGGACGCAGGCATGACCCGTAATGATTTGCAGGCTGCCATCGATGAGTTGCGAAAGGGAAAACAGGCTACCTCGCAGAGTGCCGAGGAGCAGTACAATGCACTGAACAAATATGCTGTCAACCTCAACGAGCGTGCTCGTCAAGGCAAACTTGATCCAGTCATCGGGCGTGATGATGAGATTCGCCGGGTGCTGCAGATTTTGAGCCGCCGCACCAAGAACAATCCCATTCTCATCGGTGAGCCAGGTACTGGCAAGACCGCTATCGTCGAGGGACTTGCACAGCGCATTGTGCGCGGTGATGTGCCCGAGAATTTGAAGATGAAGCAGGTCTATTCGCTGGATATGGGCGCACTGATTGCCGGTGCCAAGTACCAGGGTGAATTTGAGGAACGACTCAAGTCAGTCATCAACGAGATTACCCAAGCCAATGGAGAGATAATCCTGTTCATTGACGAGATTCACACCCTTGTCGGTGCAGGAAAGAGCAGTGGCGCCATGGATGCGGCTAATATCTTGAAGCCGGCTTTGGCCAGAGGCGACCTGCGCAGCATCGGAGCCACCACCCTCGACGAGTACCAGAAGTACTTTGAAAAGGACAAGGCTCTCGAGCGACGTTTCCAGATTGTCATGGTCGATGAACCCGATGAGGAGAGCAGTATTGCCATTCTGCGTGGCTTGAAGGAGAAATATGAGAACCATCACAAGGTGCGCATCAAGGATGACGCAATCATTGCCGCAGTGCAGCTCAGCCAGCGCTACATCAGCGACCGCTTCTTGCCTGACAAGGCCATCGACCTGGTTGATGAGGCTGCGGCCAAGTTGCGTATCGAGATGGACAGTGTGCCGCAAGGACTCGATGAGATTTCCCGCAAAATCTCACAGCTCGAGATTGAGCGTGCAGCCATCAAGCGCGATGGGGATGAAGCCCGCATTGCCGAGCTTGACAAGCAGATCGCCGAGCTCAAGGACCGTGAGAAGGACTATAATGCCAAGTGGAAAAGCGAGAAGGAGCTGATTAACAAGATTCAGCAGAACAAGATCGACATCGAGCAACTGAGTTTTGAGGCCGAACGCGCAGAACGCAACGGTGATTATGGCCGTGTGGCCGAGATCCGCTATTCGCTCATCAAGCAGAAGGAGGATGAGAACCGCCAGATTCAGGAACGCTTGCGTGAGATGCAAGGCGACAAGGCGCTCATCAAGGAGGAAGTCGACAGCGAAGACATCGCCGAAATCGTTTCCCGATGGACAGGTATTCCCGTGACAAAGATGCTCCAGAGCGAGAAGGAGAAACTGCTCCACCTCGAGGAAGAACTGCACAAGCGTGTTGTGGGGCAGGATGATGCTATCAAGGCCATCAGTGATGCCGTGCGCCGTAGCCGTGCAGGCTTGAACGACCCGCGCCGTCCTATCGGATCCTTCATCTTCTTGGGAACCACCGGTGTGGGCAAGACCGAGCTGGCTAAGGCATTGGCTGACTACATGTTCAATGACGAGAACATGATGACCCGCATCGACATGAGCGAATATCAGGAGAAGTTCTCTGTCACCAGGCTCATCGGTTCGCCTCCTGGCTATGTCGGCTATGACGAGGGCGGGCAGTTGACCGAGGCCGTTCGTCGCAAGCCCTATTCGGTAGTCCTCTTTGACGAGATTGAGAAGGCTAACCCCGATGTGTTCAACGTGCTGTTGCAGGTGCTCGACGATGGCCGATTGACCGATAACAAGGGCCGCACTGTCAACTTCAAGAATACGATTATCATCATGACGAGCAACTTGGGCTCCAGCCTCATTCGTGAGCGCTTTGAGCACTTGACGGCAGAGAATCGCGAGCAGATTATCAACAGCACCCGTGACGACGTGATGGAGATGTTGAAGAAGGCTATCCGTCCCGAGTTCCTCAACCGTATTGACGAGATTATCATGTTCACGCCGCTGGACGAGGAGCAAATCCGACAAATCGTCAAGATGCAGCTCACAGGTGTTAAGAAGATGCTGGCTAAGAATGGTATCAGCCTTGACGTGACCGATGCCGCTGTGGCTCTGTTGGGTAGGGCAGGGTATGATCCCGAGTTCGGTGCTCGTCCGGTCAAGCGGGCTATCCAAGGCATGGTGCTCAACCAGTTGAGCAAGGACATCATTGCCATGAAGGTTAATCGTGATAGGCCGATTATCATCGATGCTGACGGCAACGAACTGATCTTCAAGAATTAATAGCATCCTCAGTAATAACGAGGGCGGCAGTGTTCATGACTGCCGCCCTCGTTTTTTATCTTTTCTGACACTTAAAACTCTAGGAATTCAGGGGTCATATCGGCCAATGGCAGACCGTGGCGGTCCTTTTCGCTCAGGAGCATGTCCTCGGGTGCTATCCTCCAGTCGATGGCAAGGGCTGGCTCGTCAAATCTCAGCGTGGCTTCACTTTGCGGGGCATAGATGTTATCCACCTTGTATTGGAACTGGGCCACATTGCTCAACACGGCAAAGCCATGGGCAAAACCGCGAGGAATAAACAGTTGTCGGCCGGTTTCAGCACTCAACTCAATGGCAATGTGCTTTCCCCATGTGGGGCTACCGTGGCGCAAGTCCACAACCACATCCAGGATGGCGCCTTGAGACACGCGCACCAACTTGGCCTGGCTCCATTTGCCGCGTTGGAAGTGTAATCCTCGCACCACACCGTGGCCCGAGAACGATTCATTATCTTGCACGAAGTCGATATGTCCGATGTGGGCATCAAAATCAGCCTGCTTGAACACTTCACTGAAGTATCCGCGGCTATCACCAAAACGTTGGGGCTCAATCACCCACACACCTTTTATTTCTTGTTCGATGAAGTCCATTGCTAATCTGTACCGGTTAATTAACCCGCAAAATTAGCCATTTTTGGTCATGATTGCAACATATTTCGGGAAAAACAAGTAATTTTGCCGCGCAATTATTTATGATTTGACACTATGAAGAAGACCGCCCGCAATGTCATCCTGTTCGACGACAACGAGGTGCGAAAGCACCTGATGCCGTTCACCTACACTCGTCCCACAGCGATGCTGCGTGTGGGCATCACTACCATTGGCGAAAAGTGGCAGGCTATGCTCGGCGAAGCCACCTACAGCTATCTCACGGTGCGCTATCTCAAGAAGAAATTCCCGTTGCATGTGCGCCGCACGACCAATCTGCTGGTGGCCGGGAATGTTATACCCACGCCTGACTTGGCTGAACAAGTCCTGGCTCTGGAGCCTGGCGACGCGTTGATGGTGGGCGAGGAACTTATCGCGTTCAATGGCAATGCGCACGACTTTGACACGCGGCACTATAACCGGGTGCTTTATCCCAAGAATCTTCCTCTCATTGTCAAGCATCTCTATGACATCTTCGAGTTCAATAGGATTGTTCTGGACCAGGATTTCGACCGGTTGACGGCCGGGCGTGAATCTCAGCCATTGTCCCCGACCAACACGGTTATCGGTGACCCCTCGCGCATCTTTATCGAGGAGGGGGCTTATGTCGAGGGTGCAATGCTCAACACTCACGAGGGGCCCATCTACATCGGTCCGAACGTCGAGGTGATGGAGGGCGCTTGCATCCGTGGCGGCTTTGCAGCCTGTCATGACGCGAAGGTGCGCATTGGGGCTAAGGTCTATGGCGCGACCACGCTGGGACCGCATTGCAAAATCGGCGGTGAGGTCGAGAACACGGTCTTCATCGGCTACAGCAATAAGGCTCACGAGGGTTTTCTGGGAGATGCGGTCATCGGCGAATGGTGCAATATCGGTGGTGGAACCACTGCAAGCAACCTCAAGAACGACTACGGCGAAATCAAGTTGTGGAACTATGCCAGCAAGCGGTTTGAACGCACTGGGTTGCAGTTCTGCGGACTTTTTTTGGGCGACCACAGCAAGATTGGTGTCAACGGCATGATCAACACGGCGACTGTCATCGGTGTCGGTGTCAACATCCATGGCTCTGGATTCCCTCGCAATTTTGTCGCATCTTTCCAGGAGGGTAGTGCCGCTGCGGGCTTCAAGGACGTGCCTCTAGATACTTTCTTCTCCATTGCCGAGCGCGTCATGGCACGTCGCAACATCGCTCTCACCGAGGTCGATCGTGAAATCTACAAAGCCATCTACAACATTCGCGACCGTTACAAGTAAGTTCCGGACTGATTTTTTTATGCGTTTGAATGGTTCATGACAGGCTCATGGCCATTTATTCTGCTGCAACAGGCTGGCGCATCATCTTGAGCCACTTGCGGTAGCCAAGCACTGCCATGATGGTGTAGAAGGCGTACAGGCAAGCCGTGAACGGTATCTGCTTATAGATGTAGAGAGCGGTGCACACGGCATCGACGACAAGCCACAGTAGCCATTGCTCGGCATACTTCTGGGCCAGAGCCCACAGAGCGATCATGCTCAATGCCGTGGTGAAGCTGTCACACACGGGGACACTGCTGTCGGTCCAGGTGATTAGAATCCAATAGATGATGCCCCACAGGGCCAATCCGATGAGCGTCACGGGCAGCACGCGCCGCAGCGGGAAACGGGTGATGGGCCTCTCGGCTGCCTTTTCCCCTTTCCCGGTGGAGCGACTGCTGGCCCACCGCCACATCACGTAGCCATAGACGGCGGCAAGCACATAGTAAATCTCCATGCCAAAGTCGGCATACAGTCCGCGCTCCCAGTACAGGTAGCCGTGGACGATGGGCATGATGATGCTCACCGCCCACAGCCAGATGTTAGCTTTGAACTCCAGCCACAGATAGATGAGTCCCAGCACCAAGCCTGCCATGTCGATGGCCTCGACCCACCCGAAGTTATTGAAATATTCCTGTATTATCTCCATGAGAAGTTAGAAGTTTGTCATGCGGCTGCCAACTAGAAACCAGAAACCAGGGACTAGAAACTAGAACCTGAACGTGACGTGTCCCAAGACGTTGATGCCGGCCATGGGATAGAATCGCGGATCGCTGTACAGGTTGTACTTGTTGTCCTTGCTGCCGCCAGGATACAGGGCACAGGTCTGCGAGTAGCCGTTGGTCTCGTACTTCTCGTCAAACAGGTTGTAGATGGTAAAACCGGCGGTGATGCTGCGGATGTGCGGCAACTTGAAGGTGTAGGCCAAGTCCAGGTTGTTCACGAAGTACGGGTCCAGCGAGTCCTCCTCGCGCTCGAAGTTGTCGAGGTACTGGCGCGACACGTATTGCGACTGCAAGGTGGCCGTGAAGCCCTTGTGTTCCAGCATAATCATGCTGCCCACGGTCATGCTGGGCGAGAAGGCGATGGTGGTGGAGCCCTTCTCGACGGCGGTCTGGGTCCACATGTCGTCCCAGGTGTCGGCGTTGTAGTCGCTCACGTAGCCCACATAGTCCTTGATGCGGTTGCGGCTCAACGTGGCGTTCATCTCCCATCGCAGCCAGTCGGTGATGCGCACGCCAGCCAGCAGTTCAACCCCCATGCGATAGCTGTCGGGGACGTTCTCGGCCATCAGTTCACCAATCTCGTTGATTTTGCCGTTGAGCACGAGTTGGTCCTTGTACTTCATGTAGTAGAAGTTGGCGCTGACCAGAAAACGGTCGTTGCGGAACTCGTAGCCAGCCTCCCAGTCATAGAGTTTCTCGCTTGTGGGATGCTCCAGGAACAGGCCGTCGGTGTAGTTGTTGCGCGTGGGCTCCTTCTGTGCCACGGCAAACGATGCATAGGCACGATTGTTGGTGTTTGTCTGCCAGTTCAAACCCGCCTTGGGGTTGAAAAAGTTGAAAGGCTCGTCGATGTTGAGCACTTGCAGGTGCTCGGGGCTTGCCGTCCAGTCCCACTTGTCGTTGTCGCCCGTGATGCGGTAGCCAATGTGGCGGAACTGCAGGTCGGCATAGGCGCTCAGGCCGCCCGTAATCATGTAGTTGCCTTTGATGTAGATGTTGTAGTCGGTTTTGCGGCCGTTGTTGCGGTAATACTCGTGGTCGGGTGCCAGCGGGTTTGTGTAATTCTCCACCCAGATGACCTGGCCGTAGTGGTCGTTGCTGTAGCGGTTGATGCCGCCGCCCAGCGTGGCTGCAAACCGCTCTCCGTTGTACTGCAGCGAGAACACGCCGCCACCAAAGTCGCTGTCAACACATTTCTTGCGCACCAGGCTGGCCTTCTTGAAGGTGCCATCGGGGGTCACAACAGGCTCCAGGCCGTATTCCTTGAGTGTGCGGGCGTTCTTGTACTCCTGATAGTAGCCGTAGCCGTCGGTGTAGTGCAGGGCCACGTTGAGTTTCCACAGGGGGTTGAAGGTCTGGTTCCAGATGAGTTGGTAGTGCGTCTGGCGGTAGATGTCCTTCTGGTCCTTGTAGAAGCCCGTCACCTTGCCGTCGTGCTTGATTTCGCCGTTGGGGTTATAGGTGCGGTTGCTGGTGAGGTCGTCGCGGCTGATGCCGTCCCAAGCATGGTAGGTGTCTTCCTTGCCGCCGTAGGTGATGAAGCGCAACGACGTGCCATTGTTGAAGTAACCCAGCTGGCCAAAATAGCTCACCAGCTCACTGCTGGCACGGTCACGATAGCCGTCGCTGCCGATGTGCGACAAACGGGCTTCAATGGCCCAGTGGTCATGGAGCAGGCCAGTGCCCACGCGCAGGGTCTCCTTGTTGGTGTTAAAGGAGCCATAGCTGCCCGTCATCTCGGCATAGGCGTCGCGCGAGAAGCTCTGAGTCCTCATGTTCACGCTGCCGCCAAAGGCGCCCGAACCGTTGGTCGAGGTGCCCGCGCCACGCTGCACCTGGATGTCGCGCACCGACGACGCGAAGTCGGGCGTGTTCACCCAGTAGATGCTGTGACTTTCGGCATCGTTCTGTGGGATATCGTTCACCGTGATGTTGATGCGGGTGGCATCGGTGCCGCGCACGCGCATCGATGTGTAGCCCACGCCAGCCCCCGCATCGCTTGTGGTGATGACACTCGGGGTCATCGACAGCAGGAACGGAATATCCAAGCCATGATTCACGGCAGCAATCTGTTTCTCGTTCACACTGGTAAACGCTACAGGAGTGTTAGCGCCAGCACGTGTGCCCAGCACCTCCAGTTCGCTCAGGGCGACCGAGGGCATCGTGTCAGTCGCGGCAGTCTGTCCTGCCGCACCAAAGGTCGCCATCATGGTGGCAACCACTAAAAAGGTCTTCTTCATTCTTTTTAAGACATTTAAGTCTCGCTCCACATTAAAGTTTAATGGTTAACGTTTAAAGATTCCTGTTCTCTAAACTCTAACCTCTAAACTTCAAGTTTCGCAGGCGAAACTTGTATCAATAAATGTTCTCTACGCCGGCATTGTCCGGATCAGATCAATGGGTGTGTTCTCAGCCCCCGTCTTTCAGGGAGCACCCCAAACTCATTGAATCACGCGACAAAATTAGTGCAAGTCGAACACAATGGCAAGAAAAAAGTCGTTTTTCTTGCCATTGTTGAGACGCCGCCTAATTTCGAGGGCGTTAGCCCTCAACGTTAGTGCAAGGTGAATACAATGCCAAACAAAATGTATTTTTTGTTTGAGCAATGTTGAACCGCAGCCTATCTTCGACCGTAGGTCAACGTAATGCAAGTCGAGCGAAAATGCCAAATATTGTGCAAGCCGACCGGGTGGAGGGTCGAAGGCCCCCACAAGGCTGATGAATGTTGTTGTTGAGTCCTACCGATTTCGGTATTCAAGACTACGGTTTATAATATATTAACAAAATTGATGTGTTGTGCTGTAGTTTTTTTTATTACTTTTGCATATACCAAAAAATATAATCGTTCTGCATTTGATTAAGTGATTATATCTCAATTTATTAACTTTTTAAACATTGCATTAAAATGAAAAAGATTACAGTTCTTTTGTTTGCATTGATTGCAGGCGCTTTTGCCATGCAATTGAGCGCAGCACCGAGCAAAGGTCCCGCGCGCTCTGAAATATACTATGGCGATCAAGGTTTTACCCAATTGGGTTCCACGTCGATTTTTTACGACATATCGCAACGCACGGCTGCTGGTCCTGGCGATAGGTATGGCATCAGTATCCTTGGCCAGGTGAAAAACACTAGTATTTGGACTAGTTGGTTATACCCCTATCGTTATTATTCATCCACCTACGAGAGCAATGGTCCTGGTGCAGGTTTTATTGCCGCATTCCAGGTGAACGGTGGCACAGCTGACTATCTGGACGCCAGTAACGGCACGACCATCGACAATGTGCGCATGACCGCTCGTCTTGAACCACAGGGCGATGTTGCAGCACGCGTCGTTTACACCCTGCAGAATACCAACAATGAGGCTGTAACGGTGAATGCCGGCGTCTGGGGCGACATCATGATTGGCAACAATGACAAGGCTCCGTTGGAATCTATGAACAATACCTACAACGGTGACACCTACGGCATCAAGATGAAGCATGATGACGAGGATAATACCATATTCCTGTGCGCCCTCTTCGGTGATCACGTGACTGGTGTGACTGCTGCCGATGACTACTGGTTTGGATTCTTCAGCTCAAACTGGCATGCCAATGAAATCTGTGGTGAATACTCAAAGACCATTTACGACACTAACACCAGTTGGGGTCAGTCTTATGCGCAGTACTGGATGGTGGAGAATAGCGACTATGACTGCGGTCTTGGCTTCTGCTGGACGGGTCGCGAAATTCCCGCTGGCGAAAGCATCGAGCTTTCCTTCGTGATCAGTGTCGGTGAGGTTGACTTCATGGAGCCCTTCGACCCCGATCCCGATCCCGAAGATCCCGAGTCCATCTTCACCTATAATATCCAGGCCTTTGACTGCGAGGGTTGGAATGACTTTACTGCTCTTCATCCCGTCAAGGTTTGGGGTGAATATGTGCATGCCTATGGCCAGAACGGCTATCTGGAGTATCAGGTTGACGATGAGAACACCTGGCACGTCATTGACGAACTCATCTCTGGTGCCGAGGATGGCTATGAGTTCGAATTTAACGTTACCTACAACCCGAACCGCTACACCGACCACGTGGTTGCAGTGCGCTACAACGATGGTTTGGGCAACACTATCCCGTTGGAAGGTCTGAGCTGGATTGATATTCGCTCCACCAACGTTACCGCAACCTGCCAGGATGACCCCGTTTACAACGGCCAGCCGCACCTCTTCGACGTGACCATTGATGGGGAGACGATCACCATCGGTCAGAATGGTGAATTTGTTACTCCCAGGACCTATAATTACACCGCCTTGGTGGGTGAGTTTGAGGAAGGCACCATCGGTGAGAACATCGTTCAGTTAACGATTGACAAGGCTCCGTGTGTAATTGATGTTCTCGTGCCCGACGATGTTGTTTATGACGCTCTTCCTCATGGAGCTACCGCCATCGTGCCCGAAGGCAGTGGTGTCGTGACTATCACCTATGAGGTGATGGGCACACGTGAGATCCTCACGACTGCACCTATCGAGATTGGTGTATATAAGGTGTGGGTTGAGGTTGCCGAGGGTGACTACTATTACGGTATGCCTTCGACCGACTACGGCCAGTTTGCCATCTTTGCTGATCCCACCAGCGTTAAGGAACTCGCTGTTGACAAGAACGACAACGTTTGGTACACGATCCAGGGTATCAGAGTTGCAGCTCCCACCGCTCCTGGCATCTACATCTATAACGGCAAGAAGTACATTTTTAAGTAATTCACAGTACATCAACTTTAAATCACAGGCAGCCCTGCTTTCAACGGCAAGGCTGCCTTTTTTTGCGCCTGTACCCCGCGAGCCATCAAATAAGCAATTGTGTGATGTCTTATCATTTTGGCGGCTGAGCGTGTGACAATAAACGCTTGGAGCGTTAACGAAAGTTAAAAATCTAAGAAATGCGAGTTTTATTCGAAAAAAGTTATATTTTTGTAACAATTATGAGAAGAATATTCCATTAATATTAACAATTTAAAACTAAATGCTTATGAGAAAAATCCTATTCCTACTGATTGCACTCACCATTGCGGTGGGTGCCACGGCTGGTGAGGACTTGGGGCGTGACCAAGACCACGCCACGAGGCAAAAGACGCGGCAAGCGTTCATCGAGCGTGTGCAGCAGCATGCCGAGGCCCAAAAGGCCCAGCCTCAGCATCAGCCATTGAGAGAACGTCAGGCCCAGCACGAGTCAAAGGCTCAAGCCTTGCCTGAGTTCAAGGTCCCGCACAAGAAAGCTTCGAACAGAAGCACCGAGGTCATCTACGACCAGCCTGAGGGCGAACTGGTGATGTACGATAAATCGTGTGGAGTCCTCTATTATTACGAGGGAGAATACGAGCACTGGTCTGGCACGGTTAGGGCCCTCGTCGTTTATGCACCCGATGGTGAGACGGTCTATATCCAGAATCCCGTTGCCTCTTATCTTGCCGGTACATGGGTAAGAGGTACCATCAACGGCAACAAGATTATCGTTCCGCTGGGGCAATACTTGTATTATGACACGGATGATGGCCTTGGAGATTATCTGGCATGGGGTACGAACACCGTGAACTCCGATGGGACCTGCACGTTTACCCAAAATCCCAATGTGACCGAGGTTACCTATACCATCGACGGTGATCGCCTCATCATGGACAATACCACTGGTGGTGTTGACGGTGATGGCGCCACAGGTTTGGCAGTCATTACCAGCTATGATGTAGTGTATCACGAGATGGAGTACAACTCAGTTTACACCCGCTTTGAGGTTCCCACCATCATCTACGACCAGCCGCAGGGCGAGCTCAAGACCTACGACCGCTTCGGTTATATTGTTGATCTCCAGCATGAGCCGATGAGTTTCAATACCGAGGTGAACATCGTCTTTGCGCCCGATGGTGAGACGGTCTATATCCAGGATCCTGTGGCTGATGCCCGTGAAGGCTCTTGGATGAGGGGCACGATTGCTAACGGCAAGATCCATGTGCCGCTGGGACAGTATGCTTATTATGATGTAGAACACGACTACGGTATGAAATTGGCATGGGGTACGACTAGCAGGCCGCCTGAAGGCTACTATTATGCCTTTGGTTTCACACCCGACTTTAACGCCACCGAAGTTACCTACACCATCGATGGAGACCGAATCACCATGGACAACTCAAGCGCCGGTGACAATGGTGACGGAGCCACAGGTCTTGCCCTTATTCCGAATAATGGCGATATGTATTTTACCATGGAATACAACTCGGTGTTCCTGGCTCCGTTCAATCCGGAATACATCGAATATCCGCCCGAAGGCCTCCTGTCTCTCTATCAGAAGTCAGGTAAATGGATTAACTACAACGGTGAGGAACTGCAACAGGCAGGCGTCGTGCCCATCATCGTTGCCGAAGATGGCGAGACGGTTTATATGTATGATAATTGGGGATGGCTGAAGGGTACCATCAAGGACAATAAGCTTTCTTTCTCCACCAGGCAGTGCCTCTATTATAACTATAATTACGACTATGGCGTATTAATGGCATGGGGCACTTATCGATGGGATGAGAACTATCAACGCTACATCTTTGAGTATGACGCCACGGTGGCCGAGGTGACTTTCACCATCGATGGCGACCGCCTCGTCATGGATAACACCACCGAGAGCGCCGACGGCTTGGTTCGCACCGGCATGGCCTTCGTCTATAGTAGCAACTATGGCGAAATTGACAGTTTTGAGTGGAACTCGGTTCTCACTTACTTCGATGAGCCTAATGTCATTACCGAACAGCCTGAGGGCGAAGTGGCGTACTATGACCATGTGATTCAAGGCACCTATTTATATAGTCAATGGGCAATAAGTGACACTTACACCACCGAGATGGTATATGCTCCCAACAGCAATACTGTTTATATCCATAATCCGCTTCCTTTCTTGGAGGATGACTCTTGGGTAAGGGGCACCATCGACGAGGGCAAGATTCATGTGCCGCTGGGACAATATCTCTCCTATGAGGAAGAAGAGGGTTACTACGGAGGCAAATTCCTGACATTTGGAACGGCTGTCATGGATGACAACGGCCACCTTGTCTTTACCCAAGATCCCAACCTGACCGAGGTGACCTATACCATCGACGGCAACCGCATCACCCTGGACAACACCAGTGCCGGTGACTACAGCCATGACGGCGCCACTGGCTTGTGTTCCATGTATCTCGATGGCGAGGATGGCAACCGTTTAATCTGGACATCGCAATACACGTCTATTGAAGTGCCTGCTGTCATCGACAAGATGCCCGAGGGCAACCTCGTGGTTTACAACCGCTCGGGACGCGCCGTCAACCAGCTGGGTAATGTGGTGAACATGGGTACCAACTTGAAAATGGTCTATGCTCCCGACGGCGAGACGGTCTATATCCAGAACGTTGCCTACGGCCGCCGCGATGACACCTGGGTAAGGGGTACCATCAACGGCGATAAGATTACTGTGCCGCTGGGACAGTACATCTGGTACAATCCCAATGGCAAGTCTGGTTGCTACATTGCTGCCGGATGGGGAACCAAGGTCGATGGCAACATGACGTTTACGCCGGCCACCGGTGTCACCGAGATGACCTACACCATCAACAGTGACGGCACAATCTCGATTGACAACACCTATGGCGGTCCCAACGACGATGGCGTGAATGGCTTGGGCCTGTGTATCGTTGATTCTTACGGCCGTTGCTACGGCATGGAGTGGAACACTGTTTTGACTCGCAGCAACGCCCCCGTGGTGATTACCGATCAGCCCCAGGGTATCCACAAGAAATACTTCAGCACCACCTTGAACAGGGATTATTCCAGTGGCTCAATCTATACCCACGACCACGGCGTGGTGGAGATGGTCTATTCCGAGACCAGCAACACGGTATATATCAAGAATCTCGTTTCACGTACTGGGTACGATACTTGGGTAAAGGGCACCATCGAGGGCAACAAGATTCATGTGCCTACGGGACAATACCTCCAGTATGAGCCGGATTATGATTATTATACCCAACTGTACTGGATAAAAGAAGTCCCGCATTACGAATGGGTTGATGGTCATAGTGTTCAAACAGGTATAGATTATCGTCCTGATTACGACATGACCGAGGTGATTTATACCATCAATGGCGAGAACATCACCATGAACGATCATTACCCCTCTGATGACTGTTTGGGCATTGGAGCATACTCATTCCATCTTAATGATGATATCTATGGTTATAGTAGCTGGGACTTGACCGCCAAGTTCATGCCCTACTTTGATCCCAACGTGATTGACAAGCGCCCCAATGGCTCTCTCGTCACTTATAACCGCCGTGGTAATGCCATCTTCCACATAGATGAATTGATGAAAGGCGGTTGGTATCCATCTTACTGGCCATATCAATTGACCCGTCAAGGTGGCAAGACTTACGTTGTTTATGATCCCGACGGCAGGACCGTTTATATGTATGAACCGGTTCAGTGTCGCTCGAATAAGCATGCTCCTCGCTACACTTGGGTGATGGGTATGTTGAGCGAAGATGGTCACAAGATCATCGTGCCGCTGGACCAGTATGTTACTTGGAGTGACGTGACCAATGTTGCCGAACGCTTGGCTTGGGGTACCACACATTACAGGAAGGTCAATGATTATGATTACGAGATTTATTTCGTACCCGACAATTCAGTGCTGACGGTAACCTACACCATTAAGGACAATTGCCTCAGCATGGATAACTCCTCGGGCATCTACGCTCAACCCACCGAGAATGAATATGATTCTGGACCCACTTGGGTAGAGGGCAATACGGGACTTGCCATCACCGACCAATTCATGCAATGGTGCGGTGAGCTGAACTGGAGTACGACCTATGGCGGCAAACATCCCGCAGTGCCCATGGATCCTGTTATCGAAGAGTGGGAAGACAATGGTGACGAGTACGGCAACTCAGCCCTCATGAGTTTCTTCGAAGCCACCGACGTGGATGGCTACGGCATCGAGGAGACGGGATTGAGTTACAGCATCTACACCGACAATGACCAGCTCTTCACATTCGAGGCCAGCAAGTATAACTTGCCCGAGGATGCGACCGAGATCACCTTCAACATGTGGCAGGATGACTGGCGGTTGCGTCCTGATTGCATCTACTTCTTCCGCACCAATGCCGAGGGCTACGAGCCCTTCTTTAACTGGCGCATCGGTATCCAGCTGCACTACACCTGGGACGGTGTAACGCAGTCGTCCAACATCGTTTACCTGGAAGTGTTTGATAAACCTGAATATCCCGAGACTCCTGGTGACGTTGATGGTGACGGACACACCGACATCAACGATGTCACCGCTCTGATTGACTACCTCTTGGGTATAGGAAGCGAAGGCATCAGCTCGGTTAACGCCGATGTTGACGGAGACGGAACAGTAGATATCAATGACGTGACAAGACTCATTGACATGCTGCTGGGCATTGTGTGACCCGCTAATCCATAGTGGCACTCACAGGTGCTGCTGACTAAGAAGAACGAGGGCGTGTCGTTTGACATGCCCTCGTTGTTGTAAGCACGGCATAGGCGAGCTGCCACTGTTTTTTTAACTGTCGCTTGAAAATAATGGATTGTGCTAGCGCACGAGAAATCAAAAAATAAATAAAACCCGAAAAATCAAATGTTGTTTTGATTGTAATATGGATTTTCTTGGATTTGGCTTCGCCGAGCTAAAGGTTCTTGCCCGCAGGGCGATCAATAAGTGAGGCAAATTGAGTTTTGCAACACCCTCCAGTAGTGGGGCAGGAGAGTCATTGACGGTGGTCGGCTGTTTTGTGTTTGATAATAAAGTATTACCTTTGTGGCTGAAGAATAACTAATGATGACAATGAAGAGAACGTCTTTTTTAATCGCCATCCTTTTGCTGGTGGCCTGTAATGTGTCGATGAACGCTCAGGAGATGGAGCGCATGACGGAGTCGTGTACGAGTATTATGGTGGGTAAAAGTGCTAGTTCCGACGGGTCGGTGATCACGTCACACACGTGCGACGCCCGTTACCGCACGTGGATGACAATGGTGCCCGCCAGGGACTATGAACGCGACACGGTGGTCGCTGTCTATCGCAACCGCTGCCATACCAATACCCCGACTGATGTGAATGGCATGGAGCAGACGAGCACCATCCCGCAGGTTAGGCATACCTACCGCTTCCTGGATACCGCTTATCCCTGCCTGAACGAGAAGCAACTGGCGATGGGCGAGACGACCATCAGCGGACGCGATACCTTGCAGAACAAGGCGGGCATTTTCATGATTGAGGAGCTTGCCCGCATCGCCCTGGAGCGTTGCTCGACGGCCCGCGAGGCGATTCGCCTGATGGGAGAGTTGGTCAAGAAATATGGCTACGGCGACAGCGGGGAGTGCCTTACTATCGCCGACAAGAACGAAGCGTGGCTGTTTGAGATTTTCGGCGAGGGGCCTAAGAAGGTGGGCGGCGTGTGGGCTGCCGTGCGCATCCCTGACGACGAAATTGCCGTGTCGGCCAACATTTCGCGCATCGGCACGCTCGACCTGAGTGACCCTGACCACTACATGGCTTCGGACAACGTGTTTGAGGTGGCTAAACGGCTCAAACTGTGGGACGGCAAGGAGCCGTTCTGCTTCTGGAAAGCCTACAGCGGCGCAAACTACCTGAAGGAGGTGAAGAACTACAGCATCCGCGAGTTGTACATCATGCAGCAGCTCGCCCCGTCGCTGAATCTGACCGATACCATCACCAATCTGCCCGTGAGCATCAAGCCCGACAAGAAGGTGAGCGTCGAGGACGTGTCGCGTCTGCTGGGCAGCTACTACGAGGGCACACCGCTCGACTTGAGTGCGCGCCACAAGATTCCTAATCCCAAGCGTAAGGACAAGCAGGGCAACCTGGTGGAGAATGAGCCGGACAGCATCGTCTCGCCTGTCGCCAATCCATGGATCACCAACGAGCAGCTGGCGATGTATTACGCCATGGGTGACTCGGCCATGAAGTGGACCCGCACCGTGAGCGTGCCCTGGTGCTCCTACAGCACCGTCATCCAGCTGCGCTCATGGCTACCCGACGAGGTGGGCGGTGTGGCCTGGATAGCCTTTGACAACCCAGGTCAGAGCCCCAGGTTCCCGGTTTTCTGCGGCAATACCGACTTGCCCGCATCGATGAAGGTGTGCGGTCACGGCGCCGAGGACGACAACACCGTGCTGTGGCAGTTCCGCAAGGCCAACCGCCTGGCATCGCTGCGCTGGGGCGTCTTCCGCAAAACGCTGGAGCCTGCCCGCGACCACTTCCTCGAGAAGGGGCTGCGCGAGTTGCCGATGGTTGAGCAGACCTGGCAACAACTCAACAACACCGACAAGGCCAAGGCTGCACAGTACCTCAACGACTACACCACCGACTGCCTGGGTGCCGCCGCCTACCGTTGGCAACAGATGGCCCACGACTTCTGGCTGCAGACCTGGAAGGGCTTCTAAGCAGTATGGACAAATATTACTGATTGTTGACGTTTTTGGTGAAAATATTTGGGAAAATCAGTTTTTCTTGTTATTTTTGCCACATTGTTAAACTTAAATGTCGATGATTATGAAAAAAGTAGCAAGAATTCTAATGACGATTGTGTTTGCCGTAATGGCTCTCACAATTTCGGCCCAAGGAATGCTCAAGGTGACTGGCGACGGTGTGAGGCTCAGGGCAAAGCCTGGAGGCGCTGACACCGGTTTGAGAATGTACAAGAATCAGCAACTGCAGTGGCTGAACTACAACAACGGCTGGTATGCGGTGAAGTACAAAAATAACGTGTACTATATCTCTTCGAAATATGTTACACGCATCTCACAGGAGCAGAACCAGGCCAAGGTCGTCATCACTGGCGACAGGGTGATCATGAGGAACGCGCCCGGTGGAAAGGACTCCGGTCTGAGGGTGAATAACGGCGACCGGTTCTCCTATTGCGGGCAGTCGGGCGACTGGTATAAAATCCTATACAAGGGCAATTACTACTGGGTTTCCAAGAAGTATTCCAAGTTAATTCAATGATTCCCTGAGGTTTTTAAACACGATTTAAGTTTGTGGTGCGGTCACGATGTGGCTGCACCGCTTGTTTCTAATCGTGTCTTGCACCGAGTAATCTTGTGCAATCCGAAAGCCATGATGCATGCATCAATGGCTGAGGTGCAGCCAAGATGATACTATTTTTATTTATAATTTTGTTTAATTTCTCGGCCGTTAGGCCGATTAAAGTTTCGGAGTGAATGATGACACGCCTCAGTTTGTCGTGTCGCTGTTATCCGTTTCTCCACGACTGTCCTCGCTCAATGACTGAACGTAGTCGAACAGTCGCTTGTAGAAGGGCGTCCGTGTCAGCGTTGCCGCGTGCCCCACGATAAGTAGTTTCATCCGCGCCCGAGTCACGGCCACATTCATGCGCCTCAGGTCATGCAGGAAGCCGATTTGCCCTTCAGCGTTGGCGCGCACCATCGTGATGAGGATGACATCGCGCTCCTGCCCTTGGAATCCGTCTACCGTGTTGATTGATATCAGATGAAGAAAAGGCTTGAAGAACGGCCGTTTCTTGAGCAGACGCTTCAAGTATTGGACCTGTGCACGGTAGGGGGAGATGATGCCCACTTCGATGCGGTCGTCCAGGATGCGCTGCTTGCCGATGCGCTGGAAATAAATCTGCAGCACACTCAGCGCCAGGTTGGCTTCGCCCTTGTTGATGCGTCCGAACGACTCGCCGACGAACTGCTCCCTGAAGTCGTGCTGGTCGCCTGCTCCGACGTTGATGGCCGAGGTGTCCAGCCACTGCACGGGCATGTCGCCATCGTGGACGAGGCGGTGAGCCACCTCAGGGGCCGATTTCATCTTGCCATGATAGAAATAGTCGCTGCTGAACTGCATGATTTCGTCGTTCATGCGGTATTGCACCTCCAGCAACGAGACGCTCCCGGGCTTGTTCTCGACAAGACGTTCCATGAGCGTCTTGCTCAGCCCGCCCTTGATGGCCTCCAGGCACTTGACCGTTGGCGGCAGCTGGCAATGGTCTCCCGCGAGGATGACACGGTTTGCGCATCTGATGGGAATCCAGCAGGCGGCCTCCAGCGCTTGGGCAGCCTCGTCGATGAATACGGTGTTGAATTTCTGTCCGTCAAGCAATTTCGACCCGGCCCCCACAAGGGTCGAGGCGATTACACGCACCTGCCCGAAGATGTCGGCATTGATGCGAACCTCGAGTTCCACAGCCACCTCCTTGAGGCGTTCCAGCTTCTGGTGGTAGTGCTCGACCTTTTCCCGGCGACGGCGCCTCAGCTCGCGCAGGGTGCGCCTCACCTGCCACAGCTTGGGATAGTCGGGGTGGTCGGCAAAGCGGCGCTCGTAGGTGAAACTCAGCATCTTGTCGTTGACGCGCGTGGGGTTGCCCAACCGCAACACGGGGATGCCGCAGTCCACCAGTTTCTCGCTGATCCAGTCCACGGCGGTGTTGCTCTGGGCACACACCAGCACCTGCGTCTCGCGCATGAGTGTCTCGTTGATGGCCTCGACAAGCGTCGTCGTCTTGCCCGTGCCCGGCGGACCGTGCAGCACCTGCACATCCTTGGCCCGCAACACTGCGTTGACGGCGCTCTCCTGGCTCGTGTTCAGCCACGGGAAACGCATCGCCTCAAAACTGTAGGTCTCGGCAACTTGGCGGGAGTGGAACAGGTCGCGCAGATAGGCCAGCCGTGTGCCCTTGGCACCGATGACACGCTCCAGGGCGTCAAACATCGTGCGGTAGCTTGTCTCGTCAAAGAACAGTTGCACGCCCACAGGCAACTCGGCATTCTGCAGCTCAAGCGCGTGCCCCTCGGGGATGGCGACAACCATGCGGTCACCGTCAACAAAGGATATCGTCCCCGTGAAGCCGTAGTAGCGGATGTTGCTCGCCTGCCTGAGGTCACCATCGGGCACCTCGGCCTTGAAGAACACGATGGGCCTGCCATACTCGAAGTTGTGGTCGATTTCCTCGTCGCCCTTGCGCGTCACCTCGATGCAGTACTGGTTGAGCGAGTTGTAGTAGATGCGGCCCACCTTCAATGGGAACCACGCGTCGCCGCGTGTCACCTTGCGCGCCAGCCCGATGCTCTCGGTCAGCTGACGAAAAGCCTCCTTCTCCTCCTGATACTCAAGTTGAAGCAGGTGCCGCTGCTGTTGCAGTTGCGCTATGGCCGACGTGTTGCTCATCCGTTGGTCTGTTGAGTGATTAAATGACCTGTTTTTTTTGACTGTTGCAAAGGTACTACAATTTAAGTGTAGTTTCATCTATTTCTGCACCAAATGGGTGCCCACTGCCCATTTTGTCACGATGCCTCTCGATGATCAAGTGCAGCCACCTGCGCTCAGTTTGCTTGAGAATCAAAAAAAGTCACCCGTGAAGGTTGATAATGTCAGATGATTGTTGTACATTTGCCATATCGTGAGAGGGTTTTTTGCCTGGTTTCTGTTTGCAGCACTGGTTGAGGCGAAATCCCTGTCGCAGTAGCATCATTAATCAACTTGTTGTTGGACAGGGTGTTATAAGGTTTAATCAAAAGTGCTGTGGAATTAAAGCATAAATACTGTCATTATGAAAAAGGTTATATTTACGATGTTCGCCATTTGCGCTCTCTTGGCAGTGCCGTGTGGTGGTCATGCTAAAGCCAGTGATGAAATGAGAGCGGCCGATGCCTCTGTCGGCAACCAGCCAAGTCTGGCACCTGCCGCCCAGACGGGTGGCAACACATTCGTCAGTGACAAGTTTACCATGACTTATCCTGATATTGTGCAGGAATCGTACGCCGATACCGAGATGGGTATGCTCACCGCAACCAATGACGATATCGGTATCACTTTGAATGTCACATTCAGCGAAATGCCTTGGAATCCAGCTGATTACCAGGAATACTATCAGGGCCTGACCGGAATGGAGTCGTCGTGCCTCTATCAGTTTGAGCCGCCCAGGATTGATGGCAAAATCATGACCTTTAAAGGTGTGGATGAAGATGGCGGACAAGTATGCACCTTCTTCATTGTCTTCATGGCATCTGATGCCGGCGTGACGGGCGATTTCAGTTATCCCGTTGAAAGTGCTGCTGAGATTGAGCCTCAGATTATGCCTATGCTCAAGAGCATCACGAAAAATTAGGATAGCTAAAAAAACCGCTAACATTACAAGCCTCGGCAGCAGTCTGCAACAGGTAGTTGAGCGCGCTGCGTCTTACCCCCGCAAGGTTAGGCCCAACAGCCCATAATCAGCGTTTAAAAGTAAAAGTGTACCCGGCACCTCCAGTTTCTCCAGTGTGCCCAGCACCTCCAGCCTCCACCGGCTGCCTCGTGTCCCGTATGTCGTGACTAAGCCCCGACCACCAACCGAGAAACTCACTTCTGAGTCTCCTCCTTCTTTGCCCGCTCTATCGCTTCGATTTCCTCTTCGACTTCGTCCAAGAGTCGGCTCAATTCCTTGTCTTTGCTCATCTTGTGATTCTTTATCAGTAATACACTGTTAATTTGTTCTACAAAGTTATTTAATTCTTCGTTACCAAGGTCTACTTCTCCTAATAAAAGTTTACCAATCCCAAATTTTTTTGCCCTCTTTTCGTAATAGCAGGCCATCGTCTCCGTTGCCCACTTACTGGAATCATAAAAATGGTGCAGTTCAGTTGATGACATCTATTCGTCCATACCGTATGGTCGGCAGCGATATCCAGCTAATCTGTTTCAAATCAACCAAAAAGAGGGAGCAATACAATCTCTATTCGCGAAATCAGATTAATTCGTGTAATTCGTGTTAGCCCCGCAGGGTTTGCCCAACAACCCCAAATCAGCCTGTTCAGCGTTGAAAAGTAAAGGTGTGCGTAAGCCCCGTAAAAGCAAAATTCTGGCTTATTATTGCTTTTTAACATGGACAAACAATCCCTCGTTCCCTATCTTTGGCGTGTTATACTAATTTAATAAGGAAACAGATTATGCATTACAACCGAAAACCCATTGCACCGTGCATCGAGGACGACCCCTGGTCGCACCTCTGCCTCAACGTCGAGTGCGAGGAACTGAACGATTCAGCCCCTCACGCCATTGTCAACATTGCCGGATCCACCATGCTGCACCAGCACGAAATCACCTTCGCCACAGGAATGTCCAACTGCCGGGCACATGCCTTCGCTAAGATGATGGCGGCTGCCGTCATCGGTGGCAAATACGCTCCCATGCCTTCACTCAAGGTCGCGCGCCACCAGCAACAAGACGCTAAAAGCCGAGTGTTGTGGATTGACTCCGTTCATTCCTACTACACCTGCTGCGGAATCATCCGCGACATCAAGCGATCAGTCACCACGCCTGTCGACAACGACAATTTCAAGTTCATGTGTCTCGATGACCTCGGCGTTTTCAACGAACGAGACACCCAGGTGCATTATAGTATTTTTCAGACCATCAACGAGTTCAAGCCCACGCTAATCATCATCGATGACCTCGACCACCTCACCCCCGAGTGTGGCATGTATCAAGCCGACAACTTCTACTTGCAGCTCAGGGAGTACCTTGATTTCCATGATGTCGCCGTGCTTTGTGTTGCCTACAACCTGCTCGGCAGAATGAAGGGGACAGCAGGACATATTGGCAAGCGCATCTTCCCCGTCGCCAACAACGTCTTTCGCATCTCCAACCGTGGCACCACTGCAGTGGTCCAGAGGGTCAAGGGCATCACTTGCGACGACCAGTTCGAGTGCGCCTTCACCATCAACGATGACAACATGCCCCAGGAAGTCATCCTCGAACCCGAACAGGCCACAATGGCACAACGATTCGTCGAAGCCACTGCCGTTCAGGACATCTTCACCGCCGTCATCCCACAGAACGAATCGCTCACCCCCGATCAACTCGTCGACAAGCTCAACAAGCGGCAGGAGCAGATGAATCGCATCAACCGCAATCGACACCTCATCGCCAGCGCACTCGCCCAAAGAATCCTCAATCGCGACAGCAACGGCAACTACACCGTCAACCCCGACATCTGCAATGCCGAACACAACCCCGCAAACCGTTTTGACATGGACTTCATCCAGAGTTATCTTGATAAAATTCAGAAAGCCAACGAAATACCCTTCATCCCGCGCCAAAAAGGCATTAACGTTTTAACATATTTTAACCGCCCCGCACACCCCATCCCCAACTAACTCAATCCAAAAACGCCACAAGTGCGCATGCTCACCAGACCATTCAGACAATTCAGTTGTTAGAAAAAGGGAATGCGGATAAATTCACGCATCGCTGTCAAAAAAATGAAAACTGAAAACTGAAAACTGAAAACTTCTTTGTAATTTTGCAGTTTGAATTGTTGTGCTGTTGTAGGGCACAACGCAAACCACTAATTATCAACAACTTATTATGATTAACATCAAGTTTCCTGACGGCAATGTACGCCAATACGAGGATGGAGTAACCCCTCTGGACATTGCCAAGAGCATTAGCGAAGGCTTCGCACGCAACGTGCTGGCCGCATCATTAAACGACGAGGAATGGGATATCTCACGCCCCATTTGTATGGATGGCGATATCAAGTTCTTCAAGTGGGAGGACGCCGAGGGCAAGCACGCCTTCTGGCACACATCGGCACACCTGCTGGCCGAGGCACTGCAGGAGCTGTACCCTGGCGTACAGTTCGGTATTGGCCCGGCAGTAGAGAACGGTTTCTACTATGACATCGACACCGGTGGCAACCCCTTGACAGACGCAGACTTCGCCAAGATTGAAAAGAAAATGACAGAACTCGCACAGAAGAATGAGGACGTCGTGCGTGCCGACATCAGCAAGGCCGACGCACTGAAGTTCTTCGGTGACAAGGGACAGACCCTGAAGTGCGAGCTCATCAATGACCTGGAAGACGGTCATATCACCACCTATACACAGGGTAACTTCACCGACCTGTGCCGTGGACCGCATATTCCCTCGACCGGTGCCATCAAGGCCATCAAGGTGATGTCGCTCGCCGGCGCTTACTGGCGCGGTGACGAGACCCGCCCGCAGCTGACACGTGTCTATGGCATCACCTTCCCCAAGAAGAAGATGCTCGACGAGTACCTCGTGCTGCTCGAGGAGGCCAAGAAGCGTGACCACCGCAAGATCGGCAAGGAGATGGAACTGTTCGCCTTCTCGCCCAACGTGGGCCAGGGCCTGCCCCTTTGGCTGCCCAAGGGTGCCGCACTGCGCAACCGCCTGCAGGACATGCTCGCCAAGATTCAGAAGCGCTACGGCTACCAGCAGGTCATCACGCCGCACATCGGCAACAAGCTGCTCTATGTGACCAGCGGCCACTACGCAAAGTACGGTAAGGACTCGTTCCGACCCATCACCACGCCCGAGGAGGGTGAGGAGTACATGCTCAAACCCATGAACTGCCCCCACCACTGCGAGATCTACAAGACCTCGCCCCGCAGCTACCGTGACCTGCCCATCCGCTATGCCGAGTTCGGCACAGTTTACCGCTATGAGCAGAGTGGTGAGCTCCACGGACTGACACGCGTGCGCAGCTTCACACAGGACGATGCACACCTGTTCTGCACCCCCGACCAGTTGAAGCAGGAGTTCCTGGGTGTGATGGACATCATCTCGTTCATCTTCCGCGTGTTCGGCTTCCAGTATGAGGCTCAGATTTCGCTGCGTGACCCCAACAACAAGGAGAAGTATGTGGGAACCGACGAGAATTGGGAGAAAGCCGAGCGTGCCATCGTTGAGGCCTGTGAAGAGAAGGGCCTGGTTGCCAAGCAGGTGACCGGCGAGGCTGCTTTCTACGGTCCCAAGCTCGACTTCATGGTCAAGGACGCCCTGGGACGCCGCTGGCAGTTGGGTACCATTCAGGTGGACTACAACCTGCCCGAGCGTTTCCAGCTCGAGTACACCGGTGCCGACAACCAGAAGCACCGTCCCGTGATGATTCACCGTGCCCCCTTCGGTTCGCTGGAGCGCTTCGTCGCCGTGCTGCTGGAGCACACCGCCGGCAAGCTGCCGCTGTGGCTCGTTCCCGACCAGTGCGTCGTGCTGCCCATCAGCGAGAAGTTCAACGACTATGCTCACCATGTGGCCGACGAGCTGAATAAGCTCGACGTGCGCGCCATCGTCGATGACCGCAACGAGAAAATCGGTCGCAAGATCCGTGACAATGAGCTCAAACGAATCCCTTATCTGCTCATCGTCGGTGAAAAAGAAGCCAGCTGTGAAGAAATTTCTGTAAGAAAACAGGGCGAAGGTGATCAAGGTTCCAAAAAAATTACTACCTTTGCAGCCGAAATTAATCGCGAAGTGGCCGAAATGACCAACTTTTAAGCCATTTCCGTGCAACGAAAGTTGTATGGAAGTGCTTGATCGTCACGATAGTAAT
>JAEEGI010003300.1_pt1 | contig 38507 bp, 18 predicted proteins | sample 8958751 | NCBI WGS metagenome assembly JAEEGI01 (sample SAMN16246545, study PRJNA631951) | gut metagenome | biome: gut microbiome; feature: rumen; material: KS-attached | host: Bos | place: Iran: Karaj | collected 2018-10 | reverse complement strand
TTAAGCCCGACCGCGCCGATGGTACTGCCCTACAGGTGGGAGAGTAGGTCGTCGCCCAATACCATAGCCCTTCAGGTTCCTGAAGGGCTTTTTTGTTTTAAATCCCGGACCGACGCCAGGAGGTCTGGGATCCCCAGCTCGCCAGGGCGCGTGTTTCCTGCGGTGTATAGCGTGATCCTCGCCCCGTCAGGGCACTTCCTCCCCCGTGGGGGCAAATGATTATTCGCCCCTACAATCAATCCAACGCCTATTCGATATCCCCTTGAGAATTAAACACGCCAATGTCTAAATTGATTCTTTGCGGAATTTTTAATTCTCGGCGCGATATTGGCAAACAACTGATTTCCAGTGTTTTACGATAATCCATAAAAAACGGTGTAGTTGGATCTATCCGGCTGCGGTGAGCAAAACTTATCAACACTTTTCACCACTAATTAACCAAACCACACCTAATATTGCCATTTTTCGACGATTCTTTTGCATAAAAAAATGCAAGCACCTGTAACTTTTTCAATTATGTGCTGTATAACTTATTGAGTGACAATATACTTTTTGACGAATAAGAAAAAATAAAAAAAAAACATCAAAAAGAAATATCGAACGAAAAAAAATGTATTTTTGCAAGTTAATTATAAAGTGTATAGTGTATGATAGACTACGTAAGTAAACGAGACAAAATGTCAAGAACCAGGGAAGGGACGGACCTTCCACGATTCGTTTTTTCGTCTGCTAAAAATTTGAAATATAATAAATTAAATAAACAATAGTAATAATTAAAATCAAAACGATGAAAAAATTTATGATTTTTCTGCTAATGGCGTTCCTATACTTGGGAACATGCCAGGCACGCAGCGAAGCATCGCATCCAAACAATGCGAAACTGAAGCTGCTCAGTTGGGTCTCCCCAACGCCCAGTCAGTCGTTTTTGACGCCCTCAGCCACGCCGTCAGGTGTGGATGCGGGTGTGGTAGTCACATCTGTGGCTATCGCGGGTGCTGAGTCCGGTTGCCCGGATCAGGACATTACGTTGACTGCCGTTGTGGATGGACCTGTCACCACCTCCGGTGCATCGGGTTTGAACTTCCTTTGGAAGATCGATGGCGAGGCTGCTCCCGGCACGAACAATGAGCAAACCTACGAGTTCGAGCCGCAGAACATCGCCAAGCTTTCCGATGGTCAAATCCATGAGTTCACGGTTGATGTGAGCGGCGAAGGCTGCGCCCTCACCGTGTCTCCGGTTCACCCTTTCCAGATGCTGAAGGTGAAATCCATTGTCACTGGCCCTGCAGTTGCCTGTGAGAATGACAACCTGACTATGACCGCGTCTCTTGACCCGGCCAACTCTTCACTCCCGCTGCCTACGGTTACTGCATGGAAGTGGTTCCAGGGTGGCTCTTCCACTCCGTATGCCACCACGTCGGAGAACACGATCACCCTTCCCCAGACTGTAATTGGTAGTTACAACTGGCACGCGGAACCCATTTTTGAATCTGGCCATGGTTGTACTAATTCTTTCACTCCGTGGAATGCTTCCACTGTTATCATCACGAAGTTCACGGGTGCTCTCACTCTTGCGCTTGACGCCGCTAATCCTTCCCCTGTCTGCGAAGGTAGCAATGTGAAGTTGAATGTTACCAACAGCCTTACACCTTCCACGGGTTTCACCCCTGGTGATGTAACTTACGAATGGTATATGGACGAGAATCTCGTCGCTACTACTACTGCTACTTCTTATACCACTACTCTTACCCCGGGTTTCCATAATTTCTATGTGAAAGCCATCTATGCCAATTATGATTGCTCAGAACTGAAGAGCGCTCCTGTTACCGTTGAGGTTAAAACCGTTCCCGCTCTGGCTATCGTTGGCGACAATGTGATCTGCGCTGGTCAAACGACCAACAATATTAATGTCAACCCGAATGTGACGGGTGCCACTTATACGTGGACGAAACCGGACAACTCCACCGCCACGGGTTCTCAGTTGAATGCTAATATGCCCGGTCACTATGTGGTGTCTGCGACGATGCCTGCCGCTCAGGGCGGTTGCACGGCTACGGCCGATTTCACTGTTTATCAGTTCGGCGGCGACCTTCAGGTTAGCGCTACTGAATATAATGTGTGTCCCGGCGAAGTGGTTGCGCTGAACGCCAACCTCCAAGGCTGGACCAACGAGAACATCAACTATACGTGGACGGCTCCCAGCGGTATCACTTTGTCTAGCACGATGGGCTCCACGGTGACGGCCACTATCCCGACCACCGCAACTCCCGGTGCGAAAACCTTTAACGTGACAGCTACCGCAGCTAACGGTTGTAGCATTTCTTATAATGTTGTGGTCAATGTGATTGATCCTACGAACGCTACGTTCACTGTCAATCTTGACAATACGCAGATTTGTGTTGGCGGCCAGGTGGAAGCTACCGCTAACCTTGGCTCTTACACCGGTCTTGTTGACTGGTATGTGAACGGCATCCTGGTTCCCGGCGAGCACGCTTCTGTTATTACGATGAACCCGACCGAGGCCGGCACCTTCACGTTTGCTGCTACCCCGGCCAACACGACTTGTACGCCTGCGGTTCCTTCAACTGCTGCTACCGCGACCAACACGGTGACGGTGTACCCCAAACCGGTGGTTACTATTACGGGTGACCATGTGATTTGCCAGGGTGCTACGGCCACTTTGACTCGTGTTATTGAAAGCTATGAAGCATCAACAGCGGGCGGGTATATCCTTCCGTATGCTTCTTACCAATGGTATGGTCCTGAAGCATGGACTGGCGATGATGATTCTTGGTCTACCACAACGGACGTTCCGGGTGTCTTCACTTTGGAAGTTACATGGCAGGGAGCAGGTCTTGAGACTTGTGCCGCTTCTGCACAGTTCGTGGTCACGCAACTGGGTGGCGACCTGCAGGTCTATGCTTCCGAGCAGAATGTTTGCCCGGGCACTCCTGTGATGTTGAACGCCAACCTCGACGGTTTCGGCAACGAGATGATCTCCTATGAGTGGGATTATAATAGCGATACGACCTCCACTATTACTGTCGCTCCGACGACGACCACCACTTATCATGTGACGGCCACCGCCGCTGACATGGAGATGACTGGCACTTGTGAGATGGAGAGTTACATCACGGTGAACGTGATCAATGAGACGGCTGTTACGCCGACGGTGACGCTGCAAACCGCTCAGAACATTTGCGAAGGCGGCATTGCCACGGTGAAAGCTACGGCTACGGATGTGAATTATTACACTTGGTACCTGAATGGCATCGAAGTTCCTGGTCAGAATCTGCCGACGATTACCATGAACCTCTTTGCTCCCGGCACCTACACCTTTGCCGCTAAACCGGTTTATACTTGTTTGAATCCGGCTCCTACGCCTGCTGACAAGGTTGTCACGGTTTACGCAGTTCCCGAAGTTACCGTCACGGGCAACAACGTGATTTGCCAGGGCGCTTCCACTACGCTCACCGCAAACATTACGTTGGGTTCTGGCAATTACACCGTGAATTGGACGGGTCCGAAGACTGGAACAGGCACTACGCTGACCACCAATCTTCCTGGTGTTTATACGGCAACGGTTACGGACAATACTTCCGGATGTATTGCCACTGCCGATTTCACTGTCTATGCTGTGGGTGCTGATCTCCAGCTCACCGCCGACAAGATGGAAATCTGCAAGGGCGACATGGTTGTCTTGAATGCCAACCTCGATGGCTTCAACAATGAAAATGTCAGCTACGCTTGGACGGGCGAAGGTCTCGGCAGCATTGCCACCGGTTCCACGGTGACGGCTACTCCGACCAGTGCCGGTGTTAAGAAATATGTGGTGACCGCCACCGCTGGTGGTTGCACCATGAAAGATTCTTTGAATATCAACGTGATCGACGTTGTGGTTGTCACGTCAACGGTTGCTAATGTGGCGGCTCTCTGTCAAGGCGAGCAACTCACACTGACCGCTACTCCGAATCCTACCGGTGTTGCTACCGAATTCATTTGGTACATGAACGGTGTTGAGATTCCGGGTGAAAACCAACTTTCCATCACGATGAATATGGACGAGGCTGGTACCTACACCTTTGCCGCCAAGGCTAATGTTGAAGGTTGCAACACTGCCACCGCCTCCGAACCTGTCACTGTCACGGTTTACCCGACTCCTGTTGTGACGCTCTCGGGCGACCACTACTACACCACCGATGCCACTAGCGCTACGATTACTGCTTCTGTGACGCCTGCCGGCACCTACACCTATGCATGGAGCAATGGCGAGACCGGTGAGGCTATCACTGTTTCCGCTCCTGGCTCTGCTACCGGCGGTTATGGTGTTTACACTGTGACGGTTACTTCCGCTGCAAACTGTACGGCCATTTCCGAGCCGTTCACCGTTTCTTCTGTTGTTGACCTCCAGGCTAACATCACGGGTGCCGTCGCTGCTTGCCAGCACGATGTCGTCACCCTTTCTGCTGTTGTCGATTACGACCTTGAGGGTCACACCTACCAATGGTTGGTCAACAACCAGTACATTACTGACGGTCATGGCATCGCTGGTGCCACCACCGCTAATCTGACCTTCCCGGTCGATTCTCTCTACACCTACTACGGTGAGGTTCTCGCTAATGAGTTCACCGTTGAGATTTGGCGCGCGGGTTGTGCAGAGCCGGTTATCTCCCCGGTCCACCCGTTCCTGATCAACCCTGTTCCTTACGTGTATGTTGCTGCTCCTGAAAAGGTTTGTAAGGGCAATGACCTTACCTTGGAGGCTGTTGTTTATCAACTCGGCGAAAATGCCCAGTATCAATACATCTGGTTCAAGAATGGTACTGCTTTCGACACGATTGACTATGTCAACACCATCACCCTCTACGGTGCTACGTTAGTTGACGGTGACGAGTTCGCAGTTCAAGTCCTCTATCAGGATCTTGCCTGTAACTCTGACACTTCCGACTATGTGAAGGTTCCGTTCTATGTTGAGCCGAGTCCTATCTCTCTGAACATCGATCCTACCACGATCTGCACCACCAACCAGGCTTCTGTTTGGATCACCGATCCTAACACTGATCCCGAGAACTTTGGCGCAGTTACCTACACTTGGTATGTGAATGGCTTCGCAATGCCTCTCGCTCAGAGCGACACCCTCGTGATCGACTTCGACCACAACGGCGCTTACACCTTCTGGGCTACCGCTTCTTACGCCAACTATCCTTGTGCTTTGGCTTACACCGACACGCTGACCGAGAACGTTGTGATGCACCCGACGGTGGCTATCACTGGTGATCCGCTCATCTGTCATGGAGATAGTATTCAATTGTATGCTCTTATCAACGATACTGTTAGTACGATGAATTACACTTACGAGTGGAGACTTTACAATTATACTCTCCAACCTGGTTATAACACCATCACGATTGGTAGCGGGTGGAGTGATGCAGATGAATATGTCAACAACGGTAATGTGACCTTTTTCGTTGATGCTCCTGTTCCTGTTGGAATGAATGATCCTTGGTTGACAATCGACGACATTAATGCTCAAGACTATCCTTACATCTTCACGGTTGTGGTGACCACTCCCGAGGGTTGCCAGGTAATGAGCGAACCTTACTACGTGTATGTGAATGACTCCATCCATGTTGTCACCACGGTTGACTACGACTCTGTCTGTGCTGAGGGTATGATCACGGCTGTTGCTCACCTGGGCAACTGGAATGCTGACAACCTGACCGCTCAATGGCAGGTCCGCACCTATGACGAAAGCACCGACACTTGGTCTGCTTGGCAGAACATTCCTTACGGTACTTCCGGCATTCTGCAACACGTTCCTGGCGTGACCTCTGAGTATAGAATCCACGTCGTCCAAACGACTTCCGGTTGTGAGGCTTACAGTGAGCCGGTGAAGGTTACGGTCTTCCAACCCATCAACATTCACCACATTGTGGCTATCAACCACGACGACAACTATCCTACGGACAATGTCTGTGAGGGTGCTCAGTTAGACATTACGGCTTACATCCAGAAAGTGGATGCCGCTGGTAATCCTATCCAATTGAAGTGCGTTGACGGTGTTACCGACTCTGTTGATGCCAATGGCGATCCCGTTTACGAATATTACATCGACAGCACGCTGACTTACATGTGGACGCTGAACGGCATGCAGCTGCAGACCGTCCATGGTCCTGCTTTCAGCGCTCAGGCCTACATCTATGACAGCGATCCTGTTGATTACACCTACACCGCTTACATCGTTTATGACATCCCTGGTTGTGAGTTGATCCCGGTTGCTTCCAACACGATTCACGTGAAACGTAACCCGATCGTTACGATTGAGGGTAACCATAACTACTGCTACTTCGGACCTTCCTACGATAACGTTATCTTGACCGCTTGGGTTGACGGTGACCTTGATCCCGACGCTACTTACAAGTGGTATAAGAATGGTGAGTACAGATCCAACACCAATGGTTATGACAACCACTATCTTGAGACTTGGGAGCCTTCCTATGACAACCCCTACATCTTCACGGTTGAAGTGACCAATGGTGATGGTTGTACGACGATTTCTGATCCGTTCGAAGTGAACGTGTATGCTAGACCTTACACGAACATCACTGCTGATGCTGACTCTATCTGCGAAGGCGGTTATGTCACGATGCGCGCCAACCTTGATAACTACAACGATCCTATGTTGACTTATCAATGGTATAAGAACGAGGTGAACAACACCCACATTCTGCCTGGTGCTACTCATGAGATTGAAACCTTCCAACCTGTTCTCGGTACTACCGACTACATTGTCAAAGTCACGCACTTGATGGACTTCAACACTCAATACTGTGTTGCATACGACACCTTCAAGATCCTCGTGAATCCTATCCCCGTTGTCACGGCTGTTAACGATCTCAATGGCGAGCAGTCCATCTGCGAAGGCAGAACGGTTACTATGCAAGCTACCACCACCGGTGGTGTCACTGGCGGCGAGTACTACACTTGGTATCGTAACGGTGAGGAAATCCTCGACATCCACAGCGATGTGTTTGTTGACGCTCCGACCGCTGTTGATAACGAGCCCGCTCAATACGTTTATTCTGTGAAGGTTCGTCAGTCCGCTTCTGGTTGCGAATCTGAAGTTTACTTCATCGACACCATCACGGTGAACCCGAATCCTTCTCTTGAACTTGTGACCGATCCTATCGTTTGCGCCGAGGGCGACAGCAATGTTGTGCTTTACGCTAACGTCGATCCGATGCCTGCTACTCCTGTCACCTACAAGTGGATGGAAGACAACGCTGTTGTTGCCACTACTACTGACAGTGTGTATTACTTCACCAAACCTTACAGAGATTATCCTTACAGCTTCGCCGTTGAATTGGTCAACGAATACGGCTGTGTTGCACACGCTGACGCTACCGTCTATGTGAACGCTGCTCCTGTTGTGAACATCACGGCTACTGAGACCAACATTTGTAACGGTGGTGAGATCACGGTTACGGCTACTCTGAATGACTGGAATGCTGATCAACTTACCTACCAATGGTATGATGGCACGACCATGATTCCGGGTGCTACTGAGCTGAGCTACACGGTTGTTCCTGCTGAAGGTATTCACAAGTACAACATCCAAATCGACCAGCTGACTTCTCTCTGTCACGCTACCTCTGACACCATCGTTGTGACGGTTAATGCTGATCCTACGGTTGTGATCAACTACGCTGCTGATCAATACACTGTTTGCGACGGTTATCAGGTTGACCTGACGACCACCGTGACCGGCGGTGTTGCTGGCGGTGAGGTTTACACTTGGTATCGTAATGGTCAGGTCATCGAAGGCGCTACCGCCGCTACTTACAGCGAGGTTGTGAGCGCTCTTAACGGTGAGCCCACCACTTACAACTACGCTGTGTCTGTCGCTCAGACGGCTGCTGGTTGTGAGTCCAATGTCTATGATCAACTTGCTACCATCACGGTTAACCCGAATCCTGTTGTGATGCTCGTTACCGATCCTATCGTGTGTGACACCACTGGCAACAACATCACGTTGACTGCTAATCTGGATCCCGCCAATGTTGGTTCTGCCGTCACCTACAAGTGGATGGAAGACAACGCTATTATGGATCCTGCCACCTACACGGTTGTTTCCAATAACCAAATCACGCTGCACAAGGGTTACAGAGATTATCCTTACCACTTCGCAGTTGAAGTTGTGAACGATTACGCTTGCTCTTCCACCAGCGAGGCTGAAGTTTCTGTGAACGCCAACCCGATCGTGAACACCACTGTTACCGAGAACAATATTTGTGTCGGCGGTGAGATCACGATGGCTCTCAACCTCAACGATTGGAATGCTGATCAACTCACCTTCCAATGGTATGACAATGGTGAGATTATCCCTGGCGCTACCTCTTTGAGCTACACGGTTGTTCCTACTGAGGGTAACCACGAGTATTTCGTGAAGGTCTTCCAACTCACCTCTGAGTGCGAAGCTACTTCTATCCCGTTCACCGTTGTTGTGAACCCGATTCCTGTCATCGAATCTGTGGTTGTTTCTCAATACAATGTTTGTTATGGTGCTCAGCTGAACATTACGGCCACCCCGACCGATGGTTATAAGGATGGTGAGATCTACACTTGGTACAGAAATGGTGTTCTGATCCCGGGTGCTGTCACTCACACTATCCAAGACACTCCTGGCACTGTTGACAACAACATCCAGCACTACACCTATACTGCCGTTGTGACCCGCCCGCAGGCTGGTTGCACCTCTGACATGCTTGCTCCTGCCGCTACTTCCGCTCAGGTTACGGTTTACCCGAATCCTGTTGTTGTGATCACTGGCGATCAGCACGTTTGCGAGACCGACTCCGTCTTCTTGATTGCCAATGTGGACACCACCGCCTTCCCGGTCGGCTCTCTCCACTACACTTGGTATGAGTCTGGTCAAATCAGAGACAATATGGCTTACAACCTCGGCGACAACAGCTTCTATGCTGAATACTTCTACGCTCGTACCGAGCCTTACATCTTCACGGTTAACGTTGAGCGTAACGATATCGAAGCCGGTTGTGCTTCCATGTCTGCCGAATACTATGTGTATGTCTATCCGCAACCTGTTGTGAACATCACGGCTACCGAGACTCAGATTTGTACCGATGGTCAGGTCACTTTGACCGCCAACCTGAACGATTATAATGCTGACAACATTATCTATCAATGGTACGAAATCAGATATCACGACGTGACCACCACGACTTCTTACGATACGACTGACAACTATGAGTATGAGACTCACACCGAGCCTTATATCTACAACATTCCTGGTGCTACCTCTTCTACTTACACGACCAACCTGACCGAGACCACTACTCTTGGTGTCATGGTTCGTCAAACCAACTCCGAGTGCTGGGCTAACGACGAGATCGAAATCATCGTCAACCCGATTCCTGTTGTGACGAGCGTTACGGTTAACGGCGTTGCTGTTGACACGGTTTGCGACGGTGCACAGGTTACGGTTACCGCTACCATCAATGCTAATGGTACTCCTGGTGACGCTGTTTACACTTGGTACAGAAATGGTGTCCTGATTCCGGGCGCTACTGAGGCTATCTTCAGCGAGAATGTTTACACCACCGACAACCACGTGACGTACAACTACTACTCTGTCGTTGTCACGCTGCCTGCTTCCGGTTGTGTCTCCGAAATGTCCACGATGGCAGGTGTTGTCAGAATCAATCCTGCTCCTTCCACCGTTACTATCAGCGGTATCAATGTCCTCTGTGAGAATGATTCCACCACGCTGACCGCTTACTCTGATGTTGAGGGCGAATGGACTTGGTCCACCGGTTCTCACGAGCAGAGCATCACGGTTCCTGCCGGTGTTTACACTGTCACGATGAAGACTGTTGAGGGTTGTGAGATGACCTCCGAGCCCTTCACCGTCGAGGCCTTCGGTACTGATTTGTTAGTGAGCGCTACCGCTACGAGCATTTGCCGCGGCGAGCACACCACGCTGTATGTCAACCAAGATGGTTGGCAGGGTAATGTGACTTACCTCTGGGATGCTCAGGCTGGCAACAGCACGGCTACCACGGTTGACGTCCAACCCGACAGCACGACCACTTATCATGTGACTGCTACCGTTTCTTCCACCAATGGTTCTTGTAACGCTGAGGGTGAGGTGACGATTATCGTTCACCAGCTGCCTGCTCCTTTCGAGGTCACTCCTTCTACGACCCTGATTTGCGAAGGCAACCAGATCACCTTCACCGCTCCTGTTGATCCTGAGGTCACCAGCTACATTTGGTACCAGAACGGTGTCGAGATTCCTGGTGAGAACCAGAATGAGATTACGATTAACTTCAACGAGGCAGGCCAGTACACCTTCGCCGCTAAGGCTATCAGCAACGAGGGTTGTATTTCCGCCGAGGCTTCTGAGCCTGTTACCGTCACGGTTACTCCTGCTCCTTCTCAGGTTACGATCACCGGTATCAATGTTCTTTGCGAGAACACCACTACCACTCTGACCGCTCAATCTGATGTTCCTGGTATCTTCGTGTGGTCCACCGGTGACACTGCAACGTCCATCAACGTTCCTGCCGGTTCCTACAATGTTACCATCATCACGGCTGAGGGTTGTCAGCTGACTTCTGAGAACTTCAATGTCGAGGCCTTCGGTACTGACCTGCTTGTGAGCGCTTCCGCTACCAGCATCTGCCGCGGTGAGCACACCACGCTGTATGTTGACCAAGCCGGTTGGCAGGGCAATGTCACCTATCAATGGGATGCTCAGGCTGGCAACAGCACGGCTACCACGGTTGACGTCCAACCCGACAGCACGACCACTTATCATGTGACTGCTACCGTTTCTTCTACCAACGGCACTTGCACTGCTGAAGGCGAAGTCACGATCATCGTCCACCAGTTGCCTGAGAACCTGCATGTCATCGTTGTTGACGACACGATCTGTCAAGGTCAACAAGCTTACTTAGCAGCTGTTCCCGCTGGTTACGATTCCTACATTTGGTACGAGAATGGTGTTGAGATCGAAGGTGAGAATCAACCTTACCTCTATGTGAACGAGAACCAAGTTGGCTTCTTCGTGTACGCCGCCAAGGCTATCAACACTGAGGGTTGTGTCAGCGCTCAGGCTTCTGATCCTGTCACTGTCACGGTGCTTCCTGCTCCTACCACCGTTACCATCACTGGCAACAATGTGCTTTGCATGACTGACAGCACGACTTTGACTGCTCACTCCGATGTTGAAGGTATCTTCACTTGGAACAACGGTCACGTGGGTGCTACTCAGACGGTTGCCGCTGGTGTTTACAATGTTACTATCACCACTGCTGAAGGCTGCCACCTGACTTCTGAGAACTTCACGGTTGAATCCTTCGGTACTGATGTTTTGGTGAGCGCTTCTGCTACCAGCATCTGTCAAGGCGAACATACCACTCTGTATGTTGACCAAGACGGCTGGCAGGGCAATGTGACCTACGCTTGGGATGCTCAGGCTGGCAACAGCACGGCTACCACGGTTGATGTCCAACCCGCTCAGACCACCACTTATCATGTGACGGCTACTGTTGTTGCTGAGAGCGGTTCTTGTACCGCTGAGGGTGAGGTGACGATCATCGTCCACCCGCTGCCTGCTCAGCTCGCTGTTAACGCTACGACTGCTACCACGATCTGTCAAGGTGACCAAGTGAGCTTCCACGCTACTGGCGACTCCACGACCACCGCTTACATTTGGTACCAGAACGGCGTTGAGATTCCTGGTGAGAACCAGGCTGACCTGACCGTCAACTACAATGAGTATGGTACTTACAGCATTGCCGCTAAGGCTATCAGCAACGAGGGTTGTATTTCCGCTCTCGCTTCCGAGCCTGTCGTGGTGACTGTGAAACCCGCTCCTACGACTGTTACCATCACTGGCAACAATGTGCTTTGCATGACCGACAGCACGACTTTGACCGCTCACTCTGACGTTGAAGGTACCTTCACTTGGAACAACGGTCACGAGGGTGCTACCATGACGGTTGCTGCTGGTGTTTACAATGTTACGATCACCACCGCTGAGGGTTGTCACCTGACTTCTGACAACTTCACGGTTGAGTCCTTCGGTACTGATGTCTTGGTTAGCGCTTCCGCTACTGCTATCTGTCAGGGCGAACATACCACGCTGTATGTCAACCAGGATGGCTGGCAGGGCAATGTGACCTATCAATGGGATGCTCAGGCTGGCAACAGCACGGCTACCACGGTTGATGTCCAACCCGCCGCTACCACCACTTATCATGTGACGGCTACTGTCAACGCTGAAAGCGGTTCTTGCACCGCTGTGGGTGAGGTTACGATCATCGTCAACCCGCTGCCTGTCGTTGCTGCTGTTACCGCTACCGACACTGTTGTGTGCGAAGGCACTCAGGTGACCTTCACCGCTACTGGCGATGCCAACACCACCGCTTACATTTGGTACAACAATGGTGTTGAGATTCCTGGTGAGAACCAAGCTTCTCTCACGGTTAACTTCAACGAACAAGGTGTTTACAACTACGCTGTCAAGGCTATCAGCAACGAGGGTTGCGTCTCCGCTATCGCCATCAACGCTCCTGTTGTGACGGTTAACGCCGCTCCTGAGTCTGTTGTGATCTCCGGTAACACGGTTATCTGCAACGGTGGTTTCACCACGCTGTATGCTAATGTTGTTCCGAACCTGCCCGCTACTTACGAGTGGTTCAAGGACAATGTCTCCATCAATGCTAACACCGAGTCTATCGTTGTTACCACTGCTGGTTCCTACAAGGTTGTTGCTTCCTTCAACGGTTGCTCCACCGAGTCTGACGCTGTTGTCGTGACGGTTGAACAAGCTCCGCAACTGCAGCTGACTGCTGAAGAGACCACGTTCTGCGCTGGCGGCTCCACGGTTATCACCGCTGAGGCTACTGGTTGGAACAATGCTGACGTGAACTACAACTGGAGCAACGGCTTCCAGGGTTCCGCTTACACCTTCAATCCTGCTTACTCCGGCACGTACACGTTCGTTGTCACCGCTTCTCAAGCTACTTCCGGCTGTGTCGCTGTTGACAGCATCACGATCAACGTGAACGAACTGCCTGCTATCCCGCAAGTCACGGTTGACAATGCAGTTGTTTGCGACGGTGGTCAGATCACTCTGACGGTTACCAACCCGAACAACAATGCAGTGTACACTTGGTACAGAAACGGCGTTGTCATCGCTGGTGCTAATGGCCCGATCCTCACGGAATCTCCTGTGACGGTTGACGGTGACGCTACCAACTATGTCTACAATGTCACGGCTACTCTGCCGATGTCCGGTTGTACCTCCATCATCTCCTCCAACACGGTTGTGACGGTCATCCCGACTCCTGTTGTCGCAGTCTCTGTTGAGGGTAACACCACGCTGTGCGCCGGTGGTTCCACCATCCTGCACGCTAACGTGACTCCTGCTAATGCAAACTACAACTATCAATGGTATAAGGACAACGTCCTGATCGAGGGCGCTACCACGGCTGACTATGTCGCTGCCGAGGCTGCTCGCGAGACCGCTTACATGTATCACGTGGTTGTCACGGCCAACGCTGGTTGCAACGTGACGGCTTACGCTCCTGCCATCACCTTCGTGGCTGATCCTGTTGTCGAGGCTACTATCAGCAACAACATCTCCTGCGTGGGCGGCACCGCTACTCTCACTCCTATCGTGGACGGTGGCGTGGCTAACGTGAACGGTTTGAACGGTTATACCTTCGAATGGTTCAGAAACAATCCTAACAGCACGGATCCTAACAATCCGTATTCCACCACTGAGTTCGTTGGTAATACTCCTATCTACACCACCTCTGGTAATGAGCCTGCTGGCAATTACACCTACTGGGTGACTGTCACCTCCAACTATGGCTGTCAGAGCACTTCCGCTCCTGTCACCTATAGCGTGGTTGCTGATCCTGTTGTGACGATTGTCGTTGCTCAAGGCTATCCCACCACGGTTTGTAACGGCGGTGCTTCCATGTTGAAGGCCAATGTTTCCGGTGGTTACGGTACTCCTTCCTATCAGTGGTACAAGAACGGCAACCTGCTCGTTGGCGAGACCAACCAGACGCTGAACCTCGCTACGCTGGCTTACGGTGTGAACGACACCTACACGGTTGAGGTTACTCAAACGGGTGTTGGCTGCTCCAACAGCGCTTCTGCCGCTCTGAACACGCTTGTCACGGTTAACCCGACCTACACTGTGAACATCACCGGTTTCGGCAATGTTTGCGAAGGCGGTACTCTCACCTTGAACGCTACTGTCAACGGTGTGATCTCCGGCGACGTGCTGAGCTATCAGTGGTACAAGATTTCTAACGGCGGTGAGCCTGTCGCTATCAGCGGTGCTAACGCTGCTCAGTACTCCACCACTGACCTCCTGTTAGGCAACTCTTACGATTACTATGTTGTTGTCACCAGCAACATCTCTGGATGCTCTGTGGTTTCCAACTCTGTCCCTGCAAACGTCGTTCCTGCTCCTACGGTTGCTATCCAAGGTGCTAGCACGGTTTGCGAGGGTGGTGACCTCACTCTGAACGCCTTCGTCTCTGGCGGCGTTGACGGTGCTGCTTACACCTACACTTGGACTTGGACCGGTGCCGCTAACGGTACTGCTACCACGGCTGTTCCTACCTTCGTTCCTACCGTTCCTGCTAACGATCCGGCTACTCCGTATTACTTCACCGTTACGATCTCTCGCAACGACAATACCGGTTGTACCGCTACTTCCGAGGCACACGAAGTGAACGTGCTTGCAATTCCTACTGTGAGCGTTACTGCTGACAATAGCTACATCTGCCAGAATGGCCAGGTGACCTTCACCGCCCATGTTTCTCCTGTTGGCGCCTACAACTACGTTTGGACGATCAACGGTCAGCAACAAGCTGTGAATGCCGCTACGGTGACGACGACTATGGCAACCACCGGTACTATCACCGCTTCCGTTGTCGTGTCTGCTGCTAATGCAAGCGCTTCTTGCTCTGCATCGGCTACCATTGCCAACCCGGTCAATGTTGTGGCTGTTCCTACGGTTACTCTCGCTGCTAACCACACCACCATGTGTGTCGGCGGTGTCACCACTCTGACCGCTACGGTTAACGCTAACAACAATATTCCTGGTAACTTCAACTACGAGTGGATCGTTGACGGTACTCCTGTTGCCGGTGTGACGAACACTCTGAACCAGACTCTGACTGCTGCTGGTATCCACCACTATCAGGTGAGAGTTTTCCAAAACAACGAGCTCGGTTGCGCTTCTACCTGGTCTAACGAGGCTACGGTCCAAGTTGCTGAGCAACCTGTTGTGAACTTGACTTCTGAGGATGGTCTCGCTATCTGCGAGGGTGGTTCCATCACGCTGACTGGTATTGTCACCAACTATGGTAACAATGTCAATGGTGTGGTCAACAGCTCTATCTACGGTAACATGACGTTCGATTGGACCTCCAACGGTGTCAACGTACATCATAACGCCAACATCAACAACGCTCAGAATCAAGTGACTGAGACGCTGAACAATGTTGGTAACTACACCTACCAAGTGACTGTCACTCCTACCGGTTACAACTGTCAACCGCAAATCTCCAACGAGTACACTGTGAATGTTGTTAGCGATCCTTCTTGGACCGATGTCCATGTGTATAGCAACAACGGCACCGACGCTTGTCTGGGTGAGATGGTTTACTTGATGGCTGGTATCCAAGGTGGTGTTGGTGACTACGTCGGCAGCACGAACGGTCACATCCAGTGGATTGTCACCGACGAGAACGGCAATACGGCTAACGTCAACGGCGGTCTCGGTGGTAACTCCTACGACATTCCTACTGTGGCTGGTACCTACATCTATACTCCTACCTTCGTGGGTAACATTGGTAACGGCTGTCAGCTGACCAACACGAGCGATGTTCAGGTTGCTGTCACTGTCCACGATCTCCCGACTGCCGCATTCGTCAGCGGTGACAGCGTTGAGCTGTGCGCTAACGATCCGAGTGCTTCTGCAGAACTGGTGATCAACTTCACGGGTGTTGCTCCGTTCACGTATCAAGTTGTTGACGGTAATGGCAATATCGTTGCTCAGGCTACGACTATGGCCAACACGGTTAGCATCTATGTTGCTCCGAGCGAACAAACCACCTACTTCATCACGATGGTTCAGGATGCTTACTGCGAGAACACTGCTCTCGAATCCACGGCTATCGCCACCGTCTTTGTCAACGAAATCGACTTCCCGGAGACCTTCTTCGTGTCTGGTTGCGATGACAACGGTCAGGTGACTGTCACGTTCAACGTGGTCTCTGGTGATCCTAACGCTGCCTTCACGGTTGTCTTCGAGAATGGAATGACGGCAAGCGGTAACATTGTCAACAACACTGCTACCTTCCCGGTTCCTTCCGCTCCTGGCGACTATGATGCAGTCATCACGATCGACGGATGTTCTTACAACATCGTTGTCCGCGTCCTCGTCGGCGAATACGGCTTCGGCGGTACTCTCCCGATCATGGATCAACGTTGGAACGATGTGGTTGTCGTGAACAACAATCCTGCTTACAACGGCGGTCACACCTTCGTGGGATTCCAGTGGTATCACAACGGTGAGTTGATCCCGGGCGCTACCTACTCTAACTACCAAGAGAAGGGTGGTCTGAACGGATTCTACTCTGTTGAGTTGATCGAACAAGACGCTGATGGCAACATGGTTACCTACATGACCTGCGAAATGTACTTCAACAGCACTTCCAGCGTGAAGGTTTATCCTGTCCCTGCAAATGTTCGTCAAGAAATCACCATCGAACTTGATTTGACTGCTGAAGAACTCGACGGCGCTGTCCTCGATATCTACAGTGTCACCGGCGCTCTTATCAACCACGTTGAGAATCTGCAGCCGATCACTAAGATTGAAGGATTCAAGGCTCAGGGTACTTACTTCGGACGTATCTTGACAGGTACAAATGAAATCAAGACTGTTAAATTCGTTATCGTAAAATAAGATGTTGAAATCCGAGCTTAGCGGCTCCGGCCGCTAAGCCCCGGTTTTCAAAATAATCACTGAATAAAAAAAGAAAATATATTATGAAAAAGAATTTATTATTAGTCAGTCTTATTTTCGCAATGTGTACCGCTTTTGGTCAAGAGGTACAAACAGAAAATAATCCCGCTGATTCGGGAAAGTATGAGACTTCCTACTTCTGCCCTCACCATATCAATGTGCATTTTGGCGAGGCTTGGACGAACAATATCTACAGAAGAGCTGGTATTAACCAATACTATTCTCACAGCCAGATGTTAGATGTTGATTACGCTTATTTCTTCAACGAGCATTGGGGCTTGAGCTTGGGTGCCGGTCTGAACCGCGTTGCCGCTAAGGCTTCCATCTCCAAGAGTGGCGTCATCGCCGATTATGATGTTCTTCATGACGGTGCTTTCGACGATCCCGTTGACGAAAGTTATGATCCTAACTACGATATGTTCTATGATGCTCACGGTTTGAGAGAAAAAGAAGTCGTTTGGGCTGTTGAGGTTCCCTTGAAAGCTCACTTTGACTGGCGTTTCGATGGCCGTAACGGTATCTATGCCACTCTCGGTGTCCAGGGCTACTTCCCGTTGAAAGGCTTCAACAAGTACAACGGAGAAGGCACTATCACCACCTATGGCTACGAGGAACTCTTCAACCAATGGTATATGCGCCACTATGAGAATGACAACATCAAGATGGACAACCACTTCGCTGACGGTTCTTACACCGGCCACGGCAAGAATGTCAAGATGAGACCCTCTGTGGACATCGTGACCGACTTCGGTGGTGTCTTCGCTCTCCACAAAAAAGTTGACTTCTATCTCGGCGCTTACTGCAAGTATGGTTTCCTTGACATTCTTCCGAAGGAAAAGACCTCTCTCATTGCTCCTAACGATCAAGGCGAGATGGTGTTCCAAGGTACGCTCGGTTCCGACCTGTTGAACAACATGTACGACAATGGCGAACTGAAGAAGAAAGGTCAGACCAAATGGAACCTGCTCCAAGTTGGTTTGAAAGCTGGTTTCCACTTCAAGACCTGCGCTACTCCTGAAGAGAAGACTAGAAAGCAGATTGAGAAGGAGATTCTGGAAGAGCTCAAGAAGAAATCCAATGAACCCATCATCATTAAGCAAGATCCTCAGTACATTTACATTGTCCCTGTTTGCGATCAGCTGAACAATGATGACGATTATCTGACCCCTGAAGATAAACAAGACATCCAAGATATTAGCGATGCTTTGTCAAAGACCAAGATCCTCTTCGACCTTGACAAGGACATCCCGAAGATCAGTGACTACAACGATAACATCGACAAGACTGTTGCTATCCTGAAGAAGAACAAGTCTCTGAAGCTCATCGTTGAAGGTTACACCTGTGATTTGGGTACGGAAGAGCACAACCGCGACCTGGCTCAGAGAAGAGCCGCTGCCGTCCGTCAGCTGTTCATCCAGAAGGGTGTGAACCCCGACCAAATCGAAACCGCTTCTTACACTGTTAACGATCCTCAAAACAGACAGAACATCACGGATCCGAAACGTGAGGAGCATCGTGCTGCTATCTTTAGAATCGTCAAAAGATAATTATTACTATTCTCGTTAGAAGAAGGGACTGTCGGAAGGCGGTCCCTTTTTTTAATTATGAATGATGAATTAAGAATTAAGAATTAGCAGTGTAGAGTAGGGAGTAGATAGTAGATAGTAGGGAGTAGATAGTAGGGAGTAGATAGTAGGGAGTAGATAGTAGGGAGTAGATAGTAGGGAGTAGATAGTAGGGAGTAGATAGTAGGGAGTAGATAGTAGGGAGTAGATAGTAGGGAGTAGATAGTAGAGAGTAGATAGTAGATAGTAGATAGTAGATAGTAGATAGTAGATAGTAGATAGTAGATAGTAGGGAACAGGGAGTGGTGAACAGTGAACAGTGAACAGTGAATAGGGAGTAGGGTGGAGAATATAGTGTGGAGGGTGGATATGGAGACGGTGGGTGGAGAATGGAGAAAGTGGGGTCGGGGAGGGGATGGTTGTGTTTTGTAATCGTCAGGTTATCAGGTGTTTGAATATCCCGCAAACAAAAAGTGTGCCATAGTGGAAAATTTTTTTTAACAGAGGGTGTTTGATTAAAAAAAATACTATATTTGCCAGCTTGTTTAAAAATCGTTATTGTGATGGGGAATAATTGTGCTGTTGATTTGTAAGGTTTTGATATATAGGTGGTTGGAATGGTTTTTGGATATGCGTGAAAGAGAGAGGGGATGGGCTTGAGGTGTTTGTTTTGCGGAAATTTAATCGAAAAATTGATAAAAATATAAAGAAATGAAGATAGTGAATTATTTTAAAGAAGTGTATGAGGAGCTGGTTCACAAGACGAGCTGGCCGACCATGCAGGAACTTGGAAATAGTGTTGTGGTGGTGTCCATTGCTTCCCTTATAATCGCGTTTATCGTGTTTTTGATGGATGCCGTCTTCAACCTGGGAATGCGTGCAATGTTCCCGGCTGTTTAGTTTCTTTATCGCAGACATTATTCCAAAGACACTAAGACATGGCTGAGTTAGAGCGCAAGTGGTACGTGATCAAGACGATCACGGGGACGGAGAAGAAAGTGAAACAGAACATTGAGAGTGAAGTGGCGCTTTCCAATCTGAAGGAGTCTGTTTTTGAGGTTCTGATTCCCACTGAGAAAGTTTTCCACAGCACGAAGAGCGGCAAGAAAGTGGTGAAGGAGCGCAACTACTTCCCGAGCTACATATTCGTTGAGGCGATTATGACGCAGGAGGTGTGTGCCAAGCTGCTGGAGGTGCCCGGCGTGTTGGGTTTTGTGGGATGCAAACGCAAAAGCGACCCTCCTGTTGCGCTGCGCAAAGACGAGGTTTCCCGTCTGCTCGGTAAGGTTGACGAACTCTCCACTCAGGACGAGTTCCTGCTTCAACCTTTCGTTGTGGGCGAGGAGGTCAAGGTGATCGACGGGCCTTTCAACACCTTCAACGGTATCATCGAAGAGATCGACACCGAGAAGAAGAAGCTGAAGATTACGGTGAAAATCTTCGGCCGTAAAACCCCGCTGGAGCTGGGTTTTATGCAGGTTGAAAAACTGTAGTGTCTGAACACAGTTACAAACAATTAAAAACAAATCAGAAATGGCAAAAGAAGTAGTTGGCTTAATTAAGTTACAGATTAAGGGAGGTGCCGCCAATCCGTCACCGCCGGTAGGCCCCGCTTTGGGTTCTAAGGGCGTGAACATCATGGAATTCTGCAAACAGTTCAATTCCCGTACGCAGGACTTGGCTGGAAAGGTGATTCCTGTGATTATCACGGTTTACAAGGACAAATCTTTTGATTTTGTTACCAAAACGCCGCCGGTAGCCGTACAGATCATGGAGGCCGCCAAACTTCAGAAGGGCTCTGGTGAACCGAACCGTACCAAAGTGGGTGCGATCACGTGGGACCAGGTGCGCAGCATCGCCGAAATCAAGATGAAGGACTTGAACTGCTTTACGATCGAGTCCGCCATGTCAATGGTTGCCGGCACCGCTCGCAGCATGGGCGTCAACGTGAAAGGTGGTCAGAATCCTTTCGAGCAAAATTAATTAACAAGTAAAAATCAAACAAATGGCTAAGATATCAAAAAAACGCAAAGAGGCTTTTGCTAAATTTGATAAGAGCAAACAATACGCTCTGCCCGAGGCTATCCAAGTGGTGAAGAACCTTACCTACACCAAATTCGACGCCTCTTTCGACATCGACGTCCGTCTGGGCGTTGACCCTCGAAAGGCGAACCAAATGGTGCGCGGTATCGTGACCCTGCCGCACGGAACGGGCAAGGAAGTGCGTGTGCTGGTGCTCTGCACTCCCGACAAGGAGGAAGAGGCAAAGGCTGCGGGTGCTGATTTCGTGGGCTTGGAAGAGTATGTCGATAAGATCAAGCAGGGTTGGACGGATGTGGATGTCATCATCACCATGCCGAGCGTGATGCCGAAGATCGGTGCGCTGGGTAGAATCCTCGGTCCCCGCGGATTGATGCCCAACCCGAAATCCGGTACCGTCACGATGGAAATCGGCAAGGCCGTTTCCGAAGTGAAAGCCGGTAAGATCGACTTCAAGGTGGACAAATACGGTATCATCCACACCTCGATCGGCAAGAACCGTTTCAGCGTGGAGCAACTGACCGACAACGCTCGTGAGATGCTCGCCACGGTGATCAAGCTCAAACCGACCAGCGCGAAAGGTACCTACATCAAGAGTATCTACCTCTCCACCACGATGAGCCCCGGCGTGCAAGTTGATCCCAAATCAGTCACCATGTAAAAAGATTAGTTAGTATGAACAAAGAACAAAAAAGTCAGATTATTGAAGAGATTTCCCAGGACTTGGCTAACTATTCTCATGTGTATGTGACGGATATTTCCGGATTTACAGTTAGCACGGTCAACCAGTTACGCAAGTTGTGCTTCAGCAAGGACGTGAAGCTGAAGGTTGTGAAGAACACCCTTCTGAAACGCGCCATGGAACAGTCGGAGAAGGACTATTCAGAGTTGTACGAGACCCTGAACGGCCCGACGGCGGTGATGCTGTGCAACACGGGTAACGTGCCTGCGAAGTTGATAAAGGACTTCCGGGCGAAAAACGCAAAGCCCCTCATCAAGGCCGCCTTCATCGAAGAGGCTGTCTATATTGGCGATGACCAACTGGAGGCACTTTGCAACATCAAGTCTCGCGAGGAATTGATCGGCGACATTGTGGCTCTGCTGCAATCCCCGGCAAAACAGGTTATCTCTGCTTTGCAGTCGGGCGGCGGCAAACTGGCCGGCATTGTCAAGACTCTTTCCGAAAGAGCATAAAAAAACAAAAACAATTCAAACAAGTAAAAACAATAAAAAAAATAGATTATTATGGCAGATTTGAAAGCATTTGCAGAACAATTAGTGAACTTGACCGTTAAGGAAGTTAACGAGTTAGCTCAAATTTTGAAAGACGAATACGGCATCGAGCCCGCAGCTGCCGCAGTTGCAGTTGCCGCAGGTCCCGCAGCAGGTGGCGCAGCCGCAGCTGAGGAGAAGACCGAGTTCGACGTGATCCTGAAAGCCGCCGGTGGCCAAAAGCTGCAGGTTGTGAAGTTGGTGAAGGAACTCACCAGCCTCGGCCTCAAGGAAGCCAAGGAACTTGTTGACGGCGCCCCCAAAGCCGTGAAGGAAGGCATCTCCAAAGAAGAGGCTGAATCCTTGAAGAAATCCCTCGAGGAAGCCGGTGCCGAAGTCGAGATTAAATAGTTTCGACCCAAACCCCAAGCAAAAGAACAACGCTTCCGCCAGGCGCGGAAGCCTTGTTCTTATTGCTGTTTTATAATACCTGCTGATTGGTATTCCCGTTAATAATCAGTATTTTCGTCAAATAAAAACAAACAGCCTTGTCAACTACAAAAAATAATAGAATAAGTTTTGCGACCACAAGACCCGTGGAGTTCCCCGACTTTCTGGACATCCAGCTGAAGTCGTTCCAGGAGTTCTTCCAGATTGACACCGATCCGGAGTCGCGCAAGAACGAGGGCTTGTATCGGGCGTTTTCCGAGAACTTCCCGATAACCGACGCAAGAAATTGTTTCGTCTTGGAATTTCTGGACTATTACATCGATTTTCCGCGCTATTCCATGGACGAGTGCCTTGAAAGAGGATTGACATACAGTGTTCCACTGAAAGCCAAGTTGCAGCTGAAATGCAACGACGAAGAGCATGAGGGTTTCGAAGAGGCCCGCGTGCAGGAGGTCTATCTGGGCATGATCCCGTATATGACCCCGAGCGGCACGTTCATCATCAACGGCGCTGAGCGCGTGGTGGTGTCGCAGCTGCACCGCTCCCCCGGCGTGTTCTTCGGTTTCTCGTACCACTCCAACGGTACGCCCCTCTATTCCGCCCGTATCATCCCCTTCAAGGGTTCTTGGATGGAATTCACCACCGACATCAACAACGTCCTGTACGCTTACATCGACCGTAAGAAGAAATTGCCGGTCACCACGCTGCTGCGCGCCATCGGCTATGAAACGGACAAGGACATCCTCAGCATCTTCGACATCGCCGAGGAGGTGAAGGCATCCAAAGCCAACCTGAAGAAGTATGTGGGCCAGAAACTGGCGGCCGCTGTGACGAAGACGTGGTATGAAGACTTTGTAGATGACGAGACCGGTGAGGTGGTCAACATGGAACGTACCGAGGTCATTATCGACCGCGAGACCGTTTTCGAGAAAGACCACATCAATATGGTGGCGGACGCGAACATCAAAACCGTCCTTTTCCACAAACAGGATGACAAACAGGTGGACTATTCGGTGATTTTCAACACGTTGCAGAAAGACCCGACAAACTCCGGCAAACAGGCCATCGAGTATATCTACATGCAGCTGAAGAGCACCCAGGCTCCCGACGAGGAGACCGCCCGCGCCACCCTCGAAAAACTCTTCTTCTCCGAGAAACGTTATGACCTCGGCGAAGTGGGCCGCTACCGTATCAATAAAAAACTGAATTTGGACATCCCGATGGAAACGGGCGTGCTCACCAACGAGGATATCATCTCCATCATCCGTTATCTGGTGGAGCTGATCAACTCCAAGACGGAGGTTGACGATATCGACCACTTGAGCAACAGACGTGTCCGCACCGTCGGCGAACAATTATACAACCAGTTCAGCCTTGGCCTGAACCGCATGGCCCGCACCATCCGTGAGAAGATGAATGTGCGTGACCACGAGTCCTTCTATCCGCAGGACCTGATCAATGCCAAGACCCTGTCTTCAGTGGTGAACTCGTTCTTCGGCACCAACCAGCTGTCGCAGTTCATGGACCAGACCAACCCGCTGTCAGAGATCACGCACAAGCGCAGAATCTCCGCTTTGGGACCTGGCGGTCTGTCCCGCGAGCGCGCCGGCTTCGAGGTGCGTGACGTGCACTACACGCACTACGGTCGTTTGTGTACCATCGAGACCCCTGAAGGCCCGAACATCGGCTTGATTTCCTCCCTTTGCGTCTTCGCCCGCATCAACGAGCTCGGCTTCATCGAGACGCCGTACCGCCGCGTGGACAACGGCCGCGTCTGCTTCGACGAGAAGCCCATCTTCCTGACGGCCGAAGAGGAGGACAACAAGCGTATCGCTCAGGCGAACACTCCGATGGACGAGAACGGTTTGCTCGGCGAGAAGGTGAAAGCCCGTCGTTTGGCCGACTACCCGATCCTGCCGCGCGAGGAGATCGACTTGATCGACATCGCGCCCAACCAGATCGCGTCTATCGCCGCATCTTTGATTCCGTTCCTGGAGAACGACGACGCTAACCGTGCGTTGATGGGCTCCAACATGATGCGTCAGGCTGTGCCGCTGCTCCGTCCCGAAGCTCCCATCGTGGGTACCGGACTGGAACACCGCGTGGCCGTGGATTCCCGCGTGGTGCTGCTCGCTGAGGGCAACGGCGTCGTGAAATCCGTTGACGCCCAACATATTGAAATTGATTACGAACGCACCGACACCGAGGCGCTCATCAGTTTTGATTCCAACGTGAAAAACTACCAACTGTTGAAGTTCAGAAGAACGAACCAGAACTCCTGCTTCAACCAGCGCCCGATCGTGGTGAAAGGCCAGAAAGTGAAGAAGGGCGATGTGTTGACCGAAGGTTACGCCACCGAGAATGGTGAGCTGGCACTCGGACGCAACCTGATGGTGGCTTTCATGCCGTGGAAGGGATATAACTTCGAGGATGCCGTCGTGATTTCCGAAAAAGCGGTCACCGACGACCTGTACACGTCCATCCATATCGAGTCGTTCACTTTGGAAGTGCGCGACACGAAACGCGGTCAGGAAGTGTTGACCAACGACATCCCCAACGTCTCCGCCGAGACGACCAAGGACTTGAACGAGGATGGTTTGATCCGCGTGGGTGCCGAGGTGAAGGAGGGTGACATTCTGATCGGTAAGATCACGCCTAAGGGTGAGTCTTATCCGACTCCCGAGGAGAAACTGCTCCGCGCCATCTTCGGCGAGAAGGCCGGCGATGTGAAGGACGCTTCCCTGAAAGCGCCCCCGTCAATGCGCGGTGTGGTCATCGGCGCGAAATCCATGTCCCGCCTGATTAAAGACAGAAAATCCAAAGCAAAAGACAAGGACATCGAAGAGGAAATCAAAGCGAAATACCAGCTGGAACTGGATGCGCTGAAAGATGTTCTGGTCGGAAAACTCTACAAGGTGCTGGAAGGCAAAGTTGCGCATGTGATTTGCGCCGACACCAAAGAACCCATTGTGCAAAAGGGTTCCAAGTTCTCCCAGAAATTGTTGAACACCATCGATTACAAGACGGTGTCCGTATCCAAATGGACTAACGACAGCCGTGTGAACGGTATGGTTGCGCAGATTATCTGCAACTATCTGGTGAAAGTCCGCGACATCGAGTCACGCCGCACGCGTGAGATTTTCGATGCCACCATCGGCACGGAACTGCCGTCAGGTATCGTGCAAATGGCCAAGGTGTATGTCGCCAACAAACGTAAACTGCGTGTGGGTGACAAGATGGCCGGTCGTCACGGTAACAAGGGTTGTGTGGCCAAGATCGTGCGTCAAGAGGACTTGCCGTTCCTCGCTGACGGACGTCCTGTTGACGTGGTGCTGAACCCGCTGGGCGTGCCTTCCCGTATGAACCTCGGTCAGATTTACGAGACCATTCTGGCTTGGGCGGGTAAGAACACCGGTGTGAAATACGCCACCCCGATTTTCGACGGCGCTTCTCTCGACCAGATCAACGAGATCCTGCGTAACGCCGGTCTGCCGGAGAACGGCAGCACTCAGCTTTACGATGGCGAGACGGGAGAACCGTTCCACCAGAAGGCGACGGTGGGCTACATCTACTACCTGAAGTTGCATCACATGGTGGACGACAAGATGCACGCCCGTTCCATCGGACCTTACTCATTGATCACGCAACAACCTCTCGGCGGTAAGGCCCAGTTCGGTGGCCAGCGTTTCGGTGAGATGGAGGTGTGGGCCATCGAGGCCTACGGCGCATCCAACGTGCTGCAAGAGATTCTGACCGTGAAGTCTGACGATGTGGTCGGCAGAGCCAAGGCTTACGAGGCCATCGTGAAGGGCGACAACATGCCGGTGTCCGGCATTCCCGAGTCGTTCAACGTGTTGGTCAACGAGTTGCGCGGCCTGTGTTTGGATATTAAATTTGAATAAGAAATAAAAACATCTGAAAGAAATGGCTCTCAGAAAAGATAATAACACCCGAAAGGAGTTTCATAAAATAACCATCAGTCTGGCTTCTCCGGAGACGATTCTGGAACAGTCTCACGGCGAGGTGCTGAAACCGGAAACCATCAACTACAGAACGTTGAAGCCGGAACGCGACGGCCTGTTCTGCGAGAAGATTTTCGGCCCGATGAAAGACTGGGAATGCCACTGCGGTAAATACAAGCGGATCCGTTACAAAGGAATTATCTGCGACCGTTGCGGTGTGGAAGTCACCGAGCGCAAGGTGCGCCGCGAGCGTATGGGCCATATCCAATTGGTGGTCCCTGTGGCGCATATCTGGTTCTTCAAATCCCTGCCGAACAAGATTGGTGCCCTTTTGGGCCTTGCCACCAAGGAAGTGGAAGCCGTGGTGTATTACGAGAAGTATATCGTGATCCAAGGCGGTATCATGGAAAGCGATGAAATCAAGAAAGGCAAACTGTTGACGGAAGAGGATTATTTCGAGCTGGCAGAGAGAGTGCCCGCCGAAAACCGTCTTTTGGAAGATACCGACCCCAACAAGTTCATCGCCAAGATGGGTGCGGAAGCCCTGTACGACCTGCTGTGCAAGGTGGATTTGGACGCCGAGTCCTACGAGTTGCGCGACCGCGCGAACCGCGAGACGTCCCAGCAGCGTAAGAAAGACCTGCTCAAGCGCCTGCACGTGTTTGAGGCGTTCCGCGACAGCCGCAAGCGCGCCGACAACCGTCCGGAACGTATGATCGTGAAGACGGTGCCGGTGATTCCGCCGGAACTGCGTCCGTTGGTGCCGTTGGATGGCGGCCGTTTCGCCACGTCCGACCTCAACGACCTCTACCGTCGCGTGATCATCCGCAACAACCGTCTGAAACGCCTCATGGAAATCAAAGCCCCCGATGTCATCATGCGCAACGAGAAGCGTATGTTGCAGGAAGCTGTCGATTCCCTGTTCGATAACTCCAAGAAATCCAGCGCTGTGAGAACGGAATCCAACCGTGCGCTGAAATCCCTCTCCGACAGCCTGAAAGGTAAACAAGGTCGTTTCCGTCAGAACCTGCTCGGTAAACGTGTGGACTACTCCGGTCGTTCCGTCATCGTCGTCGGTCCCGACTTGCACCTCAACGAGTGCGGTCTGCCGAAAGACATGGCTGCTGAACTCTTCAAACCGTTCGTCATCCGCAAGATCCTCGAAAGAGGCATCGTGAAGACGGTGAAGTCCGCCAAGAAGATCGTGGACCGCAAGGATCCTGTCGTGTGGGAGATTCTGGAAAACATCCTGAAGGGTCACCCTGTGTTGTTGAACCGTGCTCCTACGCTGCACCGTCTGGGTATCCAGGCTTTCCAACCGCGTTTGGTTGAGGGCAAGGCTATCCGTCTGCACCCGTTGTGCTGTACGGCATTCAACGCCGACTTCGACGGTGACCAGATGGCCGTGCACGTGCCGCTGGGCAACGCCGCCATCATGGAAGCCCAAATGCTGATGATGGCTTCCCACAACATTCTCAACCCGGCCAACGGTGCGCCCGTGACCGTGCCTTCTCAGGACATGGTGCTCGGTCTGTACTACATCACGAAAGAACTGCCCTCCACGCCTGACCACAAAATCCCCGGCGAGGGCGGCATCTTCTACGGACCGGAAGAGGTGATGATTGCTTATAACGAGAAGAAAGTTCATCTGAACGCCAAAATCAAATGCCGCGTCGATATCGATGGGCAGGGCACTATGAAGATTGTCGATACGACGGTCGGTCGTGTGATGTTCAACCAAGTGGTGCCGAAAGATTATGGCTATATCAATATGTTGCTGACGAAGAAAGCGTTGCGCGATATCATCGGTGACGTGCTCGCCAAGTGCGGCAACAAGTCCTGTACGCAGTTCCTTGACGACATCATGACCCTCGGTTACCGTATGGCTTACGAAGGCGGTATGTCGTTCAACCTCGGCGATGTGATTGTGCCTTCCGCGAAACCGAAGTTGATTGCTGAGGCAAACGCCCAGGTCGATGAGATCACCATGAACTACAACATGGGTTTCATCACCAACACCGAGCGTTACAACCAGGTGATCGACGTGTGGTCGCAGTGCAACGCGCGTCTGGCCAAGATCCTCATGAAGGAGATCGAGGAGGACCGCCAGGGCTTCAACCCCGTGCACATGATGCGCGACTCCGGTGCCCGTGGTTCTGCAGAACAGATTCGTCAGCTGTCCGGTATGCGTGGTCTGATGGCAAAACCCAGTAAGGCTGGCTCCTCCGGCGGTGAGATTATTGAGAACCCCATCTTGTCCAACTTCAAGGAAGGTTTGTCCGTGCAAGAGTACTTCATCTCCACGCACGGTGCCCGTAAGGGTTTGGCCGATACCGCATTGAAGACCGCTGACGCTGGTTACCTGACCCGTCGTCTGGTCGATGTCTCCCACGATGTGATTATCAACGAGGTGGACTGCGGCACGCTGCGCGGCATGACCGTGAGCGCGTTGAAGAACAACGAGGAAGTCGTGGAAACGCTGTACGACCGTCTTTTGGGCCGTGTGACGCTGCACGATGTCTATCATCCTCAGACCGGCGAGCTGATTATCAAGGCTGGCGAGGAGTTGACTGAAAAATATTGTAAAATCATCGAGGAATCTCCCATTGAGGAGGTGGAAATCCGTTCGGTGCCGACTTGCGAGTCCAAGCATGGTATCTGCCAGAAATGTTACGGTCGTAACCTGGCAACCGGCAAGATGGTGCAGATCGGTGAGGCTGTCGGTGTCATCGCCGCACAGTCCATCGGTGAGCCTGGTACTCAGCTGACCCTGCGTACATTCCACGTCGGTGGTGTGGCCGGTAACGTGGCCGCCAACAGCAGCATCATCGCTTCTTACGACGGTGTGCTGAGCATCGACGAACTCCGTGCCTTGGAGAAAACCGACGACACGGGCAAGTTCTACTACAAGGTGATCGGCCGTACTGCCGAAATCAAGATTATTGACGTGAAGACCGGCGTGGCGCTCTCCTCCGCGAATGTGCCCTACGGTTCCAACCTCTACTTCAAACATGGTGATGCCATCAAGAAGAACGACCTGATCGCCGATTGGGATCCGTTCAACGCCGTGATTCTGTCTGATGTCGCCGGTAGAGTGCAGTTCAACGATATTATCGAGGGTGTTACCTACCGTGTGGAAACGGACGAGCAGACTAACATTCACGACAAGGTGATTATCGAGAGCCGTCTGAAAACCAAGAACCCGGGTATCAACATCGTTGACGAGGATGGTGACATCATCAAGAGCTTCGACGTTCCCGTGGGTGCCCGTTTGGCCGTGGAAGAGGGTCAGGTCATCGATTCCGGTGAGATTCTGGTCAAGATTCTGCGTTCCTTCGGTAAGTCCGGCGATATCACGGGCGGTCTGCCGCGCGTGACCGAGCTGTTCGAGGCCCGTAACCCCAGCGATCCTGCCGTGGTGTCCGAAATCGACGGTGTCGTTTCCTTCGAGAAGAAGCTGAAACGCGGTAACCGTGTCGTGAAGATCACCCCGCGTGTGGATTCCGGCGAGGGTGCCAAGACTTATCTCATCCCGACGTCCAAGCAGATTCTCGCACAGGAGAACGACTTCGTGAAGGCCGGTACGCCGCTGTCTGAAGGTTCTCTGACTCCTGTTGACATCCTGAACATCAAGGGTGCGCAGAAGGTGCAGGAGTACATCATCAACGAAATCCAGGAGGTGTACCGTCTGCAAGGTGTGAAAATCAACGACAAGCACTTCGAAGTCATTGTGCGTCAGATGATGCGCAAGATGGAAATCGAGGATCCGGGTGATACCACGTTCCTGCAGGGCGAGCTGATTAACAAGAACGACTTCCAGGAGCAGAATGATTTGATTTGGGACAAGAAGGTTGTTGAGGATGCTGGCGATGTCGAATTGGTCAGCAAAGGACAGTCCGATATTGTCCGCAAGGGTCAGATCATCTCGGCCAAGAAGCTGCGTGATTTGAATTCCATGTTGAAGCGTAGAGACCTGCGTTTGGTGGTGACCCGCGATGCACGTCCGGCCACCGGTAAACCGATTCTGCAAGGTATTACCCGCGCTTCCCTGCAAACACACAGCTTTATCTCCGCCGCATCCTTCCAGGAGACGACGAAAGTTCTGACAGAAGCTGCCATTAACGCCAAATCCGACAACTTGATCGGTATGAAGGAGAATGTCATCGTCGGTCAGAAGATTCCGGCAGGTACGGGTGTCCGTGCTTACCAGAACATCGAGGTCGGCTCGAAGGAAGAGTACGAATCGTTGATGGCTTCGAAGGAGGAAGAATAAGACTGGAGACTGGAGACAGGAGACTGGAGACTTAAGACTTAAGACGTTTGAGTAGAACTTAAAGTCCAAAGTCTAAAGTCCAAAGTCTAAAGTCCAAAGTCCAAAGTCTAAAGTCTAAAGTCTCGAACCCCAAACAATTACAATTTGCAGTAATAGTAACATTTTAAAAGAAAATTGAATATGGCTGAAAATAAGAATGAACAAAAGATGGATTTGAGTATCAGCGAGGAAGTTGCGCAGGGCGTGTATTCGAACCTGGCCATCCTTTCCCACTCTGAGAACGAATTCTTCGTGGATTTCGCCTCCATGTCCCCGGGCATTCCGAAAGCCATTGTGCGCTCCCGCGTCATCATGACTCCCGTGAACGCCAAACGTCTGCTTCGCGCGTTGCAGGACAACGTTTCCAAATACGAGGAGCAGTTCGGGGTGATTCAGGACCGTCCGAACCAGATGCCTCCGTTCATGAGCGGCGGTGGTCTGGCATAGTCTGAACTACGTTCAACTTTTTTATAAATTTTGTGGCGGCTGGGAGCGAGTTTCCCGGCCGCTTTTTTGTAATTAAGAATTAAGAATTAAGAATGAAGAATGGGAGGGTGGTGGATTTTTTTGTATTTTTGTGCACTAAAATTGTTCGTATGGTTTCAGTTAAGAGAATATTTTTGGTTTTGTCTGTTATGTTGTGGTGTGTGTCTTCTTTTGCGCAGTCGGACACCATTCATATCGGACAAATCCGGTCTTCTGTCCCAATTGTTGGAAAACTCGCCGACCTTCCGTTTGTTTTTGACGGAAAGGGCAAGTGGCGCTATGGAACTTTTAATTTTGAACTAACATATTACCCGTTGACCATCGAGGATACTGCGGTATATGTTTATCGGGTGAATTGGATTCATGAAAAGAAGAAACATGTTACATATCTTTCTGACAATGAAGGGAATATACGGCTTCGTTATTTGGATTTCAAGTTGGCGCGCGGTAGTTTTCTCTCTTTGGGAGATGTTGGATTATTCCTTTCGTATAATACCACCCTGGATGATTTTATCAAGGCATTCAACATCACGGATACTATAGAGTTCGGTCCCGAATGCATGGCTCCGTATAATTATAAATTTAGACATTGTAGGCACAGGCAATTCACTAATTTGTGGTTCTATACGGACGAAGGGAGGCGTACGCATATTACTTTCAGCTTTGACCACAAACGGCGCTTGAGGTGTGTCGAGTTGGACTACTTCAATGCTGATAAAGTTGAGGTGCGGTCGTTTAGGTAAAAGTTTGCTTATTATTTGAGTATGGAAGAAGAATTGTTTCAGCCTAAGGGCAAGACGTTTTATACAGCGGGGGGCTTCTGGTTCGTGAGTGTTATCCTATCCGTTTTTATTGTTTTCGGGTTGGTGATGGTTGTTGTATGCTTATGGAGGATTTTGTCGAATTCTTTCGAAAATTCATTCGAAGCTGCATTTTGTGCTTTTTTACTTTTATTCGGTATATTCAGTTCTGTTTATTTTATTCGTTTGTTTTTTGTTATGGTTTGGCCTCAGCGGGCCTTCTTTATAACAATCGACCGATCTGGCGTGTCCTCAAATGGCGTGAAGACTTTGGAAACCACCGATGTGAATTCCTGTACAGACTGCGAGTACAGAACTTTTGCCTGGACGGACATTGAGAAAATCGGTTGTACCTCGTTTCCCAAAACAGGTCCGTTTTATATGATTATCTTTACCAAAAATGCAGAAATCTTCACGGTTTGTCTTCAGCAGTTCTTCAGGTGGAAGTCGATCGAGAAAGAGATTGAGCAATTCATGCCGTGTACGGATTTTGGGAATCATGATGTTTTTTTGAAGGAGCAGCAATAATTTTTTCCGAAAACGTGTCGTATATCAAAAAAAATGTATCTTTGCAGCGCAAAGTACTTTTAAGATTATGGAAGAAAAAGAGGTCAGACAGACACTGAACGACATCCGTGAAATGATGAGCAAATCATCACGCTTTCAGGCGATTAGCGGATGGTCCATCATTATAATCGGCTTGTATGCGGCGGTCGCGTCCGCGATGGCGGCTGCAGTGATCGGGGTGGGGGATTGGCTCCCCGGCTTCGAAAATCTGCACCGATACGCAAACCTGAACACTCCTTTGCGCATCCGCTTCGCCGCGCTGATCGCCATCGGTCTGCTTGCGTTGTCGCTGCTCACGCTTTTCATCTTTGCCATCGTGAAGTCCAAACGGCACAACCTGCGTTTCGCCTTTGAGAAGCGGACGGTCCAGATGTCGCTCGATTTCTTCATCCCGCTGGCGGCGGGCGGTCTGCTCAGCATGGCCTTGGTGATGCAGGGACACTACGGGCTCACCTCATCCATCATGCTGCTCTTCTACGGCCTCGCATTGGTCAACTGTAGCCATTACACCTACCCTATCCTTCGCTACCTCGGTTATGCGGAACTGGTTCTCGGCATCATCGACTGCTTCACGATGTCGCACGCCTTGCTGTTCTGGTTCTTAGGGTTTAGTGTGATGCATGTTGTTTTTGGAATTGCGTATGTTTTGATGTTTGAGCGGGGGAGAAGGGAATAGTTAGTAGTTAGCAGTTAGCAGTTAGGCGTTCTAAGTCTAAGTTTATGTTTAAGTTTTAAGTTTAAGTTTAAAAGTTAACAGCCAACGGCCAATAGCTAACAGCTAATAGCCAAATAGAAATACTTTACAATAAAATCAAAGCGATATGGCGATTATAGATGGGTTAAATAAGGTTTTCGAAAGCAAGATCCGCTTGGGCATCATGTCAGTGCTGGTGGCCAACGGCTCGGCGGATTTTGCCACGCTGAAGTCGCTGCTGGAACTCACCGACGGCAACCTTGCGAGCCATGCCCGAAGCCTGGAAGAGGCCGGCTACCTCCGCTGCGAGAAGAAATTCGTGGGCCGCAAACCCAACACCACCTACATCGTCACGGAGTCGGGCCGAGAAGCCTTCGCCGCGCATATTGACGCGATGGAACGTTTTTTGAAGGAATGCCGCGGCTAATTTTTTTTGGTCTATTGCTTTGCATTTCAAAGTACTTTATTATAGTCAGTAGTTAGCAGTTAGCAGTTGAACGAAAAAGTCTCGGTCGAAGCACCATTCCCCCCTTTAGGGGGGATGCCCGCAGGGCAGGGGGGCAAAACATAGTTCCTTAAGCAGTCCCGGAGGGACAAAACGCGCGAAGCGCAAGTAACCCCACACAAGCGAAGCGCAGTGTGGGGCGACAGGAGAAACAATCACCAAAAATCAAATAATATGACAACAGAAACATTAACCGCGGTGACAACGCCGCAAGCAGAACAAACAAAGCCTGCCACGCAGGAAAGATCAAGAATGAAACGCAGCGACCGCATGCTGCTGAAGCTCCTCCTCATCGGGCTCATCAGCCTTATTCTGCTCATTCCGCAGCAAATCATCCTGCACGTGGTGAACGAGCGGAACGCGACATCCGTGGAAGCCGAGGAGGAGGTGGAGCAGATGTGGAGTGCGCCGCAGCGGGTCATCGGGCCGGTGGTGCGCATCCCCGGCAAAAACTACCACAAGGATGTCTATCTCCTGCCCGAGTCCCTGCAGGTGAAGGGCGACGTGAAGACAGAGAAACGGCATCGGGGCAACTTCGATGTGACTGTCTATACCGCTGACCTGACGTTAGACGGGAATCTGCAACTGCCTGATATTTCGGAATATGTGGATTCCGTCTATGGCCTCTCGAAGGCGGAGGTGCTGATTTCGCTGAGCGACTTCCGGGGACTGTCGGAGAACGTGGTGCTGCGGCTGAACGGGAAGGAGTACACAATGAAGTCCGACAAGGACGAGGAGCTGGGCTCGGTGCTGTGCTGCCGCGTACCGGTAAGCGAGATTCAGGATTCGGTGCCCTCGACTTACTCCGTGCGCCTGCCGCTGAAGGGTTCGGAGTCGCTGATGTTCCTGCCGGTGGGCAACAGCACCTCCGTGCAGCTGACCTCCAACTGCGCCACGCCGAGCTTCCAGGGCAACTTCCTGCCGGACGAGCGCACGGTGACGGACAGCGGGTTCTCCTCGACCTGGAAGGTACTGGCCCTCAACCGCGACTTCGGGCAGTCGGTGACCCAATGGGTGGACTACGGCGACGGGGGCTCGCACAGCGTAAGCATGAAGAAGAACGAGTTCGGGGTGATGATGAAAGTGCCGGTGCTGCAGTACCAGCAGACCACGCGCACCGTGAAGTACGCCTACCTGTTCATCTTCCTCACCTTCGCCACGGTCTTTTTCGTGGAGTACCGCCGGCAGACGCCCATCCATCCTGTGCAATACCTGCTCATAGGTGCCGCGTTGCTGGTGTTCTACACGCTGTTGCTCTCGTTCTGCGAGCACATCCCCTTCCTTTGGTCGTACCTCATCGCCATGCTGATGACCATCGTGCTGATCACGGGCTACTTGGCGGGCATCCTGAAAATCCGCAAGACCGCGCTGATGGTGGGTGCCCTGCTTCTTCTGCTCTACGTCTTCATGTATGTGCTGCTCCAGATGGAAACCTACGCCCTGCTCTTCGGCAGCCTCGGCATCTTTGTGATTCTGGCCGTGCTGATGTTCGTGTCGCTGAAAGTGAAGTGGTACAAGGAGTAATTATGAATTATGAATGTAGAATTAAGAATGAAGAATGAAGAATAGGAAGGGGATGTGTGGAGTCCCCTCCCTTGTTCATTATTTTGAAACAGTATTGTGAAAGAGCAAACACAAACGACCATTTTCGGGATCCTGAAGCTGATACCTTTCGCCGTCGTCACCGCAGTAATCGTGCTGTTTTGGGTGGATGACTTTCTCGGCTTTGTGATTTCTTTAATTTTCAGTTGGATCCCGCCGCTGGCGATTGGCTTGTCGATATTGTCGATAGTGTTTTTCATTATGGGGTTGCGTTGGCGAGATATTTGGCAGCGGATCGCAGTGATATGGGGAGGAATCAACGTGCTGTTGGTAGTCATTTATGTCCTTGCAGTGGCACCCGAGCGGCGTTGCAATCCCGACATCATGGCCGAACATTACGAAAAGCATCATGCCGAGATGGAAGAACTGCACTGCTATCTCCAAAATGCGGTCGCCGACAGCTGTTCCGTTACCTTGGAATTCAAGGGGAACAGGCTGGAGATGTTCCATGTGTGCGCAGGAGAAGAGTACCACTATTCAAACTTTTGGAATGAGGAGGCGCGTGAAAAGAAGGACTCGTTGATGCGCGTGGTGGGGTTGGAGCAGGAAGAATATGACGGCATACGCCGGAGACTCAAGAAAATGGGCTGTATTGGTATAGAGTATTCGCAAACCACCCCCAATTTGGTAAAAATCTGGTTCCGCAGGGTTGATATGGGGCGCTACGACTATATCATCAGTAAATATCCTATGACAGACGAGGAGAAATCCACCGCTATGGAGAATCTGGATTTGATTCCCTATAACGACCATTGTACCTTCCAATACGGCGGCGGTGCTATTGGGCCGCAGACGTTCGGCAAGGAGATGAAGGAGGATTTTTTGAAACGGCATCGGGCATGGTAGCGATGCTTGGAAGCGTTGCCCCCTGCGCCGGAACGTCCAAATAAAAAAGAAGACAGTTTATCACCAAAATGTCAAAAAATGTTGAAAGTTAAAATGATTCTCCCCGCCTTGCAAGAGGCGGAAAGCCCCTATTGGCGGCCCATCAAATATTCGTTGTTCCCTCCCTTGGGGCTCGCGACCCTGGCCGCGTATTTCTCCGATGAGGATGAGGTGGAGATTCAGGACCAGCATGTGGAGAAACTGACGCTGGATGACTCGCCCGACCTTGTGTGCATTCAGGTGTATGTCACGAATGCGTTTCGGGCTTATCAAATAGCCGATGGTTATCGTCAAAAGGGAGTACATGTGGCATTGGGCGGTCTGCACGTGACCACGCTTCCCGATGAAGCGGCCCAACACGCCGACACCCTGTTCTTAGGACCTGGGGAGGAGGCCTTTCCTCGGTTCATCAAAGACTTCCGCGAGGGGCACCCAGGCAAGCGTTATGTGGCCAACTGGAGGAGTCTGGAGAATGTTCCCCCTGTCCGGCGCGACCTTATCAAGAGGGAAAAGTATTTCGTTCCCAACTCCCTTGTGGTCTCTCGGGGCTGTCCCCATCATTGTGATTTTTGCTATAAAGACGCCCATTATGGGGACGGGAAGTCCTTTTACACCCAAAAGGTGGATGATGCTTTGGCAGAAATAGAGAGACTTCCTGGCCGGCACCTCTATTTTCTGGATGACCATTTGTTGGGCAACCCCCGCTTTGCCTCCGAACTCTTCGAAGGGATGCGGGGGATGGGACGGGTGTTTCAAAGTGCCGCAACCGTGGCTTCGGTCTTAAATGGCGACTTGATAGAAAAGGCGGCCGAAGCAGGCTTGCGCAGTCTGTTTTTGGGCTTCGAGACATTTTCGCCGGAGAACCTTCGTTCCAGCAACAAAATACAGAATCTCTCAAAGGATTATGCGGCGGCGGTGAAACGTCTGCAAAGTCTTGGCATTATGATCAACGGCAGTTTTGTCTTCGGTCTTGACCACGATGACAGGGACGTGTTCCGCAGGACAGTGGACTGGGGCATTGAGCATAGTATCACCACGGCAACGTTCCACATCCTGACGCCATACCCGGGCACCCGTCTTTTCCAGCAGATGGAGCGCGAGGGTCGTATAATATCGCATGATTGGAGTAAGTATGACACCCGCACCGTTGTTTACAAGACCGTCGGTTTGACCGCCGAAGAGTTGAAACAGGGTTATGACTGGGCCTACCGTGAATTTTATTCGTGGCGCAATATTTTCAAAGCGAGTTTCGGTCATGACAACCTGAAGCAGCAATTGGCTCACCTCTTTTACATGGGCGGGTGGAAAAAGTTCGAGCCGTTCTGGAATTTCATGATCCATCATGGTGAGCTCAACAGGATGTTACCCGTACTGGAAAAATTGTTGGCGAGTACGCGTCGGCAAAGAACTGCAGAAGGAAGTCACTTGCGCTTGGATCCAAAAAATTAAAACTTAAATTATTATTTTTGCAAAAATTTTAAGACAATGGAAAAGAGATCGTTAAAAGAGAAAATCCAACGGGGACTGGCGGCTGTGTGGGATGCCGTGAAGGCGCATCCCGTGGAGATTGTTATCCTGCTATATGTCTGTGTGGCTGGATGTTATGGAAGTTCCCATCCGGACATATTTGATGTGAAAAACGAACCGGCGCCGTGGTGGTTCCGGCCGATGTCACTGGCGCCGTTTATGGTGGTGGCGGCCTATTCGCTGCAACCGTTGCGCAAACGCGGCATTTGGTGGCTGCTGCTCTACCTGCTGCCGCTCGCGGGGATGGTGGCCGGGTTCGCCATGCCGTTCCTCCTCGACTGGGTGGAGGAAACTGTCTATTGGATTGCCGTGCTTGCGGCGCTTCCACTGTGGTTGTGTGTGCGGCATCGCCTCACCGAAAACGAACCCTTTGTGCAGCGCAACGTGCAGATGGCCTGGTCGGCGGCGCGGGCGTTGCTCGTCGCGGGAATCCTCTATCTGCTGTATGCCGCCATCGCATACACCATCCAATCGCTCTTCGACATCCCTCACAAAGTCTGGGACGGCTGGTACGAACAAGCGGCGTTGCTGCTATTTTGCGGATTGGCTCCTGTGCTCTTCTTCGCCATGGAGGACCGTCCCGAAACCATCGAGATCCGCCGTTTCTGGGCCGTCCTGCTGAATTGGGTGTTGACACCGGCATTGCTGATTTACACGGTGGTACTCTATGTCTATGCCGCCAAAATCCTCTTCACCTGGAACTTGCCGAAGGGCGGGGTCGCCATCATGGTGACGGTTTTCTTCGTGATCTTCTTGTTGGCCAAGATGTTGCAGATGCTGACGGAACCGCAACCCTTCAAGTGGTTCTACGACCATT
>JAEEGI010003299.1_pt1 | contig 38510 bp, 34 predicted proteins | sample 8958751 | NCBI WGS metagenome assembly JAEEGI01 (sample SAMN16246545, study PRJNA631951) | gut metagenome | biome: gut microbiome; feature: rumen; material: KS-attached | host: Bos | place: Iran: Karaj | collected 2018-10 | reverse complement strand
TAGTATATGGACAAGTACATACTCGCCTTGGACCAGGGCACAAGCAGCTCCAGGGCAATCGTTTTCGACCGCGGCGGCAACGCAGTGGCGGTCGCCCAGAAAGAGTTCACCCAGCATTTCCCAAGACCGGGGTGGGTGGAGCATGACCCCATGGAGATATGGTCAAGCCAGGCCGGAGTCGCGGCCGAGGCCATCTCCACCTTGGGACTGACCGGTGCCGACATCGCCGCGATCGGCATAACCAACCAGAGGGAGACCACCATTGTGTGGGACGCCGAGACCGGCACCCCTGTCCACAACGCCATAGTCTGGCAGGACCGCAGGACCTCCGAGTTTTGTGACTCCCTGAAAGCGGCCGGACTGACGGACAAGATCAGAGAGAAGACCGGTCTTATAATCGACGCGTATTTCAGCGGGACCAAAATCCGCTGGATTCTTGAGAATGTTCCTGGAGCCAAGCAGAAGGCACAGGCCGGGAAGCTCCGTTTCGGAACAGTCGATTCCTGGCTGGTTTGGAACCTGACAGGCGGAAAGACCCACGTCACCGATGTCAGCAACGCTTCCAGGACCATGCTTTTCAACATCAACACCCTCCAATGGGATCAGGAACTTCTTGATCTTCTGAATATTCCCATCTCGATGATGCCAGAGGTCCGATCCTCGAGCGAAGTCTATGGGAAGACTTCAGGATATGGTTTCGCGGAAGGAGTCCCGGTAGCCGGAATCGCAGGTGACCAGCAGGCCGCGCTGTTCGGGCAAATGTGTACTGAGCCAGGTTCCGTCAAGAATACCTATGGCACCGGATGCTTCCTTCTGATGAACACCGGAACCGAGCCCATCATGTCGAAGAATAACCTTCTCACCACTATCGCTTGGAAAATCGGAGACACAGTAAACTACGCTCTCGAGGGCAGCATATTCGTGGGTGGATCAGTTATCCAATGGCTCCGGGACGGGCTCGGGATCATAAAGAGCTCAGCGGAAGTCGAGGAACTCGCCAAGACAGTTCCGGATAACGGAGGAGTATATTTCGTTCCCGCCCTGACAGGTATGGGAGCCCCTTGGTGGGACCAATATGCCAAAGGCTGCATCCATGGAATAACCAGAGGCACGACCGCCGGTCACATCGCCCGGGCTGCATTGGAGGGCATAGCCTTCCAGACGATGGATATCGTGAATGCTATGGAAAAAGACGCTGGAGTGCGTCTTGCTGAGTTGAAAGTCGACGGAGGAGCTTCCAGGGACAACCTCCTGATGCAGTTCCAGGCTGACATCCTCGGCGCTGATGTGATCCGGCCACAGGTCACCGAAACCACAGCGAAAGGCGCGTGTTATCTCGCCGGACTCGCGGTAGGCTTCTGGGACAGCATCGAAGACATCAAGAGCCAATGGCTAGCTGAACGGACATTCACGCCGGAAGCTAGTGAGAATCAAGTCCGTGCCCTCAAAGAGGGCTGGGCCGACGCTATTAGAAGGACAATCAATAATCTTTAGGAATATGGAAGTGACTTTATGGACAAAATGCGTTTTCGAGTTCATCGGAACGCTTGTGCTAGTGCTTATGGGTGACGGTGTCTGCGCCGCCACAACCCTAGAGAGATCCAAGGCAAAAGGAGCCGGATGGATCGTCATTACCCTCGCTTGGGGCTTCGCGGTGATGGCCGGTGTGTTCATCGCCGGACCATATTCAGGAGCCCACCTCAACCCCGCCGTTTCCCTCGGACTCGCCGTAGCGGGAACCTTCCCTTGGAATGAGGTTCTCCCCTATTGCGTAGCCCAGATGCTCGGAGGCTTCGTCGGTGCCGGTCTGGTATATCTCTACTATAAAGATCATTACAAGGCCTCCACAGGCAATCCTGACGGCATCCTCGGCACATTCTGCACAATGCCTGCCATCGATCACAAGCCGGCTAACCTGTTCAGCGAGATCCTGGCCACCTGCGTGCTGGTATTCCTGATCCTTGCCATCGGCACCCAGGCCAATACTCCGGCTGTCGGCCTCGGCAGCATCGGAGCCTTCCCCGTGACAGCCATCATCATGTCGATAGGTATGTCACTTGGAGGAACCACCGGTTACGCGCTCAATCCCGCCAGGGATCTCGGCCCCCGCTGCATCCACGCCTTAATCCCGCTTGAGGGCAAGCGTGACAGCGGATGGGGCTACAGCTGGGTTCCAGTGGTCGGTCCTATGGTCGGATGCGTCATCGCAGCCGGAATCTTCCTTCTCGTCTACTAGACCTGAACGATGCTGCAGCTGATCGCCACCATTCTGTACATCCTCCTGATCCTGACGGTCGTTGTCATCATCTTGGTAGACAAAGGCGATGCGGGAAGGAAGTTCGCATGGTTGCTGATCATAGCCGCGCTCCCGGTTCTGGGCATCCTGCTATATTTTCTGGTCGGGATCAATTACCGCCACCATTGGATATTCAACAGACGACATCAGAAATACAAAGATATCTTCGAGAAGGGCACCAATAATGCCTTGAATTCCCTTCTGTTCGGTCATGAGGCGGAGTCCTTTGTCAGGGAGGACTTCCGTCCTTTGGCCGTCTTAATGGGTCGGGATGCCTACCCGACGGTCTCCAGTGGCAACGATTTCGAGATAATCACCCGTGGCAAACGGAAGTTCGAGCTGCTTTGCGAAGATATTCTCCATGCCAAGGAATATATCCACATGGAGTATTTCAAGTTCGGGAATGACGAAGGTGGCAAGGCAATCAAGGATCTTCTTAAGAAGAAGGCCCGAGAGGGGGTCAAAGTCAGGTTTATCCTTGAGAACATAGCCAATTTTCCGATCCGGCCGAGGTACTATAATGACATGAGGGAAGCCGGGGTCGAGGTTGTCCGTTTCACCAATCCGAGGTCACATTTCCTGAAGTTCGTGACTTCGATCAATTTCCGTAACCACAGGAAGATAGTGGTCATCGATGGGAAGATAGGATATACCGGCGGGATGAATATCAACGACAATTATTTCAAACTTTGGAGGGACACTCACCTTCGTATCACAGGCCCTGCTGTGGCCTCGCTCCAATATGCCTTCATGGACTCCTGGCTGACCGCCGGCGCCGAGCTTGACCGTCCGCTCATCGACTACTATCCCGCAATTGATGCCGGCCGGCAGTCCGAGCCCGGTCGCGTCCATCCTCGCTTCGCTGCGGCTGAGTACGACCTAAGCTCGGCTGCCGCTCCGGCGGGTAAATTGATGCAGATTGTGCCGGACGAGCCGGATTTGCCAATGCCGATGCTTTTGTACAGCTACGAATGGGCGATCCAACATGCCAGGAAATACATTTGGCTCCAGACCCCCTACTTCGTCCCACCTGAGCCAGTCCTTGACGCGATGAAGATCGCTGCCCTAAGCGGAGTGGACATAAGGATCATGCTTCCTGAACGGGCGGATAACTTCATCACAAGACCAGCCAATCGAGCATATTACGAAGAGATATTGCGTGCCGGAGTCAGGCTATTCCTAAGGCAAGGGGAATTCATCCATTCAAAGACATTCGTCTGTGACGATTATCTCTCCAGCATCGGCTCCGCCAACATCGACAGCCGCAGCTTCGACATCAACTACGAGATCAACACATATATTTATGATGAGGAAACGGCCCGGAAATGCAAGGCAATCTATGAGGCCGACCTCGAAGAGAGCCGTGAACTGACCTTGGAAGAATGGTCAAAGCGCCCCTGGCACAACCGGCTAGCCGAATCCATCATCCAGCTGCTGTCTCCTTTGCTCTAGCAATCAAACTAATTGATAAACAGCAATTCGCGATATTTGGGAAGAGGCCAGGTACGGTTGTCGACCCGCTCTTCGAGTTTATCTATCGGACGGCGCAAATCATTGAGTGCCTCGGCTATCTTGTGGTAAGCCACCGCCCTCTCGTAGAGATCCTCTATTGAATTCGCCATCTTACGAGCCTTCTTCATGGTCTCAGCCTTGGCGCTGATCTCCTCGATGTAGTAATTGATCTGGTTAATCAGCCCAAGCTCCACGGAGCAGCCAGCCGTATCCTCGAACACAGCCCTGCTCAACGCGACCTCTTTCAATAGCTTACGCTTGTAATCAAGTGCCGCGGGGATGATATGGTTAATCGCCATACGGACCATCACTCTGGACTCGATCTGGACTTTCTTTATGTACATCTCCCACTTGACCTCATTACGAGCCTCAAGTTCTTTGAGAGAATACACGCCTGTTTTCTTGAACATCTCTACAGACTCGGGCTTGGTGAATTCCTTGATCATCTCAGGAACACTGGTCTCGACGTTGAGCCCTCGCATGCGAGCCTCCTCCTGCCATTCGGGAGCGTAACCATTTCCATCAAAGCAGACGACATCTATGATCGAGGCTATAATAGGTTTCAACACATCTAACACAGCGACATTCAACGGTTTCCCTGAAGCCAGCTCGACATCCAATTTAGCCTTGAACTCAAGTAGTTGCTCGGCCACAGCGGCGTTAAGGGTTGTCATCGCACCCGCGCAATTGGCGGAAGAGCCCACGGCGCGGAACTCGAATCGATTACCGGTGAAAGCGAAAGGTGATGTCCTGTTGCGGTCAGTGTTGTCCACGAATATCTCCGGAATCTCCACAAGTCCAAGGCTTTTGCCCTTCTTCCCGGCGATCTCGATAGGAGTGTCGGAAGGAACTTCCAGCAGCTTTCTCAAAACTCCGGTCATGGTACGACCGAGGAACGCTGAGACGATGGCGGGCGGAGCCTCGTTTCCACCAAGACGATGGGCATTAGTCGCCGATGCGATCGAGGCTTTCAACAAGCCGTTATGCCTTTGTACAGCAGCCAGAACATTCACGAAGAACGTGATGAACTGAAGATTGCCCTTGGCGTCTTTACCTGGAGCAAGAAGCATCGTGCCGGTGTCTGTCCCGAGAGACCAGTTATTGTGCTTTCCTGAGCCGTTCACTCCCTCGAAAGGCTTCTCATGCAGCAGAACCACGAAACCATGCTTCCGGGCGATGGGGTTCATCAGGTTCATCAGCAACTGGTTCTGGTCATTAGCCAAGTTCGCCTCCCCGAATATCGGAGCCAACTCGAACTGATTGGGCGCCACCTCGTTATGCCTTGTCTTGATCGGAATCCCCAACTTGTGGCCGGCGATCTCAAGGTCACGCATAAACTCAGCGACACGGGAAGGTATGGCACCGAAATAATGGTCGTCAAGTTGCTGGTTCTTGGATGAGGCGTGCCCCATAAGAGTACGGCCAGTGATCATCAGATCCGGCCTGGCGGCGTAAAGCGACTCGTCAACAAGGAAATATTCCTGCTCCCAACCAAGATATGAGTACACCCTCTCGACAGAAGGATCGAACAATTTACAAATAGGCAAAGCGGCCTCACCGACAGCCCTCAATGCCTTTTTGAGAGGGGTCTTGTAATCCAGGGCCTCACCGGTGTAGGAGATGAACACCGTTGGAATACAAAGGGTGTCATCCATTATGAATACCGGGGAGGTAGGATCCCAGGCAGTATAGCCCCTGGCCTCGAATGTGGCCCTGATACCACCGTTGGGAAAAGAGGAGGCATCCGGCTCTTGCTGGGCGAGAGACTTCCCGTCAAATTTCTCGATAACCCCGCCCTTACCGTCATATTCGATAAGGGAGTCGTGCTTCTCAGCGGTGCCTTCAGTAAGAGGCTGGAACCAATGGGTGACATGGGTCACATGATGCCGCAACGCCCATTCCTTCATGCCTTCGGCCACCTTGTCGGCGGTGGCGCGATCCAAAGGCTTTCCATTGTCGACACAGTCAAGTAAGGCGGCGAGGGTACTCTCATCCAAGTACTCAGCCATCTTACGACGGTCGAAAACCAACTCGCCGAAATACTCTGACGGCCTCTTTTCGGGTTTCTCAGCAGGAACCGCCTTCTTCTCGAAGGACTCTCTCACGAGGGAAAATCTGTCGATACTCATAACTCTATAGTTCGTTTAATTGTTGGGGATTATTATCTTCTTCAGGAATATATGAAACGGCACAATACGGGCCGACAAACCAATGGTTGTTATTCTCCACGAATTTGGCAAGATCCTCGTCGGAACCAATCTTCCCGGTCCTGGTCAATAGGACAAGAGGACCGTCCGATACCTCGCGACCATCAATCTCAGCCTCTTTAAACGCTTTGAAATCTTTCTGGTAATCAGTCACTTCCCTCCCAAGATAAACTTTCATCGGAAGTGGTCTCCGGATCCGGATAGTCGCCACCTCGGCATCAGACGGGATGGTCTCGCATAGATTACCGTAACCGATCCAATCATTGGCCTTCGGAATGGCTGAAGAGGCAGTGTACCCGGCCAGAAGCATCGAGGCTCCCACAAACATTAAAGCGACACTTGGATTCTTTTTGGACAATAGGTAGTACAAGGAAAACACCATTCCCGAAAGGATCAGCAAAAGGGCAAGTTTCAAAGTCCAGGAATCCAAGAATGAATACGGTTCTATAAACTCAGCCAAAGCGGGGAAGGAATTCCTGAAGCACAGGCCGATGAAAACCGCGATAGCCAAAATGGCGATAAAACCGACCGGCACGGCCAAAGCCCATGTCATCCACTTCTTCCAACCTGTGCGGCGAAGGACCTCCACGAAAAGAAGAACCATGAATGGCATCACCGGGATAAGGTAGATGGCCAGTTTGGAGCTGAACAAGGAAAGCATCACGAGTGTGGAAATGACTGTCACAGAGAAGAATACCTCCCTGTCGCCGCACATGGATTCTTCCTGCCGTTGGCACAGAGAGACGACAAGAGCACCTATCAAGAGGAAGGTGTACGGGACAGCTATATACCAGATGGCGACAAAGTAGTACCAGAAGGGGGCCTTGTGGTAGAAAGAATTAACAGCACGGCCTACCGTCTGATGGATAAGCAGGTTCTCAAGATAGTCCTTGCCACCATCGAGATAGACTCCGGCGAACCACAGGACGCATAGTCCGGCTAGTATCCCCCAGGTCTTCCAACCTAGATATTTCCCGATTTCCCTACCTTGACGTTTGACCAGCAGGAAACAAACAATCACCAAAACAGGCATCAGTATCCCGACAGGTCCTTTGGTGAACAAGGCCAGGAATATCCATATAGGCAAGAGAAAAGATTGCTTCCGCAGGTTACCCGAGCCGGTGTACATCAGCCAGAAAGACCTCAGCGCCAACACGATGAACATTGTCATCAGCATGTCCATACGTAGGAAGAAAGAAAGACCGAGGAAAAAGCCGCTGGTCATCATCATGAACGCCACCGCTATCCTGTCCGTCACCTTCTCTAGAGCGGTCCAGCGATCCATCACAGCAATGATCACAAATGCGGGAATCAGCGAGAACAGAGACAAAAGAAGCATTGAGTGCTTACCCAGGAGGAGCTTGCACAGCATCACAATCCAAAGATAAAGCGGCGGCTTGTCAGCATAGTTCTCTCCGTCAAGAGTGAAGGCGAACACATTGCCGTTCTCTATCGCCTCATCAGCTATCTGGAGATACCTCAGCTCGTTGTCTGGCGAGAAATCCCTCATTATCATCACCGGAAAAAGGCACAAAGTGATGAAAACGAAGGTGACTACCAGTGGATTCCGGGTCAATATGTTGTCAAACAACGGCTTGCTCATATTCATCCTTCTTTTTGAAACCTATCATAAGGTTCCTCACATAAGCCATAAACCCGAAAGACTGGCCCAGAATAAGCACAGGGTCTTTCCTGAATATACCGTAAGACAAGATCACTCCGGAACCGATCAGGCTGATGATCCAGAAGCCGGCCGGAAGAATGCTCTTTTGACGGCGATGGGAGTAGAACCATTGGTAGATAAACCGCAATGTGAATATCACCTGTCCCGCGGAGCCGAAGATAACAAGCCCTAGAGGTATATTCTCATTTCTGAACATGTTGTCAAAGACTCCTCCGGTATTGTGGAGCAAAAAGACAACCGCGATAACCGGAGTAAGGATCAAAACCGCCCTGACCACCTTCCCGAGCTGCTTCCACATACCTTTCACATCCATATTCCAAAGATAAACGGAATAGGAAATGAGCTGCCCGAGAACTATCGGGAAATCATCCCTCAAAACTCCATAAATGAACATCAGGAAGGCTCCGGCCACGCTGAGTCCCCAATATGCGGCGGGGGAAGTCACTGTATGCTTACGCTCGGAATCAAGCCATTGGAACGCGGTCCTTCCGGCAAAGAAGAACTGCGCGGCAAAGCCGATCAAGTAGACTATCCAATGTGCGACCCCGTGCATCCGTCAATCAATATTACTTTCCGCGATCTTATAATTCAGATACCGTCGTTTCATCCAACGGTAAGTTAAGCAATCAGCCAAAGGCCCCCAGAACCTGTTCCAAAGATGGTATTTTGACTTGCCCGCCACTCGAGGGAAGTGCCTGACTGGCACTTGTTTAAAAGATGCCTCATCTTGAAGGAGCACCAGAGCCGGCAGGAATCTGTGCATACCCTTGAACATTGGTATCCTCTTAGCGACATCAGTATGGATCACCTTCAGTGGGCAACCGGTGTCAACAGCCCCGTCATGAGTCATCATCCTACGAAAACCATTGGCTATCTTTGACTGGGCGTTCTTGAACCATGAGTCTTTTCTTCCAGCCCGTATCCCAATAACCATCGAATGTCCGTCAATATCCTGAAGCAAAAGATTGAAATCCTCAGGTTCCGTCTGGAGATCAGCGTCAATATACCCTACCAGCCCTGACTCAGCATAATCAAAACCAGCCTTCAGGGCGGCAGAGAGACCAGCGTTTTTCTCAAACGAGATATAAAAGAAGTCTTGATGCCTCGAACAGATGTCCTTTATTCCAGAAAGACTCCCATCCTTGGATCCATCGTCCACAAACAAGACGCAGGCCTTCCTGGAACTTCCCGGCAGGAAGGCGGACAGACGCTCCTCCAGCCTATGGAGGTTATCTTCCTCATTGAATACGGGAACGATAATCGTAAGCTCGTAGTCCGCTGTCTTATTCATCCTGGGTCAAAACTTCGCGAATTTAATCATTTCCGAGGGATGTTCTTCCAAAAAAACTCGAATACACGCTTGTTGATGTAATCCGAACCGAGGTTATGGGAATGGCCCGGGAGGAACATTTGCTCGAAGTATTTCCCGTTCTTAACCAGCTCAGCCACAACCTGAAGAGTCGAAGCCGGATCAACATTGTCATCCATCTCCCCATTGATCAGCAAGAGTTTCCCCTCCAGCCTCCAGGCGTTGTCCACATTGGAGTTCTCGCTGTACCACGGGCCGATAGGATAACCCATCCACTGCTCGTTCCACCACATCTTATCCATCCTGTTGTCGTGGCAGCCGCAAAGAGCGACGCCCACTTTGTAGAACTCCGGGTAAAAGAGCAGAGCGGAGAGGGTATTCTGTCCGCCTGCCGAATACCCGTATATTCCCACCTCACTGATATCCAAGAACTTGTACTTTGCGGCAGCGGCCTTTATCCAGAGTATCCTGTCCGGGAAGCCTGCATCCTTGATATTCCTCCAGCAGACATCCTGGAATGACTTCGAACGGTTGTCAGTACCCATTCCGTCTATACTGACGACGGCATAACCCAGCTCGAGGAGTTTAGAAAAGCGCATCTCGGGACGGAAGTCCTTGACTACGTGGGAGTCATGAGGGCCCGCATAGATATATTCGATGACAGGATACTTTTTCTTTTTGTCAAACTTGTACGGGAGATAGATCGTGCCCCAGATGTCGGTAACCCCGTCCCTGCCCTTAGCCTTGAAAACGATCGGCATAGTGTAACCTCTCGCGAGGATGCCTGAGATATCCTGTCTCTGGATCTCCATCATCACGGAACCATCTGACACTGAGCGAGCTACACACACATTAGGACTGTCAGGCCGGGAATAGTTGTCCACAAAGAAAGAATAATCCTTGTTGAAGCTGACGGTATGGTTCGCGTTCTCGGGAGTCAGGTCCGTAATCCGTCCGGTGGAAAGATCAAGACGAGCCAGATGCTTATTATATGGGTCTTCCCCTTCAGCCGCATGGAGGCCGTTGACATTCATAAGGACATATCCTCCATCCTCGTCCACTTTGTGTATTTCCCTTACATTCCACTCCCCTTTGGTGAGCTGCCTGGTGGATCCGTTCCTGGTGTCAATCATGTAGAGGTGACGCCAGTCGTCCCTTTCGGAAATCCAGAGGATATGGTTTCCATCCTTGAAATAATAACGGTACAGATCGTAATAGTACACGAAGGTCTCCGATTTTTCCTCCGCGATAACGCGGCTCTTACCTGTCGAGCCTTCAATAGCCACCAACTGGTATAACTGGTGGCCTCGTTGGTTATATTCAAAAGTGAAGAATTCCGAATCGGGTGACCAACGGCCCATAGTCAAGAAATACTGGTTCAGCCATTTGCCGGTCTCAAGAGGAATTCCAGTCATTGACTCCACGTCAAACAAAGCGGGGGTCACCTGAGGAAGAGCGTCACCTGGCTTGGCGTAATCCAGCCACTTGTATTCCGGCTGGACCTGGTCGGCGGGACGTGAATTCCTCAGAAGAATCTGCCTCTCCTTTATGACCTCCTTCCTGAATGCCGCCAGTTTCTTGGAATCAGGAGACCAGAGCACCCTGTCATATTTGTCCTGGTCCGTCCCGTCGAAACTGATCTGCCGGCCGGATTCTTTGGAACCCGCTTCCCGAATCCAGATATTGTTATCCCGGAATACGGCCTCAAACTTCCCGTCAGGTGATTTCACAGCCCTTTTCTCACCCCTCGCGTACATGCTCTCATCGGAAGGGTCATAATAACCTCCGCGAAGGTTTTTCCTAAGCTCATCAAGCTCAGACTGAGTCGCTTCCTTGATGGTCTTTTTTTGGAGATCAACCTCGAAGACCTTCACGCTGTCAGGTGTCGAAGCGCTGAACAAAAAGGAATCTGAGCCTTTCCAAACCGGTTGGACGACCCCATTATAGACTGTCTTTCCAGCCTCGGACAGGAAACCAGTCTTTTTCTCATATAATTCGTCAAAATCCTTCTCAAACGTCTGGGCGGGAAGGAGTGCCGAGAACAGGAAAGCCAATCCAGCCATCAACGGGCGAATGACCTGGGACAATCTTGGGATAGTTGTATTCATAACATGTAAAGATAGGCATTCGCCAGATTTTTTACTATATTTAAGCCATGTTAAGTTACATTCTTTCCACACTTCTGGCGGCGGTGACTGTCGGAGTGTACAATCCAAGGGTACCGGTCATTGTGGACCGTGAGTATAATGTGGTCTCAGAGATTGTGATTCCGAGCGAGAGCGCACGTCAGGCCTCTGGTGAGGTGGAAATCGCCTTGGAAGGCATTCCTCTCAATGCGATCAAAGATATCCGCCTCGTCTACATCGGCACGATATCCCCTGTCATGTCGAGGACCAAGTCGAATGTGATGAAGTCGCATTACAATTATTGGGGAGCCGGCCAGGAGGATTGGTACGCCCCCCGGTCAACTTTCATCGAAAGCAAGGTCAAACCGAAATCAGGCACTGTAAAGCTTCCTTTCGACAGGCCACTTGTCAAAGGGGATAACCATTTCTATATCAGCCTTAATATTGCCTCCAAAAAGGTGGATTTGGCCAGCACATTCTCTTGTGGTGTGAAGTCAATTACTTTAGACGGGACCAAGGTTTCCATTGATGAAAAAGGCCCCTCTTCTGGAAGGCGTTACGCCCAGGCTTTCCGCAACCATGGCGATGACGGGGTAGACACTTACCGCATTCCTGGCCTGGCCAGAATGAAGTCGGGCAATCTTATCGCTGTCTATGACATCCGCTGGAACACGTATTATGACCTCCAAGCTGACATTGACATAGGTTTCCAGACCAGCAAGGATGGTGGACGAACCTGGAGCAAGATGGGAATAGCTCTTGACATGGGTGAATACGGAGGTTTGCCAAAGGACCAGAACGGCACCGGAGATCCCTGCGTGTTAGTCGATGAAGTGACAGGTGACATCTACGTGTTCGCCATCTGGTCACACGGTCTCGAAGGCAAATCCTCGATATTCGCGTCAACGACCGGTTTTGACCCGATAGATGTCGCACAGCTGGTGATGGCTAAGAGCACCGACGAAGGCAAGACCTGGTCCAAGCCAATCAGCATCACACCGTTGGTGAAGGACCCCGCAAGCTCAACCCTGTTCCAAGGACCCGGTTGCGGCATCACTATGTCAGACGGAACTCTTGTTGTTCCGATCCAGGAATGGGACAAAGACAAGGTTCCTTCAGCGGGAATCATTTACAGCAAGGATCACGGAGCCACTTGGCATGTTTCCAATATGGCCGTGAACCACGTTTGCGAGGACCAGGTGGCCGAGATCGCCCCTGGAGTCTTGATGCTGAATATGCGCAATCATGGCAGCGAGGACCGTACAAGGAAGGTTTATGTCTCTTCCGACCTTGGAAATACCTGGACTCCCCATGTCTCAAACGACACTCTGATCGAGCCGGTCTGCCAGGCCAGTATCCTGAAAGCCGGGAATGTCCTCCTGTTCGCCAATCCGGAATCCAAAGTGACCAGGAACATGTTCACAATCAAAGCGAGTGACGACATGGGCAAGACCTGGAACCGGTCACTCCTCCTTGACGAGGAAGGCGGTTGGGGATATTCCTGCATGGCTATGATCGATGACGAGACCATCGGAATCCTCTACGAAGGCAGCCAGTCCCATCTGGTATATCAAATCGTGAAAATCGCCGACATCTAGTTTTCAGACGAACATAGTATTCATCCAGAATTCCTTCTATAGCTCTCCCTCGGGAGGGCTTTTTTCATCGGTGGAAAAATTTGTGGAAAAAAATGTAAGCGGGTGGAATAAAGTGGAAAAATATTCTTATCTTTGTGGTCAGCGTGAAAGGCGAATTTTAAGACATGATCACATTCATTGGCGAATACACATCGAAGATCGACGACAAGGGAAGAGTTGTCTTCCCGGCGCCGTTCAAGTCTTTGATGGATCCCGAAGGTGACATGAGGTTTGTGGTGAAGAAAGACATCTTCACATCCTGCCTCGAGATGTACACCTTCGAGGAATGGGAGCGCCAATCCGAGAAGGTCAAGTCGAAACTAAACATCTTTAATCGTGCTCACGCCGCTTTCTGGAGAGAGTACATGCGTGGCCGCGCCGTGGTCGAACCTGACCCGAAGCTCGGACGCGTCTCGATCCCCAAGAAGCTTCTGGAGTCCATTGGTGTAACGAAAGAGGTAGTCTTCTCGGGCAACGATTACAAGATAGAGATCTGGGCCAAGGAAAATTATGAGGCCAGCGAGATCTCGAACGAGGAATTCTTGAATATTGCCGGCCAGCTATCTCAAGAGAGGTAGGAGGGAGGTCAATGTCTGTTTACCATACTCCGGTCATGTTCGGCGAGACGCTTGACGCTCTCGTCAAAAACCCTTCAGGAATATACGCTGACGTCACATTCGGAGGCGGTGGTCACACCGCCGGAATCCTTTCACGCTTAAATGAAGACGGTCACGTCATCGCCTTCGATCGTGACGCCGACGCTTTAAAGAACAGCATCGACGACAAGAGGCTGACCTTGGTACGGGGAGACTTCCGTTTCATCCGGAACTTCATTCTCCAGATCGCCCATGAGAGGGAGGATCTCAAAGAAAGGCTTGAGGATGGCCTGGACGGCATCCTGGCCGATCTCGGAGTCTCATCCCACCAGTTCGACACCGCTGACAGGGGCTTCTCTTTCAGGTATGACGCTCCACTGGACATGAGGATGAACCAGGAGGGCGGTCAGACGGCGGCCGACGTGGTAAATGAGTATCCGCAAGATGATTTGGAAAGGATATTCAGGATCTACGGCGAGGTCGAGAACTCCGGGAAAGTGGCGGCGCTTGTCGCCTCGGCCAGGGCAAATGCCAGGATCGAGACGACAGGGGACCTTGACAAGGCGATCGCTCCGGTCTTGCCGAAATTCGCCGAGCACAAGTACCTCGCGAAGGTCTACCAGGCCTTGAGAATCGAGGTCAACCACGAGATGCGCTCACTGGAGAAATTCCTCGAGGGCGCACCCGCCACCCTTAAGGAAGGCGGGTTGCTGGCGGTCATAACTTACCATTCCCTGGAAGACAGGATGGTAAAGAATTTCATCAAGTGCGGAAGGATCGACGGGAAGGAGAACAAGGACATGTTTGGAGTAGTGATAGCGCCTCTGGAGGCGGTGAACAGGAAGCCTGTCACTCCGGAAGAGGACGAGATCGCATCCAACACAAGGGCGAGGAGCGCCAAGCTCCGGGTAGCCAGAAAAAAGACCCAAAACGGAGGAAGATAAGATGCTGGGAGAGAAGGAACATAGAAAATGGAAACTGGCCGATGTGGGTCTGTGGCTTAAGAACGCCTTTCTGGCGGCCATTAGGGGTGAGTTCCTCCTGAGACTTCATGTGGGCAAGTACTTTATCCACATCCTCTACACGTTCTTCCTCTTCTGGGTCAGCATCTGGCTGAGCCTCAAGATCGAGAAGACGCTCACGAGGGTGGAAGAGAACCGGAAGGTCCTGCAGGACACTGAGATATATCATGCCCAGAAGACCGTTGAGCTTGCCTCGATGGGCAGGATGAGCAAGATTGAAGACATGTTGCGGGAAAAGGGATCAGCTCTGACTATCCCCCAGAAACCCGCCGATAAGATAAAATAGGACAAAGAGATGGCGACACAGAGTCAGAATTCGACAAAGAAGGAGAGGGACAGAATTGGAATGATCCTGTACTACCTCTATGCCGCCTTCCTGATCCTTTCGGTGGTCTTGGTAGGCAGGATCGCCTATATCCAGTGGTTCTGGAAACCCGACAAGACCATTGAGAAATATTTCAGGCCGACCAGCTCGAAATCCGTCATCGACCCTGAGCGAGGCGCGATCATCGGCTGCGACGGAAAACTCCTCGCGATGTCCACTCCCTTGTACGAGCTTTACATGGACTGCACTGTCCGCAAGGATTACTTCAAGGAGCAGGGTTCCGATAGCAAGAAACTGGAGGACGAATGGCAGGCGAAGGCCAAACAATTCGCCAAAGGCCTGGCCGCCGAGATGGGCGCTGATGGGGAAAACTACTGGAAAATGATCCAGAAAGGCCGCAAGGATGGTAACAAGTACATGCGGCTCGGCCACCCCATTGACCGGGAGACTCTTCTCCGCATCCAGAAACTCCCCTTGATGGAAGAGGGACAGTACCGCAGCGGAGTCATTGTCGTGAAGAAGGATTCCCGCCAATATCCATACGGAAAGCTTGCCGTCAGGACGATCGGCTATGTCAAGGACAACAGCAACTCCAACGGTAACAACCACATAGGCCTGGAAGGAAAGTATGATTATGTCCTCCATGGGAAGGAGGGAGAGATGTGGCTCAGGCCTACCGACAACAAAGAGAGGATCCAGAACTATGACAGCCTCTATGTCAAGCCAGAGGATGGACTTGACGTGAGGACCACCCTCGACATCACGATACAAGACATCGTCGACAGGGCACTCCGCAGGCAGATAGAGGAGGACAAATCTATCGAAATGGGTTGCGCCATATTAATGGATGTCAAGACCGGAGCGATCCGCTCTATGGTCAATCTCGTCAGGGATTCCACCGACTGGAGCCTCAACGAGACTTACAACATGGCGATCGGACTAAGCTCCGAGCCCGGTTCAGTATTCAAGGCCACAACCTTGATGACCGCCCTTGAGGACGGTGTGATCAAATCTTTGGATGACCGCATCCCAACCAACAACGGAATCATCCCAGGATATCCTCAGGACGACCATGTGATCGGAATGAAGGACATCTCTATCCTCCACGGATTCGAGATATCCTCCAACTACGTGTTCCGTTATCTGGCGGTTAAGAACTACGCCGACAATCCCAAGAAGTTCCTTGACAAACTATATCTCTACAAGTTGGGCCAAGCCTTCGATTTCGACCTGGACGGCCTCCAAGTGCCGGAGATACCCAATCCGGACTCCCCTATATGGAGTCCCACCGACTTGGGTTCCGTAGCCATGGGTTACGCTGTCAAAGAGACTCCCCTCCACATCCTTACCTTCTACAACGCCGTGGCGAACAAGGGAAAGATGATGAAGCCCTACCTGGTAGAGAGCATCGAAAAGAACGGGGTTGTCAAAACCAAGAAGGGGCCGTCGGTCCTCAACGCCTCTATTTGCTCGAAAGCCACCGCGGACACCTTGCTCAGGGCAATGAAGGCTGTGACCCAGGATGGTGGAACCGCCGCCCGCAGGCTCGGAGGAGCGAAGATGCAGGTGGCCGGCAAGACCGGAACCTCCAGACAGGTCCTTTCGGGAGAAGAGATCAAGAAATACGGGATGCAGAATCCCTATGTCACAAGGGACGGTAGTTATCACAACCTGGCCACCTTCGTAGGATTCTTCCCGGCTGACGCTCCAAAGTACAGCGCCATCATCTGCCTCAAATCTTTCCTGATCAGAGGGAGTGTCTATGGCGGTGTGCTGCCTGCGGCGGCTATGAGGGAAATCGTGGACGCTCTTTACTCGCTCGATCCTTCTTGGGGTGAGACCCTTGAGCCCAAGACCACCATTCCGAAGATGGAGGTCCAGACAGCCATGGCTTCCTTTGTCGATCCGAAAGAGCCGGTTGTGCCTGACGTTAAAGGATTGGGGCTTAAGGACGCTATGTACATGATTGAGAACAGTGGACTGAAGTGCATATATTCCGGGACAGGCCATGTGACCTCGCAGGTCCCCAAGGCCGGGCAAAAGGTCGCCCCGGGAACTAGTGTGACAATTGGATTGAAATGACGCTTAGGGATATCATAAAAGATTGCGGAGTCATCGATGTCAAGGGAAATCTTGATATCAGGATAACCGCCGTGACCGACGACTCGAGGAAAGTGTCGGAAGGAGCTCTGTTCGTGGCGGTTAAAGGCCACGGAGCCGATGGCCATGCCTTTATCGCCAAGGCTATCGAGGCAGGTGCAGCGGCTATTGTTTATGAAGAAGGGCAAAATGAAGGATCTGTCACGTTCGTGAAGGTCTCCTCTTCCCGCCATGCGGTCGCTATTATAGCCGCCAATTTCTATGACAACCCGTCGAGGAAACTCTCCCTTGTGGGCATTACCGGGACCAACGGCAAGACCACGACTGTGACTCTACTCTACCAACTGTTCATGGCCCAGGGATATAACTGCGGACTTCTCTCTACGATAGCCAATTACGTCGGGACCCACCGTTCCGAGACCGCCAACACCACAGCTGATCCTATCACCATCAATTCCCTTATGGCAGAGATGGTGGAAGCGGGCTGCGAGTATTGCTTCATGGAGGTCAGCTCGATCGGTGTCGAGCAGGAGAGGGTCTCCGGGCTGGACTTCAAGGTCGGGATATTCTCCAACCTGACCCACGACCACCTTGACTACCACGGAACCTTCGCCGAATATCTCCGCTGCAAGAAGTTGTTCTTCGACAACCTCAGTCCAAAGGCCACCGCGATAATCAACATTGATGACCGCCACGGTGAGGTCATGGTTCAGAATACCAAGGCCAAGGTCGTGACCTTCTCATGCAAGGGCCTGGCCGACCACACCTGCCGTGTACTTGAGGAAAGCTTCGAGGGAATGCTCCTCCGGATTGACGGTCGAGAGGCCTGGACAAGGCTTGTCGGAAGGCATAACGCCAGCAACATCCTTGCGATTTACAGCGCGGCGATGGCTCTGGGAGCCGACCCGGAAGAGACACTGGTCGCCATCAGCAAGCTTGAGCCCGCTCCGGGAAGACTGGAGGTAATGAGAGGTCCGAAAGATCTCTCAGTAGTGATTGACTATGCCCATACGCCTGACGCCATGGACAATGTCCTGAAGACCCTCCGGGAAATAGACAGGGGCAAGGAACTAATCTGCCTGTTCGGCTGCGGAGGCGACCGTGACAGGACCAAACGTCCGGAAATGGCGGCCGTGGCAGAGAAATATTCCGACAGGATAATAGTGACCTCGGACAATTCCCGTACAGAGAGGACTGAGGACATTCTCGAAGAGATCAAGGCAGGATTCAGCCCAGCCGGCTTGTCCAAAGCGATATTCATCCCGGACAGGAAAGAGGCCATCAGAGCGGCGATTATGTTCGCCTCAAAAGGCGCGTCGATCCTTCTCGCCGGAAAAGGTCACGAGACCTACCAGATCATCGGAACCGAAAAGCGTCATTTTGACGAGAGAGAGGTTGTCTCAGAAGTGTTCAAATCAATGGAAACAATTGAAAAATAGAAGTTTATAATGATATACCACCTGTTCCAATATCTCCAGCGTTACGACATCCCCGGACAGAGGCTTTTCACCTACCTGTCCTTCAGGGCGATGTTGACCAGCGTCACGGCGATGCTTATCGCCTTCTTCATCGGTAAATGGATCATCTCCTGGCTTCAGAGAAAGCAGATCGGAGAGACAATCAGGGATCTCGGACTCGAGGGCCAGATGCAGAAAAAAGGCACCCCGACAATGGGTGGAATCATCATTATCATCTCGATAGTCGTTCCGGTGCTGCTGTTCTGCGACCTGACAAATGTCTACCTCCAGCTTCTTCTTTTCACGACACTGTGGTGCGGGGCTCTCGGTTTCGCTGATGACTATATCAAGGTGTTCAAAAAGAACAAAGAAGGCCTGCATCCCAAGGTCAAGCTCCTGGCCCAAATGATTCTCGGCCTCGCGGTAGGCATGACCGTATGGCTCAGCAACGACATAGTCATCAGGGAAAAAGTCCCTGTGGAAGCAGGTGTGGCAAATGTGGTCGAGAAAGGCAACAGGAACTCCCTCAATGTCGATTCAGAGACACTTATCGCCCAGGATTCCGGCTGGAAAATGGAGAATGTCGTGAAGAGTACGACAACCACAATCCCCTTTGTGAAGGGGCATGAGTTCGACTACAAGTGGCTCTCCCCTTTCAAGGGCAGATGGGGTTGGTATTGCAAATGGGCTATTTATGTCCTTATGATAGTCATAGTGATCACCGCCTGTTCCAACGGAACCAACCTGACTGACGGCATGGATGGACTGGCGGCAGGCACCAGCGCTATTGTCGGAGTAGTCCTGGGCGTGCTGGCCTGGGTAGGAGGCAACCTCCTCAACTCAGACTATTTGAATATCATGTATATTCCAGGCAGCGGTGAGATCGCCGTGTTCATGGCCGCGTTTGTTGGTGCGCTCATGGGCTTCCTGTGGTACAACTCGTATCCGGCCCAAGTGTTCATGGGTGACACCGGAAGCCTCACGATCGGAGGAATCATCGGTGTTAGCGCCGTCCTGATGCGTAAGGAGCTTCTCCTTCCCATCCTTTGCGGGTTATTTCTTGTGGAGTCGCTTTCTGTCATCATGCAGAGGACATATTTCAAATATACAAAGAAGAAATACGGAGAGGGCCGGAGGATATTCAAGATGAGTCCCCTTCATCACCATTACCAGAAAGAAGGCATACCGGCGCTGATCCAGAAACCTGTCCATGCCATCCCCGAGGCGAAGATTGTCGCCCGCTTCTGGTTGATAGGGATAATATTGGCAGTCTCCACGTTGGCGTTGTTGAAACTGAGATAATAAAGAATAAACGATAATATGAGCAGGATTGTAGTATTGGGAGGAGGAGAAAGCGGAGTCGGAGCCGCTGTTCTCGCGAAAGTTAAAGGATTTGACGTCTTTCTCTCTGATAACGGAGAGATCGCCGGGCATTATGCCGACGACCTCCGCAAATGGGACATTCCCTTCGAGCAGGGAGGGCACACCGAGGATCTTATCCTCAACGCCGACGAGGTCATCAAGAGCCCCGGCATCCCCAGCACCGTGCCTATGGTCAAGAAACTGGAGGCACAGGGAACCCCTATTCTCTCCGAAATAGAGTTCGCGGGACGTTACGACAGCGCCAAGAAGATATGTATAACCGGAAGTAACGGGAAGACCACAACCACTTCCCTGATTTATTATCTTCTCCAGAACGCCGGCCTGAATGTCGGCCTTGGAGGGAATATCGGAAAGAGCTACGCTTATCAGGTCGCTACCGAGCATTTTGACTATTACGTACTGGAAATCAGTAGCTTCCAGCTGGATAACTGCTATGATTTCCATCCCGATATAGCTATCATCACTAACATAACCCCCGACCATCTGGACCGCTACGGCTACCAGTTGGAGAATTATGTCAAGGCCAAATTCAGGATCACCCGTAATCTCAGCCCGGACGATTGCTTCATCTTTGACTCCGATGACGAGATCACAATCGACCATCTCAACAAGATTATCCTCTCCGCCAAACGTCTGCCATTCACTCAGAAGACTGAGGTCGAGCAGGGAGCCTTCCTGAAGGATGACAAAATTGTCGTCAGGTATGAGGATGAGGAATGCGACATATTCCTCAAGGAACTTGCCCTTGGTGGAAAGCACAACATCTACAATTCGATGGCCGCCGCTTTGGCCGCCAAGGCCTCCGGAATCGACAACCAGGTAATACGCGAGTCGCTGGCGACCTTCCAGCCGGTCGAGCATAGGCTGGAGCCGGTGCTGAGCATCAAAGACGTGCTGTATATCAATGACTCCAAGGCCACCAACGTGGATGCCGCATGGTATGCGCTGGAATGCCAGAGCAAGCCGGTAGTGTGGATTGTCGGTGGTAAGGACAAGGGTAACGACTACGGTGTTCTCAAAGATCTTGTCAAAGACAAGGTAAAGGCCATCGTCTGCCTGGGAATCGACAACAGCAAGATCCGCGAGGCTTTTGAGGGGATTGTCGGCGGAGACAAATTTGTTGAGACTCGTTCCGCGCAAGATGCGGTGAAGGAGGCCAGCAAATTCGCCGAGGCCGGTGACGTGGTGCTGCTCAGCCCTTGCTGCGCCAGCTTCGACCTTTTCACCAGCTATGAGGACAGGGGCCGCAAATTCAAAGAGGCGGTGAGGATGCTTTAGGAATATTCAAGGATATGGCAGGAGAGAAGAAAAAGAGCACATTCTGGAACTTCTTCGACAATCTCGAAGGGGATAAGGTCGTGTGGATGATAGCATTGTTACTGATGCTCATCTCCATCGTGGCCATTTTCTCCTCCACATCCCAGCTGGCCATTTCCCAGAACACATCCAGGATGGCCATCGTGACGGAGCAGATCAAGATTTCCATCCTCGGGTTGGCGCTCATCATCCTTTGCTACAGCATCAGGAGCATCGGTTTCTTCAGAGTCTTCTCTCAGCTTGGGTACGCTATCTCGATGTTTTTCCTCATCATTCTGGCGACCCACAAACAGATCGGCCCCATAAAGCCTATTATGGTCAACAGCGCCTGGAGAATCGTCCAGATAGGAGGATTCCAGGTACATGTTTTCGAGATCGTCAAGGTGGCGATGGTGATGTACCTCGCTTGGGCAGTGAATGCCTACAGGAATGACAAGTTCAGGATAGCCAACCTGATAGGCAAGAAATATAAATTCTGGAACAAGCCCCTTGTCAAGAAGATCGTCTACATCTACTTCCCTATATTCACGGTTTGCATCGGAATCATGGTCGGAAGCCTCTCCAGCACCATATTCATCGGAGGCATAATGTTCGTGACCATCCTGATCGGAGGCATCAGCGTCAAGGAACTGATTCTTCCCGGAGTGGTCGCCGTGGGAGTGCTGGCGGCCTGCTTCGGGATCAACGCGATCTCGCCCGACGACCACAAGCCCTTCCCTCATCTTGAATCAGCCAAGAATCGAGTCACCTCAGACAGCATCGACAACCAGATCGAGATACTCAGGACAGAGCCCAGGAACAGCAAGAAGTTCCAGGAGACTCTCGATAAGATGAAGCAGCCGGTCAGCGCCAAGATCGCCATCCATGAGGGAGGCCTGATAGGCAAAGGACCCGGACGAAGCACCCAGAGATATGTCGTCCCGATCATGTTCGAGGACTACATGTTCAGTTTCATCGTGGAGGAATATGGTCTCCTTGGAGGAATACTTGTCATAATCCTTTATATCAGCCTGTTGGCCAGAGGATCCATCATAGCCAGAAACTGCGATAATCACTTCGCCAAGACAGCCGTGGCAGGCCTCGTGCTGCTGATTACCGGACAGGCGATGATGCACATAATGATCAACTGTGATCTCGGCCCGCTGACAGGACAGACCCTGCCGCTTGTGAGCCATGGCAACTCATCCTTCTTGATGTTCAGCCTGGCCTTCGGTATAATCTTGTCTATCAGCAAGATGGCGAGAAGGAAAATAGCTAGGGAAGCGGAGAGAGCCGCTCCTCTCGTGGAGCATGACCTAAATGATGAGATCGAGAGCAGGCTCGACGATCTGGATGTGCTGGACACTGGAACTGACGACCAAAACAACGAATAAGATCATGGAATACAAAGCGTTGAGAGTCATAATTAGCGGAGGAGGCACGGGAGGTCACATCTTCCCCGCGGTCTCTATCGCCAACAAACTGAAGGAACTCAATCCAGAGACTGAGATCCTTTTCGTGGGAGCGGAGGGCAAGATGGAGATGGAGAAGGTTCCTGCTGCCGGATACAAAATCATCGGCTTGCCGATCACCGGCCTTCAGCGCCAGCTGAACCTGAAGAATATTATCAACGACTTGACCGTGCCTTTCAGAGTTCTCTCGAGCATCCGGAAGGCAAGACATATAATAAAGGAGTTCAAACCCCAAGTTGCGATCGGAGTCGGAGGCTATGCCAGCGCTCCCCTGCTGATGGCCGCCACGAAGATGGGAATCCCTGCCCTTATCCAAGAGCAAAACGGATTCGCAGGCTTGACCAACAAGAAATTGGGGGACAAAGTCCAATGCGTCTGTGTCGCCTACGAAGGGATGGATAGGTTCTTCCCGAAAGACAAGATAGTGATGTCCGGCAATCCTATCAGGAGCGTATTCGTACCTTGCACTCCTGAGATGAAAGAAGCCGGTGTCAAGGAATATGGCCTGGATCCCGCGAAGAAACACATTTTCATTGTGGGAGGAAGCCTCGGTAGCGCCAAGTTCAACGCCTGTATGCGGGACTGGATCTCGAGGGGTTGCCCCGGAGGAGAAGGAACCGACGTGTTATGGCAGTGCGGAAAGTACTATAAATCAAGTATTGACGCCTTCATGAACGAGGAACTTGCCAAGAATCCGAAACTCTCGGAGACTGTCAAATATTCCGACTTCATAGGAAAAATGGAGCTGGCCTATGCGGCGGCTGATGTGGTCATTTCCCGCTCTGGAGCCAGCAGCGTGTCGGAACTTTGCGCCGCACACAAGGCGGTTGTGTTCGTTCCTTCGCCCAATGTCGCCGAGGATCACCAGACCCACAACGCCATGGCTCTGGTGAACAGGGATGCCGCCATGATAGTGAAGGATGCGGAGGCGATGGAGAAAATGATCCCCACGGCACTGGAGCTCCTGAAGGATCCCGCCAAGATCAAGACGCTTGAGGAGAACGCCGGACAGATGGCTCTACCCGATGCGGCGATGACAATAGCCGATGAGGTCTACAAACTCGTATAAAAGACATGTCAGAGTATTCAAAGATATATTTTATTGGAATAGGCGGTATCGGAATGAGCGCCATAGCGAGGTATTACAAGAAAAAAGGATACCCCGTGGCCGGTTACGACAGGACACCTTCCGACCTCACCCATGAGCTCGAGGAAGAGGGCATATATGTCCATTACACCGACGATCCCGATTACATTCCGAAAGATGTGGCCTCCACCCTTGTGGTCTACACTCCTGCGGTTCCGGATGATCTCGGGGAGATGGTATATGTCAGGGAACATGGCTACACTCTTGTGAAACGATCCAGAATGCTCGGTGAGCTGTCCGCCGGACAAACCTGCCTGGCGGTCGCCGGCACCCATGGGAAAACCACCACCAGCACGATGATCGCCCACATCCTGACTGAGACCGGCACCGGATGCTCCGCCTTCCTCGGAGGAATCTCCAAGAACTACGGGACCAACCTTCTTGTCAGCCAGAATCTGGTCTTCGTCGCCGAGGCCGATGAATATGACAGGTCATTCCTCCAGCTCCATCCGGCCGTGGCGGTGATCACGGCGATGGACGCCGACCATCTTGACATCTATGGCACCCATGAGGAATATTGCAAGGCCTTCAAGACTTTCGCCTCACAGGTTTCACGGACAGTTATAGTGAAAAAGGGGCTGGACATCACTCCAGACGACACAAAAGCCAAGATACTCACCTACAGCTACGACAATCCCTCGGCTGACTTTTATGCGGTGGGAGCGAGACCTGACGAGCTGGGACATTATATCTTCGACATAGTTTACCCCGGAGGCATGATCAAGGATGTGCGGTGCGGGATCCCCGGATGGGTCAATGTTGAGAACAGTGTCGCCGCGGCAGCCGTTTGCCTTACGCAAGGCCTGCTTCCAGATGCGGTAAAGGAGTCAATCGGCTCGTTCCTCGGAGTCAAACGCAGACTGGACGTCCATGTCGCCAGCCCGAAGCTGACTTACATAGATGATTACGCGCATCACCCGAGAGAGCTCTCAAGCGCGATCTCATCAATAAAGGCAATGTACCCGGGAAGGAAGCTGACTGCTATTTTCCAGCCACATCTTTTCACCAGGACCCGAGACTTCGCCTCCGAGTTCGCGGAGTCACTGAGCGCTGTCGACAAACTCATATTGCTGGACATTTACCCTGCTCGTGAGGAGCCGATTCCCGGAGTGACATCAGAGATCATATTCGACAAGGTTACAGCTCCCGAGAAGGTGTTACTGAAGAAAGAGGAGTTGATGGAATATATTAAAGATGAGCCACTTGATGTGCTGGCGACTTTCGGGGCCGGAAACATCGACAGGTTCATTGAGCCTATCGCGGAAATGCTTGAAGAAAGGTTAAGGAAATGAAAAAAGGACTCAGGATAGCCATAATCGCCGGTTTGGCCTGTGCGCTGGCACTTCTCATCCTCATGATATTCGGGATGAACGGGAGCCGTAAGCGCCAGCTGACCTGCGGTGGAGTCAATGTCGAGTTCGCCGACGGCTACAATTTCGTGACCGCCGATGACATCGCCGGCTACCTGGACAATGAATACGGAGCCTACATCGGCCAACGGCTGGACAGCGTCGACCTGGCCAGGGTCGAGCGGATTCTTGACGGAAAGAGCGCCATACTTAAGACCGAGGCCTACACCACCGCAGACGGAATGCTGAATGTCAAAGTGTTCCAAAGGGAGCCTGTGGTAAGGTTCCAGAAAGGCGACAACGGTTTCTACGCTGACGAGAGAGGGTTCCTTTTCCCTCTGCAAAGCAATTACACCTCTCAAGTGCCGATAATTGACGGAGAGGTCCCGCTTACCTTCGCAAGTGGATACAAGGGTGAACCGGTCACTGAGAAAGAGAAGGTTTGGCTTAAGGAAATCATTGACCTAGTGAACTTTATGCAAGAATCCAAGACCTGGGCGGAGAACATCAGCCAGATTTCCGTGAGACCTGACGGGGATCTGGTGATGGTGCCGAGGCAAGGCAAGGAACTCTTCATATTCGGCCAGCCGGACGGTTTCGAGGAAAAGTTCTCCAAGATGGGGAAATATTATACGACAATATTGCCTCAGAAGGGGGAAGGATATTACTCAACGGTCAATTTGAAATACAACGATCAGATAATCTGCAGAAAATAAAGATATGGAAGAAAGGTACATAGCGTCAGTCGACTTGGGCACGTCCAAACTGGCGGTCTGCGTGGCGAGGATACTGGGCCATGATGTCCAGGTGATTTACTACAAGGAAACTCCCTCCGAAGGAATCCGGTACAGCTACGTCAACAATCCCGGCAAGGTGGAGAATGTCCTCCGGGATGCTCTCTCACAAGCCCAGCAGGAGCTCAAGATCAAGATCCAACAGGTTATTGTTGGCCTGCCGCGCTATTATGTCAGGCAGGAAAACGCCTCCGCGAGCATGGACAGGACGGATCCCGACAATCAAATCGAGGAAGGAGAGGTCAGGACATTGAAGTCCATGGCTCTCGAGGAATATCCTTTGAGCGATTCCAAGAACGAGGTGATCTATGGGGCCGTCGCTCAATCTTTCTCTACGGAAGACAGCCTGAACGAGCTGGAGAATGACATCGTTGGAATGACAGCCGAGAAACTCGAGGGCAATTTCAAGGTCTTTATAGGCAGCAGGAGGCATTCGATCAATATCGACAATGTCTTCAACAGCATGGGGATCGCCATCGCGAAGAAGTATTTCACTCCCGGAATCACGGCCAGGGCCGTCTTGAAAGAGGAGCAGATGGAGAATGGTGTGGCCCTTATCGACATTGGCGCCGGTGTGAGTTCCGTGACCATATTCAAAGGCAAGATAATGAGGTACTATGCCGCTATTCCGTTCGGCGGCAACAGTATTACAAGGGACATAAAGACTGAATGCAACTTCTCATTCGACCTGGCCGAGAACATAAAGAAGGCCTATGGAGCTTGCATGCCCGGCAAGCTTTCAGCCCTCGGAGAGAAGTCGATCCAGATCGTTGACGAGAATGACGAGCCTACGGCCCAAGTAGGCGTCAAGTATATCTCTGAAATCATCACCGCGAGGATGAAAGAGATCATAGAGGCCCTTCTGTACCACATCCAGGCCAGCGGATACGCCAGTGAGGATCTGCTGAGGGCCGGAGTCGTGGTCACCGGTGGAGGCGCCGAGTTGGTCAATTGCGCTAACTATATCAAGGAACTCTCGGGATATTCAGTCAAAGTCGGATACCCGAGGAGATTCTTCTCATGTGAGGGCTGTCCGGAAGCCACAGAGGCTTCCGCGGCGACTTCTATGGGTATGATTCTGGCCGCCAAGGGTGACCAGCTGCTGAATTGCGTAAAGGAGGCTCCCGCACGCAGGTACTGGACCGCCCCGAAACCAGCACCGGAGATGGCTCAACCTGAAGTCACAGTCAAAGAGCCTGATGAGGTGACCGCGGAGACACGACCAGTTGAGGTGGTCGATGAACCGAAACCTGTCGAGGAACCTGCGATCGAGGAGTCTGTGATAGCGGCGCAAGATGACGGTCCCACAGTTTTTGACGAGTACACTCCGGAGGAGATCAAGGAGGCAAAGAACCGCAAGCGTGAGAAACCGGTAAAGGAGCGCAAACCTATATCCAGGCCTAAGTTCACTTGGCTCAAACACATCCAGAACACCATCAGCAAGGCCGCCGGGGACATATTCGACGGCATGGAAAACGAGGAAATATAAAAAAGCATAGTCATGGGAGACATTGAGAAATTCGACATAGCCGACAACAGCGATTGGACTCCTATCCAGTCGATGATCAAGGTCATCGGAGTTGGCGGAGGCGGTTGCAACGCTGTCAACTACATGTACCGGGAGAACGTGGAGGGTTGCAGTTTCATGGTGTGCAACACCGACAGGCAGGCTCTTGAGGAGAGTCCTGTCCCGATCAAGATTCATATCGGCCGTAACGCCCTCGGAGCCGGCACTGATCCCACAAAGGGCCGTAACGCCGCTCTCGAAGCCCAGGAGCAAATCGAGAAGGTGGTTTTGAACGAGGGCACCCAGATGCTTTTCATCACCGCCGGAATGGGAGGAGGCACCGGTACTGGAGCGGCTCCCCAGATCGCCAAGATGGCCAAGGACAAGGGGATCTTGACTGTCGCAGTGGTGACCATCCCCTTCGAGAATGAAGGAGACATGGCTCTCTCAAGGGCTATTGACGGCATCCACGAGCTAGTGAAGAACGTGGATAGCCTCCTGATAATCAATAACGAGAAGCTCTATGACTTTTTTGGCGGCCTGCTGATCCACGACGCCTTCCCGAAGGCGGACGAGGTCCTGGCGACCGCAGTAAGGGGCATAACCGAGATCATATCCAAACCCGGCTACATCAATGTCGACTTCGAGGACATCAAGACCATGATGAAGAATAGCGGCATGGCTCTGATGGGCTGTGGAATCGGGTCGGGCGAGAACCGTATCGAAGAGGCCGTCCAGGGCGCCCTTCACTCTCCCTTGCTTAACGATTTCGATCTCACGACAGCGAAAAATCTCCTCGTGAACATCACCTGCGGGAAGAATGAGAACGGACTAACGATGGACGACCTGAAAGAGATCAACGCCAAGATAGCAGATTACACAGGCAATGTCGTCAACAAGTTCAAGACAGGTCTGGTCTGGGAGACTGATCCTGAGATTGGAGATAAAGTCAAGATCACAGCCATCGCTACCGGGTTTAAAGTCAACGACTTATCCAAGATAACAAAGACTGATCTCGGTAATCTGATCATAATCGGAAAGGACTTCAAGTTCGAGAAGAAAAACATGGTGGGGGCCGAGGAAGTCAATATTTCCGACCTGCCGAGCGGGATGAAAATGATAGGTTACAATGCCGCTGACAATGTCAAGAGATATCATTTCGACCCGGACAAGAAGCCGGTTCTGGCTGTTGAACACGGGGATAGCATAGGTGAGTTAGAGAGCGTTCCGGCCATCAAGAGGACGGTGCGCCAGGAGAAGGAGAACAATTAAAGATATTCATTGATGGAAAGAAGGACAAGAGTGAGGTTCGCGCCTAGCCCTACAGGCCCTCTCCACATGGGAGGAGTCAGGACGGCGCTTTACAATTACCTTTACGCCAAGCAGAAAGGCGGAGATTTCATAATCAGGATCGAGGACACCGATTCCAACAGGTTTGTCCCTGGTGCCGAGGAATATATCATCGAGGCCTTGAATTGGTGCGGAATCATTCCCGACGAGGGAGTGGACAAGGACGGGAAGGTCGTAGAGACCCCTTCCCCGAGGCATCCGCACGCGCCTTACCGCCAGAGCCAACGCAAACCCATATACCGGAAATATGCCGAGCAACTGATCGCCAACGGCTATGCGTATTATGCCTTCGACACTCCTGAGGAGCTTGAGAAAGCCCGTTCGGATGCCGAAGCCTCGAAAGAGACCTTCATTTACAACCAGGTCACGAGGATGAGTATGCGCAACTCCCTCACCCTTCCTTCGGATGAGGTAGAGAGACTGCTCGCCGAAACCACCGGCTGGACCATACGTTTCAAGATGCCTGTGGACACTGTCGTCAAGATGGACGACCTCATCCGTGGCCATATCGAGGTCAACACAGACACTCTGGACGACAAAGTCCTTTGGAAGAGAGCAGATGAGCTTCCGACATATCACCTCGCGAATATCGTGGATGACCACCTGATGGAGATTTCCGAGGTCATCCGCGGTGAGGAATGGCTGCCTTCGCTCCCCTTGCATTATATGCTTTACAAGGCGTTCGGCTGGGAGGACACCATGCCTCGTTTCGCCCACTTGTCACTTCTTCTGAAGCCGGTCGGCAACGGCAAGCTCAGCAAGAGGGACGGAGACAAGATGGGGTTCCCGGTTTTCCCTCTCCGTTGGACAAACCCGGAGGGAGAGACCTCCAGAGGCTACCGCGAGGACGGATATTTCCCTGAGGCTTTCGTGAATATGCTCGCCATGCTTGGCTGGAACCCAGGCGACGACCGTGAGATGTTCTCGATGGAGGAACTAATCGGGGCGTTCTCTCTCGACAAGGTTCAGAAGGCCGGAGCGAAGTTCAATCCTGAGAAAGCGAAATGGTACAACAGGGAATATCTCCGCATGAAGAGTGACGAGGAACTAACTGACCTGCTGGCGCCTGTGCTTGAGGAGCATGGGATCAACATCGTTGAATGCCCCAAGTGCGCCCTCACTGCCGGAGCCGAGTTCAACGTGGCTGGAGGAGACCTGGAAAAACATATATTCACAAAGGATTATGTCCAGAGCGTGGTGGCCTTCACAAAGGAGCGAGCCACTTTCGTAAATGACTTCTGGACAATAGCTTCCTATCTGTTCGTGGCCCCTCGTGATTTCGAGCGGTTCGGTATCAAGGCCGGAGCGGCCGTGGAGCAAACCGACCAGAAGCGTCCGGTAGACCCTCGAGCGAAAGTGTATGATGACGCACTGACAGCCCCTTATCTGGCTAAGGATGTGGACAAGTTCTGGAAGCCGGAGATTGTCGAGATGGTATTGAAGGTCGGGGACTTCATCAAAGGTTTTTCGGGAGAATGGACCGTCGAGGAAGTCGAGAAGGGCATTGAAGAGTTTATCAAAGGAAATGAATGGCCTATGGGCAAGGTGATGAATGCCATTCGTCTGGCTCTGGCCGGCAGCGCCAGCGGACTCGGTATTGCTGACATAGTCGCGCGCATAGGGAAGAAAGAGACCGCGGCCCGTCTGGAAAGCGCTGTCTCTAAGCTGAATAGTTGATATATCCAGGAAACATACGGCTAATAGCTAGTGACCTTGACGGCACTTTGCTGCACCCTCTCGGCACGCAAGCCTTGAAGGAAGGCACCTGCGACCTTATTCGCCAATGGCTTGACAAAGGAGGGCTTTTCGTGGCTGCTAGCGGCCGGCAATACGCTAATCTCCGACTCATTTTCGAGCCGATCAAGGATGATATTCTATACATCTGCGAGAATGGGTGCCTGGTGATATGCGACGGAAAGATTCTCATGGAAGCCGCGTTGGAGAGGGATCTGGCGGAGAAGTTATCCTTGGATATTCTTGAGAACGGAGAGGGGGAACTGCTTATCAGCACCGCCTGGACACAGTTTGTGATACCGAAAGAGGACAGATTCTTTTATCATATGAGGGACACGGTCAGGGTCCAGGTCGAAAGAATATCTGATATCTCCGAGGTCAAGGATCCTATTCTTAAAGTGTCCATGTTCCGGGAAAACGGCTTGACTGATGTCACCCCCTGGCGTGAACGCTACGGTTCCCTTTGCACTGTCCAGGTAAGTGGCTCAGATTGGTTGGACATGACTCCCAGGGGCGTCAGTAAGGCCACCGCGATGGATATATTGCTGAAGCATCTCGGAATCGACCCGTCCGAATGCATGGCTTTTGGAGACAATGAGAACGATGCTCCCCTGCTGGCCATGGCAGGCTTCCCCATCGCCATGAGCGACGCCACCCCAGACATCCTGAAGATGGTCTCCCAAACCACCGACTCCGTCGAAGCGGTTCTGAGGGAGATGGTGAGATAAGGCTGTTCGCCAAATTATAACCATTCTTAACTCCGACACTTTTTACAAACCAGAAGCAGGCCAATAGGCCACACAAGGGGTTGTAGGAACGATTGGGTTGCAGACTTGCCAATTTAAAGCCGGGGGTCCGCATGTTGAAATGCGCTACAGGTCATTGGGAAGCGACTTGGGCTGCTCTCGGTCTGTAAAATATTCATATCACTCTCCTTCCAGCTTGAAATCCTTCAGGCGTTTACGACTATAGGTTTTCTTGGACTTATGCAGCATCTTACGGAACGAGACGGGACGGCCGTGAAGTTCAATTTCCTCCGCCCTTGCCGCACGCCTGTTCGCCAAAATATAATCATCCTCAGTGATCCTGAGTCTCCTATGCTTCAACTTCTTCTTCGCTTTCATATCCTTCACTACAGTCCTATTTCTTCAGAAACACTCCCTGGGTACGTTCCTTCTATGTATGCTTTGATGAGACCGGCGTGAGAGCTGAGGCGGGTTGCTGGGTGTAGTAAGCGTCTTTGATCCTGTTTTTCATGCTGTCGACTATCTCACGTTTCTTTATTAACTTATGTACGAGGGTCTTCATATTCATTAAAACCTGAAATAAAGCCGGAGAGACTATCGTCCTAATGCCATTAGACGAACGCCGCATTTGTTAAACTCTATTTGTCACATTAATTCTAATATACTTTGGATATTCTCCAAATACATATTTTGTTACAGGAGAGATCCGAATTTTTTCCACATCTACTGTAGGTTCAAAATCTGCATTAATTGTCCAAGTATTATCTTGCACTTCATAAGTCGCGCCATTATCTTCAGACAATTTAATTAAGGTAATTTCTTCTGGATCAATGTAATCATAGGTATCTGATGAATTAATATCTATTGTTAGAGTTTTTCCATCTTTAGATAACTGTTCACACAATTGATCAGCACCAGCAACCATTTCAAGATCTTCATGATCACCAGTCCATTTTGGTATATTAATATACCATCGGTTGTTTTCTTTTACAAAACTTAGTCTCATTTTTTTAATAGTCAATGAAAAACGGAATACATATTCGGAGACCAGGGAGACCATGCGGTCTATAGTGTGAGTGGGACTTTTGTCAACTTCTCAATCTCATCTCGAAACTTGATCCTCCGTAATACTGCGAGCACTGCCATTTCACTGTGGTTGCCAAGGCGTTATCTATTGAATGCATGATATCATCAGTCATTGTTATACGGTTTTCTGTTTAATGATGATCAAAATTCCAACCTGAACCCCTTGCTTTTCAGTGCGTCGTACTGGTCTTTATTGAATCGGTACGTCGCCGGCACCCTGCTCGGGGCACCTGCCTGACGGTCTCCGGTGTCCTCCAGTATGCCCAGATGAAGCATCTTCGACGCGAAGTTGCGCCGGTCGAAACGCACGTCCAGGATGCTCTCGTACAGGTGCTGGAGCTGGGGCATCGTGAACACGGCGGGAAGAAGCTCGAAGCCGACCGGCTCGAAATGGATCTTCTGCCTCAGCGCCTTCATCGCCTCCCGCAGGATCATGTCATGGTCGAACGCCAGTTGCGGCACATCCTTGAGGGGGAACCATTGCGCCTTAGCAGCGTCGTCCCCGCCCTTCACTTCCGAGATTCTGACGAGCGCCAGGTGGGCTATGGTGATGACACGCCCCCTGGGATCACGGTCAACAGCTGAGAACGTCCGGAACTGCTCTATGTAGGCGTCTCGCAGCCCAGTCTCCTCGAACAGCTCCCGTTTTGCCCCGTCGATGGCGTCCTCATCCATCTGCAGATAGCCTCCAGGCAAGGCCCACATGCCCTTGAACGGGGGGATGCCCCTCTCGACGAGAAGCAGTTTCAGGTCCTTACCGTCATAACCGAATATCACGCAATCGGTCGTCACCGAGGGTCTCGGAAACGGATATGTGTATTCACCTTTCTCTTTTCTCATTCTTTATCCACTATTGTCAAGTTTGCCTTCGCTGCGGATAATATCTTTGGCCCGTAGACGATGAAATCAACAGCGATCCTGCCCTTTTCCGGTTGGACCCCGGTGACTGTCCCCTTGCCGAACTTCTCGTGAGCGACGGTCTGGCCAATCTTGTATTCAGAGATATCGACAGGTTCCGCGGCCGGTTCAGGATCCTTGATCGTCGCCGACGGAGCCCCGTATTTCCCGAATATGTCGTAGAATGGGGCGAACTTTCCGCGCGTCCCGGACTCGGCGCCGGGCTTTTCGAGGATCGCGAACACCACGGCCCTGAAGCGTCCCTTGAACTCAGGCTCGAACAGAACGTCACGGAACATCTTTGCCACAAGGTCCGGCCTCAGCCTGAATGCGCCGCATCCGAAGGCCCCGAGCACCAGGGAGTCGTGGCCGGCGGTGAGAGCGGCGGAGTATATCGTACGTATCTTGGATAGCATTATCTCCTTTCCCTCCGTGGTGAAACCGCCGTCGAAGGACCTGTATTCTAGGTTTTTCCCGTGCTTCTCGTTGAAGTCCAGGGCGGCACAGGAGATGAAGGCCGTCTCGTATGGCTCGTCCATCAGGGCGAACCCGTCTCTGGATCCTTTCCTGAACACGGTGACGCGGGGAGAGTAGATGGCCCCGTGGCGCATGTCCATCGGGTATCTCTTCCCCTTGAAGTCGACGCCGCTCGCTTCTGCTCTCTTCTTGTCGTAATATTGATAAAGAGACTGGGAAAGGGTGGTCTGGCGGCAGAGGCTCTCCTCCTGGGCGTTGGACCCCCGCTCGTACCATCCGCAGGCGACGTACGCGTCGGCCAGGTTCAGTATGACGGGGTTGTACCCCTTCAGCTGCAGGTCGAGTCCCAGCTCAAGGCAGCCGGTGTTCGCCACTCCCGTAAGCGGCGGAGTGTCAACTTGTCCCGCCTCCGGCAGTGGAATGGGGGAGTCATACACCACCGTACCCTCGAGCATCGGACATGGATCGAGTGTGACAGTCTTCCCGGAGGATGTAACGTAGCCTCCTTCCCTGAATATCTCGCAATTATTCTTAAATACATCCACCCTCGCAGCCTTAGCGGCGAAGGAGCCTTTGGTGGCTTTGGCAAAGAAAGCCTCAGTATTCCAGGTGACAGACATCATAACAAAGATACGATTATCAATTGAATTATTGAATATTAACAAGAATAACGGTTATTGGAAAGAAAGGGGAGTCAAGGCTCCCCCCTCATATCAATTTCTTCTTAACCCAACCTTTACCCACAAATCCCTCAAATCCTCCACATTATCAAACACCACATATTCCCTTTCATCCATCCCCTCCAGAAATCCCAAATCACTCTCCACCTCAATCCTTCTCAATCCATTATTATACAACAGACTCTCAACCCTTCTTCTTCTCTCCTCACTCACAAATACCATCCTTGACCCGGTCACCCCACAAATCCTCTCCAGATCAACCAAATCATTCCTTATCCCTATCACCTTCTTCCCAAACCCCTCATCAGAATATTTCTTCCTCATCTCAACCAATCTCTTATCCTTACCCTCTTCCCTCTCTTCCATCCTTCTCCTCACATCTCTCATCCAATACTTTCTCATCACATCCCCCTCCTCCTCAAATCTCCTTTCCAACTCCAACATTTTCTCAATCATCTCCCCACATCCCATCACCTCTTTTCTCTTTCCCACCACTTTACAAAACTCTCTCTCAAACATCTCCTCCCCAACAATCTCCTTCACTAATTTTCTTCCACTCAACTCATCACTTTTCCTCTCATCATAACCATTCACCAGAACATTCTCAACCTTGAAAACAATAACTTTCCTCATAATTTAAAGAACTTTTAATGTGTAAAAACGACGCAAAGATAATGCGTAATTTTTACACATACAAATTTTTGCGGATTTTTTTGAAAAAATCTGCTGTCGTAGAATGATATAATAGGTATGAGGCGGAATTATACCCGTTAAACCTCCTTAAGAACTTTCCAGAACGATTCCGGAAGTGAGACATTCTCCAGGTTCACCGCACCGTGGAACAGCGGCGCTATCTCCTCCGGGGTGAATCCGGCTATTCCGCAGCCGATGGGGGTCACTAGGAACCGCTTTTCCGGATGCTCAAGAGCGAACCTGATGAAATCATCAACGTACGGCTTGATTGTCTCCACGCCTCCCTGCATAGTGGGGATAGCGTAGCTCTGGCCTTGAAGTCCTACACCCTGTCCCCACACGGCGCCGAAAAACATGTGAGCGGCGGCCGCCGCGCCGCCTCCGTGGGCCCCGGCCAGGTTGGATCCGAAGACAAACACCTCGTCAGGCTCAAGATGATCTATATATCCATTTGTGGTTCTTTTGTCGATATTGTGGCTCATATGCGTTGATTAAATTGTTTTCACGTCAATATAGACAATTTTATAAGGAAATAACCAACCGATGTCTTGCAAGTGTCTGAAAAGGCAGGTGTGGACTGGAATTCCACCGACCCTTTGCACATTATCCGAATACTCAACAGTCAGTTCGCATTTTGTATACGCCTCGTTCTTCTCTATTGACAGATCCTTGCCGTTTAACGCGGCCGCATATTGGAATTGGGAGTCTTTTAGGTCATATACCCCGTTCTTCCAAAGCTCGGGTTTCGCCAAGCTTGGGAAGGAGGAATAAATCACGACAGGACGCGTGTGCTTGACATGCATCAGCCTCGCTTCCATCGCCGCCTCGGGAGCTATGATCCAGCCGAACAACCATATGGCGGTATGCATCTGATAGGCGCTCACACATTCGTAAAGACTCAATTCCTTACCCTGGGCGAGCTTCTCCGCCGATCTCTCCTGTCCGGCGAACACATAATAAACCAGATTAGCGCATAGCAGGAGTGTCACCGCTATCGCACATTTGATGATCTTCTTCAACTTTCTCATTTTATGTGGTATGTAAGCATTATCCTCATCCTCTGGTCACGCGTTAAGCCAGTCCGTGTATCCCCTGAGTCTGTCCCGGTCTTTCCATGTCTTGTCACCATCATAATGTTGGATGGTATACTCCGTTTTCTCACTCACAAACTTTGCCCACTTTTTCCATTCCCCGGTGTGGCACAGTCCTCCCGGCACAGTGTGGATGAGCTCGTGGATCAAGGTGTTGCGCAGGGATTTCTCGGTATTCCCAAGGGTGTGACCTGAAATCTCTATGTAAAAATCATATTGATTATATCGCTTCAGGCTGCCTTTTGGGGAACATCTGCCATAGTAGCTACGGGAGCCGGTCAGAACCACCTCGGGGCAAATGTCTTTTGAGATAGGAACCCCCAGCCCGTTCATCAGCTCTATGCACTCGGCCAGCATCCGGTTTATCCTTTCGTCGGTTTTCGGTCCTTTCCACCGGGATTGACGGTTCCCGTATTTCTCCTGAAGCCTCAGAAGCTTCGGATAATGGTCGGCTGAACTACCGGCAAACAGTTTCTTATCGAGCAGTATCGGCAAGACTAGCAGCAAAGCCAATACTGACAGCAATACTATTTTGACAAGCATACTAATTTACTCCTATTCATTTATTCTCTTGACCACCTCATTATTCGTAAGGTCGTGTATTAGCCCTTCCCGCTTATCAAGGTAAAATGCTTGGCGGCAATCAAGGCAGAATAATACATCCTCATAGTTAATAGGCATACTCAGTTGTGTATGACCAAAGACCTGGATGACTCCCGGGAGATGGTTCGTCTCCACAATCTGATCATTGATGTCCGCCCAGATCATGCTCCCGAAGGGTTTGCCACCTCCCCGATGGAAGGAGACATCGCCAAGGGCTGCCATAAAGTCAGGGTATCCTACCATATCGTTCAAAAGCTCAGCGGTGACATCCTCGTCCTTGAGGTTCGGGAAGCGGTAATTCAACCACAACCTGCTGACGCCGGCGTGGGAGAAGAGGAACCGTTTACCACCTGCCTCGGTCTCGTGAGCGATCTGAAACAGCTCCTGGTTGTCCCAGAAAAGATGGGCGTTCCGCTCGGCGTTGTCGGCGTCATAGCGCCATCCCAGCAACTCATCAGGATAGAGGTAGTGTAGGTCGTGGTTTCCCCAGAGGAGGATCACCTTCTCAGGATGGTCCTTCTTGAATTGGATGATATCTCTCAGTCCCTGAACGGCTTCCTTGTCCTCGATCTCTTCGGAAGGATAAGGATCGAGGTAATCGCCAAGGAATATGAAGTTCCCGTCGGGATGCTCTTTGACAGCATCCCTCCAGAATCTTCTCCCGTGAACGTCGGGAATAATAATAAGTCTATCGTCAATAATCTTCGTCATTCTTACAGCTAGTTGTCGTTCTTAAATACAAAACTGATTCAAAATGATCTTCACAATGATTTAATGTCAATAGTACTCTATCTCACGGCGATAGTCATGAGCGTCCGCCAGATAACTCCTAATCCAGAGGCCTTTACCATCATATTCGTATTCGATCTCATGCGTACTGACACATTCTCCATCATCATAGCATTTCATCAGACATGGATCACCTGAAGAGTTATAATCGAAAACCAGGTCCATTATCACTTCTCCGTTCTCGCCCTTGTGAGACATATCTTCTCGGACAAGTCTTCCCTCTGGATTATAACAGTATTTGGTTAATCCCCCTTCCTCTGAGATGAAGGCTATCTTTCCATCCTTGTGGTAATACCTAACTTGTCTGCTCGTCCGGGGCGCAAGGTATCTTGCATACTCAGTTCGTTTCACATGGGCGACCCTGCCAGAATGGCTCCAATCTATCGATTCATCACAAACCTTGAAGCCTTCGGCATCGTACTCTGAAAAGCCCAACTCACCGCCCTCGTCATCGAATTCATTGATCTTACGGTGGAAGAGTGATCCGACACGGTATTCACGAATCTCCACCTCATGTCCTCCCGGATCATAAAAATGCTCAATTCTGTCGACTCGTGCCGAGCATTCCTCAGTCCCTGGCATCTCTTCCAGAGTCAACCTGCCATAATTGTCAAAATGCTCGACACGAACGACGGCGGGCGTCTCGTCACCAGCAAACGGACAATCATAAGTCGTTATCTTCTTGGGTATCCTCGTTGTGTTCATTAGCATATTCTTTTGACTGTTAAATTCTTACCGCATCAGGAACGGATACCTGTCCGTGCCGTCGAGGGCGAGGCAGGTGCCGCGGGCGACGGCCTTAAGGGGGTCATCGGCCACATGGAAAGGTATATTCACCTTGTCTGAGAACCTTTTGGCGATACCTCTCAGCAGGGAGCCACCCCCGGCCAGCCAGATGCCGCTATGGGCGATGTTGGAATACAGCTCCGGTGGAACCCGCTGGAGAACCTTGATGATCTCGCTCTCGATCTTCGAGATGGTCTTGTCGATGCATGAGCATATCTCCTTGTAACTGATGGAGGCCTGGGCAGGGTGGGCCGTGACCATATTCCTGGCCACGACCACATAGTCCTCCGGTTCCTCATCCTCAGGCAGTTCCATCAGCACCGAGCCGACAGCGTACTTGATCTCCTCCCCGGTCGTGC
>JAEEGI010003297.1_pt1 | contig 38516 bp, 31 predicted proteins | sample 8958751 | NCBI WGS metagenome assembly JAEEGI01 (sample SAMN16246545, study PRJNA631951) | gut metagenome | biome: gut microbiome; feature: rumen; material: KS-attached | host: Bos | place: Iran: Karaj | collected 2018-10 | reverse complement strand
CGGAGCCGAGATGGTCTTCATCAGTCGTTACCCCGTACAGAACGATCTGCCCGTCCGCCGGCTCGAAAAGATGGGCCACGCTCATAAACTCCCAGGCAAGCGGGATCTCTTTGATCTCGTCGTTTTCCGGTCCGCAGGCATACAGCAGGCCTTCATTGTCCCAGCCGCTGCAGAAATAGAGGCTTTCGCCGTCCTCCCCGCCGGCGCAGCGGACCTGCTGCGAAAGCCTTCCTTCTTTATCTTCACTCTGCCAGAGGATCTTTCCGCTTTCCGGATCAAGCCGGCAGACGGTAAAGAAATCCACGGAATCGCTTAACAGGGATGCGTCCTTCGGCCGGGAAGCCCGGATGAAAACGTAAAGCCTTTCCTCCACCTGCGCGGCGGTGCAGGAATGAAGGAGAGTCCGAGCCTCATTAAAGATCTTCCCGTCGAAGTTCCATTTGGTCTCGCCGCTTAAGCCGTCCAGCAGGGAAATGCCGCTTTCGTCGTCCACCAGCAGGTCGGTCAGGCCGCCGTGGTTCAGGATCGAAATGGAATTGATGCTCCGGCCGGGCGTCAGATGGAACAGGGTTTTATATTCGGCCAGATCCCAGGCGCAGATATCGCCGTAAAAGTCGTAAGCGTACAGAAGATTTTTGTCCCGCTGGATCTTGAAATCCATGATATTGCCGCGCATCTCCATGTCCCAGACGGCCGCGAAGGGGGCGCCGGAATAATAGGGGGTATAGGTTTTCAGGGCCCGCGTGAGGGCGTACTCGGCCAGAGCCATCCGCGGCCAGTCCTCCCGCCCTTCTCCGGGCAGGGCCTCCAGCGCCAGCTGCACCGCCAGGATGCGCTCCTCGCGGTTGAACGCCTTGATGGATTCGTTGGCCAGCAGCGTGATCTGGCTGCGGCGGGCCTGTAGCAGGTTGGCCTGGGCCTCCTCGTAGTTTTCCTCCGCCAGCTGCCGGTTTTCCTCGGCTTTCTGATAGTTGGCTTCGGCGAGCAGCCGGTTCTCCTCCGCTTTCTGATAGTTCGTTTCCGCGAGGATGCGGTTCTCCTCGGCCCGCTCGTAATTGCTTTGGATCTGCCGGTTGCTCCAGATGAGGTAGGTGATCGCGCCGAGGGCCAGGATGCCGCCGGCTGCGGCGAAAGCCGTCAGCCGCCGGAGCCTGTACTGTCTGGCCCGCATCACCAGCTCGTCGTAGGAACAGCCTAAAAGCGCGGCCGCCAGGCGCGGGATCTCGGTCTTCCTCGCCTGTCGCAGGCTTCCCCGGTAATCGCAGGAAAGCGGCTCATAGATCTTCGTGTACGTCTGCTCCGTGCCGTTTTCGTCGGTCTCGACAAGCGTTTCCTCCAGCAGGATCTGCGGGATCACCTCGTTCGGCTCCCCGTCCACCAGCACGGTCAGGACGTGGTCCCGGTCATGAAATTCCAGAAAGCGGGCGATCTCCCGCGGCACCCAGGTGGAAAGCTTCGTGGAGCTGGAGCAGATGACGATCAGGAACTCCGCGTCCTGCAGGGCTTCGTCGATATCCTTGCTTAAGTCGCTGGTGATCGGCAGCTCCTCCTGGTCCCGGAAGATGCGCTCGATCTTCTCCCGGCCGGTCTTCTGCCGGACCGCCTTCGGGACGCGGTAATGCTCCAGCTGATGCTGGATATCCTTCGCCACGGCGATATCCGCCGGCGCGTGCTTGTACGATATGAAAGCGTTGTAATGAAGGGGCATTCCGCCTTCCTCCTTCGGATCCGTAAGCTCTGGCATAAGTATAGCACAAAGCGGCCCGCGGGGAAAGAGCGTTTGTGCCGAAGGCGCTTTCCGTCCGCTGAGAAGCGCCGTTTCCCGCTTTTTCTTCACTATAATAAGTCTGCCGGAACTTCGCTTAATTTTCCGTTGATTTTTCCGCCTGTTCCGTGATATTATAGGAAATGATATCCGACACATCGATCCGAACCCGGCAAAAGAGGTGCACGCATATGGCAAACGTAATCATTGAATCGGTTCTGGCCGAAGAGGCGCAGGCAGATCTGCAGATCCGGGCTTCCAAAGAAAAAGCCGCCCAGATCCTTGCCGAAGCCAAAGACGGAGCCGTTCGTTTAAAGGAAGAGGCGCGCGAAAAGGCCGCCGCGCTTATGGCGCGCTGCCAGGAAGAAGCCAAGGCAAAAGCCGCCGAAGCCGCGCGGCTGAACGAGGAAGCGATCCGTCAGGAAGAAAGCGCCCTGCGCGAAGCGGCCGCCGATAAGAGCCGGCTGGCTTCCGAAGCGGTCCTGTTCCTGTTGAGGAGAGGCGAGGAGGAATAATGTCTGTCGTTTCCATGCAAAAAATGCTGATCGCGGGCATGCGCGAGGAGCAGGACGCCGTCTTAAAGGAACTGCAGCGCCGGCGCCTCTTCCATCTGTCAAAGATGGAGGAGGAAACGCTTTCCGCCCCCGAGGTAAAGGAAAAGCTGACGCGCGCGGAAAAGCAGGCCCAACTGGCGGACAACGCCCTGAAGCTCCTGAACGAGTATGCGCCGGCGGACGAGGGGATGTTTGCCTCGCTGAAAGGCGGCAGGGAACTGAGCGCCGACGCGTGGCAGGAAAAAGCCCTCTCGCTCCCGCAGGCGGCGGCTCTCGCGGAATCCCTTCTGGAAAAGCAGAAGGGCATCGGCGAGGCGGCGGCCAAGGCGGCGCGGGCGCAGGTCCTTCTGGAGGGACTGGTCCCCTGGGAAGGGCTGGATATGCCCCTGAACACGTCCGAAACCGGCCGCTGCCGGGTCCTGATCGGCGCCCTGCCCGGCGCCTGGACGGAGGAAAGCTTAAAAGATGCGCTGGCCGCGGGCCTGCCCGGATTTGATACCTACGAGCTGGAGCTTTTAAAGGGCGACGCCACACAGACGCCGCTGGTCCTGCTGTGCTTAAAGGAGGATGCTCCGGCGGTCGAAGATCTGCTGCGCAAGAAAGGCTTCGCCAAGCCGATCCTGGTCAGCGACAAGACGCCGGCCGAGGCAAAGGAAGACCTGCAGTTTGAAAAAGCCGCCGCCGTCACCGAAGGGGAGGAATTAAAGGCCGCCATCCGGGCCGCCGCCCCGGGGCGCGACGCGCTCCAGTTCTTATATGACGAAAGCCAGCTGGAAGCCGGCCGTCTGGCCGCGCTGGCCAAGACCGGCGAGGGCAGCCGCAGCTTTTTCCTGAGCGGCTACGTCCCGGCGAACCGGGCCGAGGCCTTAAAAAAGCAGCTGGAGGATAAATACACCGTCAGCGTTTCCCTGATCGACGCCGCACCGGAGGAGGCGGTGCCGGTCGCGCTGCACAACAACCGCTTTGCCGCCCCGACGGAAAGCGTGGTGGAATCCTACGGCCTGCCCGGCGAGGGCGAAGTGGATCCGACGGGCATCATGGCCATCTTCTACTATTTCCTCTTCGGCCTGATGCTCTCCGACGCGGGCTACGGTCTTTTAATGATCGTCGGCTGCGGCCTGGTGCTGAAGAAATTCCCGAAGATGAGCCGCTCCACGAAGCAGATGATGACCATGTTCTTCTGGTGCGGCGTTTCCACCTTCCTCTGGGGCATCCTCTTCGGCGGCTTCTTCGGCGATGCGATCGACGTTATTGCCCACACCTTCTTCGGCGTGCCGAAGGACGTGCAGGTCTTTAAGCCGCTGTGGTTCGCGCCGCTGGAAAAGCCCATGAAGCTGCTGGTCTACAGCTTCCTTTTCGGCGTGCTGCACCTCTTCGTGGGCTTGGGCTTAAAAGGCTGGCAGCTCTTAAAGCAGAAGCGCGTGATGGACTTCATCGGCAGCGTTTTAAGCTGGTTCCTGCTGCTCATCGGCCTGATCCTGATGCTGCTGCCTTCGGATCTGTTCGCGTCCATCTCCGGCAGCCCCATCCCGATCCCGGAACCGGTCCAGAGCGCCGCGAAGATCCTGGCGCTCATCGGCGCGGTCGGCCTGCTGCTCTTCGCCGCCTGGGACCGCAAGAACTTCGGCCTCAGACTGGCGCTCGGCGCCTATGAGCTCTACGGCATCACGGGCTGGCTCTCGGACGTCTTATCCTACTCGCGTCTGCTCGCCCTGGGTCTCGCGACCGGCGTCATCGCCTCCGTTATCAACAGCATGGCCTCCATGTTCGGCGGCGGCGTAAAGGGCGCGATCCTGTTCATCATCATCTTCCTGGTGGGCCATGCCCTGAATATGGCCATCAACCTCTTGGGCGCGTACGTGCACACCAACCGTCTGCAGTACGTGGAATTCTTCGGAAAATTTTATGACGGCGGCGGGGAAGCCTACGAGCCCCTGACCACGGACACTACGAAATATTATCATATGGAGGAAACTTGAAATGGGTAATCTGTTATCGTTAGCCTTGACGACCGGCGCCCCCGCGGCGGCTGAAGCGGCTCCCGCACTCTTAAACGATCAGCTGGGCATCGTGTACGCGCTGCTGGGCGTTGCGCTGGCAACGCTTCTGGCCGGCATCGGCTCCGCCATCGGCGTGGGCATGGGCGGCCGTGCGGCGGCCGGCGTGCTGACCGAAAAGCCGGAGCTCTTTGCCAAGGTGCTGATCCTGCAGCTGCTGCCCGGTACGCAGGGCATCTACGGCCTGCTGGTCGCATTCGTCGCGCTGGGCAAGATCGGCGTCTTAGGCGGAGAAGCGCCTGATGCGCGGACCGGCCTTCTGTATCTGGCGGCCTGCCTGCCCATCGCTTTTGTGGGCCTTCTGTCCGCGATCCATCAGGGCAAAACGTCCGTGGCGTCCATCGGTCTTCTGGCGAAGAACCCCAAGACCTTCGGTAAAGCCATGCTGCTGCCCGCCATGGTCGAGACCTACGCCATCCTGGCTCTGCTGGTCTCCATTTTAACGGTATCGAATCTGTAAGAACAGGGAAGGAGGCCGGCATGACCGGAACCGAAAAAATTCTCCGGCACATCGCCGAACAGGCCGAGGAGGAATCGGGAAAGATCCTGGAGGCCGCCCGGCAGGAAGCCGGAACCATTACCGCTTTAGCCGAAAAGGACGCGGCACAGTTCGCCGAAGCCAGCACAGCGAAGGCTGAGGCCTTCCGGAAGGATGCGGAGAGCCGCCTGGAGGCTTCGCTTGCCATGCAGAAGCGCCGGGCCGCCCTGAAGGTCCGCGGAGAGCTGGTGAACGAAGCGCTTGCAAACGCGTACGAAAGCCTGAAAAACCTGCCGGCTGAGGAATATTTTGCCTTCCTGCTCCGGCAGCTGGAAAAGCAGGTCCGGGCCGCGGACGGCCGCCTGGAGCTGAATGCAAAAGACTTAAAGCGTCTGCCGGCGGACTTTGAAGCAAAAGCCGCCGAGATCGCCGCCGCCGCAGGCGGAAGTCTTGCGCTGTCGAAGGAACCGGCCCGCATCGACGGCGGATTCCTCCTGAATTACGGCGGCGTCGTGGAAAACGGCTCCTTTGAGGCGATCTTTGAAGCGCGCGCCGACGAGCTCAAGGACGCGGTCTGCGCCGTTTTATTCGATTGATTATGAAAAAAGACTACATTTTTGAGGATGCCCGCATCCGGGTCATGGAGACAGGGCTGCTGACCAAAGCCGATTTCGAGCAGCTTCTGGCCGAGCCCTCCTATGCCGCAGCCCTGAATTTCCTGAAGGATAAGGGCTGGGGCGGTCCGGATGCGCCGAAAAACGCGGAAGCCCTGCTGCAGGCGGAGGAAAAAGCCACCTGGGATCTGATGGAGGAGCTGCTGCCGCAGTCCCCGCTGCTGAACACGCTTCGGCTGTCCCGGGACTATCAGAACCTGAAGGCGGCCGTCAAGCAGATCTATACGGATTCCGCGCTGGATGCGGAGCGGCTGTTCGTGGAGGGCGGAACGATCCCGTCCGCAAAGATCCGCCGCGCGCTGGAGGAGCAGGATCCCGAGCAGCTGCCGGAGGAGATGGCCGAAGCCGCCGCACAGGCGACGGAGGTGCTGGCCCGCACCGGCGACGGCCAGCTCTGCGACATCATTCTGGACCGCGCCGCCCTAAAAGCACTGTTAAAGGCCGGCAAGGAAGCGGAGGATCCCGTCCTGAACGAGTATGCCCAGGTCACGGCCGTCAGCGCGGATATCCGCTGCGCGCTGCGCGCCGCTCGAAGCGGACGGGACGGGGAGACGATCAAAGAGATGCTGGTGGAGGTCCCCGGACTGGATCTGGCGGATCTGACGGAAGCCGCCTTAAACGGACGGCAGGCCGTGTCCGACTATCTGGCCCTGACCCCCTACGCCTCGCTGGCGCCGGCTCTCTCCCAGTCCATGAGCGCCTTCGAATGCGCCTGCGACAACCTGCTGATCGAACGGATCCGTCCCCAGCTTTACGAATCCGAAAAGCCGGGTCCCCTGGTGGCCTACGTCATCGCCCGGGAAAACGAGATCAAGTGCGTCCGGCTTCTTCTGTCCGGCAAGCTGAACGGCCTGCCGGAGAACGTCCTGCGGGAAAGTCTGAGGAATTCTTATGTATAACATTGCCGTAATGGGAGATTATGACAGCATTTACGGCTTTGCCGCCCTGGGGCTTAAAGTCTGCCCCGTCACGGACGCCGAGGAAGGCGCCCGCGTCTTAAAGAAGCTGTCGGAGGAGGAAACCGCGGTCGTCTATATCACCGAAGCGCTGGCCACCGAAATGAAGGAGGTCATCGCCGGCTACGACACCGCTCTTCTGCCTGCCATCATCCCGATTCCCGGCGCCTTCGGGAACACGGGGATCGGCATGGCTAACGTGAAAAGATCCGTGGAGCGCGCTGTGGGCTCCGATATCATATTCAAAGAAGGCTGAGCGCCCCCGCGTCTCGGCAAGAGGTACATGCAGAAAGGAACTAGCGCCTTATGAGCACAGGGATTATTAAAAAAGTAGCCGGTCCTCTGGTTATCGCCACCGGAATGCGCGACGCGAACATGTACGACGTGGTCCGCGTTTCCGAACGGCGCCTGATCGGTGAGATCATTGAAATGCACGGGGACGAGGCATCCATCCAGGTCTATGAAGAGACCTCCGGTTTAGGTCCCGGCACGCCGGTGGAATCCACCGGAATGCCCCTGAGCGTCGAGCTCGGCCCAGGCCTGATCCGGAGCATCTACGACGGGATCCAGCGTCCTCTGGACGATATCCTGGCCGCCACCGGCAGCAACCTGCTGACCCGGGGCGTGGAAGTGCCTTCCTTAAAGCGGAACATCAAATGGCACTTTACGCCCACGGCCGCCGCCGGCGACGAGGTCCAGGGCGGCGACGTGCTTGGCACGGTCCAGGAGACCGAGGTGGTGCTGCATAAGATCATGGTGCCGCCGAAAATGAAGGGCACGGTCAAGTCCATCACCGAGGGCGATTTCACCGTCACCGAGACCGTCTGCATCCTGGAGACCGAGGACGGCGACAAAGAGCTCAGCCTGATGCAGAAATGGCCGGTCCGCCAGGGCCGTCCCTATAAAAAGAAGATTCCGCCCAAGCAGCCGCTCATTACCGGCCAGCGGGTGGTCGATACCATGTTCCCTATCGCCAAGGGCGGCGTGGCCGCCGTGCCTGGGCCTTTCGGCTCCGGCAAGACGGTCATCCAGCACCAGCTGGCCAAGTGGGCGGACGCGGATATCGTGGTCTATATCGGCTGCGGCGAACGCGGCAACGAGATGACCGACGTTTTAAATGAATTCCCGGAGCTGAAGGACCCGAAGACCGGCCGTTCCCTGATGGAGCGGACCGTGCTGATCGCCAACACCTCCGACATGCCCGTGGCGGCCCGCGAAGCCTCCATTTATACCGGTATCACCGTGGCGGAATACTTCCGCGACATGGGCTACTCCGTGGCGCTCATGGCCGACTCCACCTCCCGCTGGGCCGAAGCCCTCCGCGAGATGAGCGGCCGTCTGCAGGAGATGCCCGGTGAAGAAGGCTACCCCGCCTACCTCGGCTCCCGTCTGGCCCAGTTCTACGAACGCGCCGGTATGGTGCAGACCTTAGGCAGCGAGGAGCGCTTCGGCGCCCTGTCCGTCATCGGCGCGGTCTCCCCCGCCGGCGGCGATATCTCCGAGCCCGTCTCGCAGGCGACGCTCCGCATCGTCAAGGTGTTCTGGAGCCTGGATTCGGCGCTCGCCTACAAACGCCACTTCCCGGCCATCAACTGGCTGACCAGCTACTCCCTGTATCTGGACAACATGGAGACCTGGTTCAACGAGAACGTCTATCCGGACTGGATGGACTGCCGGACCCATATGATGCGCCTGCTGCAGGAAGAAGCCGAACTGCAGGAGATCGTGCAGCTGGTCGGTATGGACGCCCTTTCCGCTCCCGAGCGCTTAAAGCTGGAAGCGGCCCGCTCCATCCGCGAAGACTTCCTGCACCAGAACTCCTTCCACGAGATCGACACCTACACCTCGCTGGAAAAGCAGTACCGCATGATGAAGCTGGTGCTGGCCTACTATCACGCCGGCTGCGAGCTTCTGAACAAGGGCGCCGATATCGAAGCCCTGGTGAACCTGCCGATCCGCGAGGAGATCGGCCGCTTCAAGTACACGCCCGAAAAAGACGTCATGCCGGCTTTCGAAAAGGTCATGGCGCAGCTTCGCGTGGAGATGGACGGCCTGCTGGAAAAGGAGGATGAGTGATGCCGAAGGAATACCGTACCATACAGGAAGTCGCCGGCCCCCTGATGCTGGTCACCGGCGTGGAAAACGTCGCCTACGATGAACTGGGCGAGATCGAGTTAAAGAACGGCGAGAAGCGCCGCTGCAAGGTGCTGGAGATCAACGGCGGCAACGCCCTGGTCCAGCTCTTCGAATCCTCCACCGGCCTGAACCTGGAGAGCAGCAAAGTCCGCTTCCTGGGCCGCAGCATGGAGCTGGGCGTGTCCGAGGACATGCTCGGCCGCGTCTTCGACGGTCTGGGCCGCCCCATCGACGACGGTCCCGAGATCCTGCCGGAAGCCCGCAACGACATCAATGGCCTGCCGATGAATCCGGCCGCCCGCGCCTATCCGCAGGAATTCATCCAGACCGGCGTCTCCGCCATCGACGGCCTGAACACCCTGGTCCGCGGCCAGAAGCTGCCCATCTTCTCCGCCTCCGGTCTGCCGCACGCGCAGCTGGCGGCGCAGATCGCCCGTCAGGCAAAGGTGCGCGGCACCTCCGATCCCTTCGCCGTCGTCTTCGCGGCTATGGGCATCACCTTCGAGGAATCCAACTTCTTCGTGGAGAGCTTCCGCGAGAGCGGCGCCATCGAGCGGACGGTCCTCTTCGTCAACCTGGCGAACGACCCGGCCGTCGAGCGTATCGCGACCCCGCGCATGGCCCTGACCGCCGCCGAATATCTGGCCTTTGAGAAAAACATGCACGTCCTGGTCATCCTGACCGACATTACCAACTACGCGGACGCCCTGCGTGAGGTCTCCGCCGCCCGCAAGGAGGTCCCGGGCCGCCGCGGGTATCCCGGCTACATGTACACCGACTTAGCGTCCCTGTACGAGCGTGCCGGCCGCCAGAAGGGCAAGACGGGCTCCATCACCATGATCCCGATCCTGTCCATGCCCGAAGACGACAAGACCCACCCGATCCCCGACCTGACCGGCTACATCACCGAGGGTCAGATCATCTTAAGCCGCGACCTGCACCGCAAGCATATCGTACCGCCCATCGACGTGCTGCCGAGCCTGTCCCGTCTGAAGGACAAAGGCATCGGCGAGGGCAAGACCCGCGCGGACCACTCCAACGTCCTGAACCAGCTGTTCGCGGCCTACGCCCGCGGCAAGGAGGCCAAGGAACTGATGGTGGTCTTAGGCGAAGCCGCCCTGACCGCCATGGACAAGAAGTACGCCGCCTTCGCGGATGCCTTCGAGAACCACTACGTCTCCCAGGGATACCAGACCGACCGCAGCATCGAGGAGACCTTAAGCATCGGCTGGGATCTGCTGCGCATGCTGCCCCGCACCGAGCTCAAGCGCATCGACGAAAAATATCTGGATATGTACTACGAAAAGTAAGGAGTCGCCATGGCATCTTCGCAAGTGATCCCGACCCGCATGGAACTGGGGCGGCAGAAACGCCGCCTCGTCACCGCGGTGCGCGGGCACAAACTCTTAAAAGATAAGCGGGACGAGCTGATGCGGCAGTTCCTGGAGCTGGTGCGCGAAAACAAGGCCCTGCGCGAAAGCGTGGAAGCCAAGCTCAGAAAAGCCAACGCGAACTTCGTCCTGGCCCGCGCCGCCGGCAGCGACCAGATCCTGAACACCGCCCTTCTGGCGCCCAAGCAGCAGGTCTTTCTGGACATGACGGTCAAAAACGTCATGAGCGTGGAGGTGCCCGTCTTCGAAAAGAAGACCCGCACCGAGAACGAGGGCGACATCTACAGCTACGGCTACGCCTTCACCCCGCCCCAGCTGGACGATGCGGTAGAATCCTTAAGCGAAGTCCTGCCGGAGCTGCTGCGCCTGGCCGAGGTCGAAAAGTCCTGCCGCCTGATGGCCGCCGAGATCGAAAAGACCCGCCGCCGCGTCAACGCCTTAGAGCACGTCATCATCCCGGATGCCCAGACCAAGATCAAATTCATCACCATGAAGCTGGACGAGAACGAACGCTCCACGCAGATCCGCCTGATGAAGATCCAGGATATGATGGTGGCCGAAGCCATCGAAAAAGCCAAGGCGCAGGGCCTGTAAAGCGCTATGAAAATACTGGTACTGAACGGAAGTCCCAAGGAAAAAAGCGACACCTTCCGGATGACCGAGGCGTTCCTGAAAGGGCTGGGCCGGACCGGGGAACACGAGGTCCGCGTCATCCGCGTGATCGAAAAAAAGATCGCGCCCTGCCGGGGCTGCTTCGGCTGCTGGCAGAAGATGGACGGGCACTGCGTGATCCCGGACGACCAGAATGAGATCCTGGACCTGTACTGGAATGCGGATATCGTCATCTGGAGCTTTCCGCTGTACTGCTACGGCATGCCGTCGCACTTAAAAGCCGTTCTGGACCGCACGATCCCGCTCGTCAAAATGAAGATGCGGCAGGAAGCGGACGGAACGGTCCGGCACGAAGCGCTGGCCGACTTTTCCGGGATCCACACGCTCGTCCTCTGCGGCTGCGGCTTCCCGGACTGGGAAGGCAATTTCGACAGCCTGCGCCTTATGTGCCGGCAATGCTTCCGGGATCCGGTGACGGTCTGCGTGCCCGAGGCGCCGATGTTCAACGTGCCGGCGGCCGCCGTCGTCGCGGATCCGCTGCTGGCCCGCTTTGAAAAGGCCGGGGAGGAATACGGCCGGAGCCTTACGCTTTCGGCGGAGACCGTCGCGGCGCTGGAGACACCCATGATCCCGAAGGAAGCGTACATCCGTATCGTGAACGGGGGCTGACGGAAGGAAAAGAAGTCTCTTTTATATGTGAAAACCGGGCTGACAAAGAGGTTCGTTCCCTGTCAGCCCGGTTTTTTGACTCTGTTTTCGTTTTTTTCTAAGCCTTCTTTTATTCCCCAATTCCGGGATCCGGACCGGAAAGGTCTTCCCCGGTCGTGCTGCCGGCTTTTTCTTTCGGCTTTTCACCCCTGTTTTTCAGGATCAGCACTGCCGCCAGCACCACGCCGGCCGCCGTCAGCACCAGTCCGACGATCAGCAGCCAGTTGACCGGCGGCCGCTCGGCGACCGGCATCAGCGCATTTTCAGAAGAAGACGCCGCCTCTTCTTCCCGGTTTATCTCCGGCGTCCGGATGATCAGCGGCTCCGACGAAGCGGAAACGGTATATTCTTTGCCGTCCTGTTCGATCAGCGCCGTGACCGTGACGCGGCGGCTGCCCGTCGTCTCCGGTACGATACTGAAGAGCACCACGTTTTCCCGTCCTGCTTCCAGCGGGTAAAGCGTCCGGTCCTCTCCTGCGGCGCCCGCGCCTTCCAGCGTAAAACTTAGCGAGCGGACTTCGGCCGTACTGCCGGCCGGTGCCGTAAAGCCGACCGCCATGCTCAGCTTCTCTCCCGTTTCGCAAGGCCCGCCCAGGTAAAGCACGGAAGAGATCTGCACCGACGTGCTCCTGTCCACCCAGATCGGCGCGGTAACCGCCAGATCCCCGTCGTTCTGGGTCACGCGGATATAGTAATAGCTGTATGCCGGCTCCAGGCGGCAGCTTACGAAACCGCCCTTCAGCTCCGCCGCATCGTTCCAGCTGTACGCAACTTTCCCGCCGTCGACGATCACTTCCGCCTTTAGGAAGCCGTCGCTTAAGTCCGGATCAAAGAGCCGCAGCTCGATGGTCAGCGCGCCGCCCAGATCCTGAAGCGGCAGCACGGAGCCCAGCGGCTCGCCGTTTGCCGTATAGAAAAGCTCCAGGTTCTGATCCTCCGTCGCATAGACGCGGTAGGCGCGGATCGCCTCGAAAAGGCTCTCCAGCGTCAGCTCCTTCGCCAGGATCACGTCCCGCCCGGTATTCGCGTTGCCCCAGCGGCCGCTGTGATTGTCCTGATTGTTGCTCGGCGCCAGGTGCCAGCCCTGGTCCAGGGCCAGCGTGTACATCTCGTAGCTCGGATAATATCCGCCGCCGCCGATCTGCCCGCTGCCGTTGCCGACTTCGATCAGGAAGACGCGGTCGTCCACGGCGTCGTTCCGGTAGGCGAAGTCCGCGAAAGTCCCGAATTTCTCGCTCGGGTGGTTGAATTGGCTGACGGAGCCTTCCCCTTCCGGCCGGCTTAAAAGCTCGTAGTATGCCTTCAGGCCTGCGTCGCCCTCCTTCTGGTTCAGCGCTGCGTTGTTGCGGGAAACGATGCCGGGCGTCCCGAAGGTATTCATATGCCCGGGCCCGCCGGACCAGGTCATCTCAAAGCCCGCGATCGCGAGGATCTCCTCGTGTGTCGCGTTGAAATCAGCGATCTCCTTCTGATACGCGGCCCAGCGCTGCCGGCTTGCCTCCGGCGCCAGGCTCATATCGTAGAGGGCGCCGGCCGGATTGGCGTTCGCCGTGCTGTCAAAGTAGTTGGAATGATCCGTAAAGGCCACGAACTGCAGATTGTCGGCCTCCGGGATCGCCGCGATATAGTCCAGCGCCTGCGCGAGCGTGCCCGCTCCGTCCGAATAGGTGGTGTGCGAGTGCAGCTGCCCGAAATACAGGCGGTATTCCTGCTCGCCCGGCGTGAAGCTCCAGCTCTCGCGCGCCGTCTTTCCGTCCGCGCGGACGATGCTGAGCGAGACCGTAACCTTCGTTCCCTCCAGCGGCCCTTCCGGCCGGTAACGGTAAACGTACTCTCCGCCGCCCAGCGCCTCCAGCTCGCCGAAAACGTCCTCCCCGTTCAGGCGCAGGTACACCAGCGGGCTTTCCCCGCCGTTCGCAAAGCGCACGCGGATCTCCGGCTGAAGTTCCGTCCCCGTCGCCGCGTTCCGGGCCGGGCTGATCTCCAGCACCGCCGGGATGTCCCGGACCGCGATCTCCCTCTCTCCCGCAAACGAAACGCCTTCGCCGTCCGTGCCCTGCGCCGAAAGCAGGATGCTCTCTCCCGCAACGTATCCGCCCGGCAGGGTATAGACGCCGTGCGCATCCGCCGTCAGGCTCACGTCGGCCGCTTCCACGTTAAGCCCTGCTTCATTCAGCCCAAAGAGGCTGTCCGTCTGCACGGTAAAGGAAAAGGGCTGCCCGGTGATGCACTCGCCCAGCGCCTTTATCTTCAGCGAAGGCTTGTTTACGACGCCGCGCGTCACCGGCTCTCCTTCCGCTAGCGGCAGGATCTCAAATTCAAAAATCGACGCGCTGGAGCTTGAGTAGGTCCAGCCCGAAAAAACGCTGCTGTAATATTCGATATTGACGGCCCGGTCCTTGTAGCGGGCCGTTTTGCTGTTGAAAACCAGCCGCCAGTTCGATTCCGTGAAAAACCACAGGCCGCAGTTATCCGCCGTGTCCGAAAGTTCCGGCGACAAAAAGACGTTTTCCGCGTTGCTCGTCGCCAGATACCCCTGTTCGGTCTTAAACCAGAAATATCCGTCCTTCTCCCCGATCTCGAAGACCAGCGCGCCGTTTTCGCAGACCGCGCGGCCGCCCGTCAGTTCCGTCTTCGCGGCCGTCAGCGCCGAGCCGATCAGCTCCGGCACGCCGAGGCTCGCGCCCGCGTGGGGACTGTAAATCACGTAGCCTTCTCCGCGCGGGATCGCGGGCGGATCGGCCGCCGCGCGAAGGAAAGAAAGGCCCGTCATAAGGCCGAGCATCAGCACGCACAGCATCACCCGTTTTATTCCGCGTTTTTTCATCGATCCGTCCCTGTTCCCCCGTAAGCCGCCGCGTCCGCCAAAGACGCGCCGGCCTGTTTCTGCCGTCAAAACTGCTGTCGTTATCATAGCACAAAAACCGCGGCTGAAAAAGCATTTTCTCCTTCCGGCGGAACAGCCGCCGGGCTTGAAAAGCGCCGGCTTCTTATGCTAAAATAGCTGTCAGCCTATGAATAACGGGGCTTACGCTATGTCCGTGGTCAGAAAACAGTCGCTTCGCGCCAAAATATCGCTTACCATCATCGTAACCATCACGATCGTGCTGCTCGGTATCGGGACGGTCTTTCTGCTCAACACCCGGAAAGTGATCGAAACGCTCATGAATTCCAACCGGGAGATGGGACAGACCTCGCAGAAAAAGTCCTCCGCCTCCATGGACGCGCTGACGCAGACCCGTCTGCAGGAACTGGCAAGCAATAAGGCCGCGCTGGCGGACCGCATTTTTCTGGAATTCGAACAGGCCGTCGAGACGGCTGCCGCCGCCGCCGAACGGCTCTATGCGGACCCGGACAGCTACCCGCCCCGCGACGTGGCGCTGCCGCGGATGGAAAACGACGGGATCCTGACGCTGCAGGCGCTTTTCGCGACGGGCGTGGACCCGGACGACGAAAGCATCCGGGCGGAGGTCCGCCTGCTCGGCAACCTGCAGGATACGCTCTACGCCATCAATCTGAACAACGGCAACGTCGCCTCCAATTACGTCGCCACCGAGAGCGGGATCATGATCCAGGCCGACTATATTTCGGCCAAAAAGTTCGACGAGGCCGGCAATCTCATGCCGCTGGACGCCAAGACGAGGCCCTGGTACAAAGGCGCCGCCGAGAGCGGCACGACCTTCCTGACGCCGGTCGTCCGCGATCTGCATACGCCGCGTCTGGCCGTCATGTGCGGCGTCCCCGTCTACCGTAACGGCGTCCTGATGGCGGTGGCCGGCGCCGGCATGTATCTGGACGACGTGGAAGCGCTGATCCGGGACATGGAGCTCGGGGAAAACGGCGAAGCCTGCCTGATCAACCAGGCCGGCCAGGTCCTCTTCTCCAGCTATCAGGACGATTCCCAGACCACCTTCTACCCCGGACGCGATCTGGTCAGCGCGCTGGATCCCTCCCTCAACCTGCTGGCGGAAAAAGCCATCAGTCAGGAAAGCGGTATCGAGCTTCTGGAGCTCAACCAGATCTCCAGCTACATCGCCTATTCGCCCATGAAGACGACCGGCTGGTCCGTGTTTATCGTGATGCCGCAGGATATCGTGGAGGCGCCGACGAAGCAGCTGGAAACCGAGCTCTCCCAGATCTCGGACCAGGCCGCCCGGGACGCCGACGGGCAGATCCGCAGCGGCGCTTTCTGGCTGCTGCTGGTGCTGGGCATCGCAGCACTGGCGGCCCTCGTCGTCTCCCTACTGCTCGCCCGCCGCATCGTCCAACCCATCCGCACCCTGACCGAAGAGGTCAGCCGCATCGAAGGCGACAACCTCGACTTCCACTTTGATCTCGAGACCGGCGACGAAACGCAGCTGCTGGCGAACTCCTTCGAATCGCTGACCGGCCGCATGAAGACCTACATCAGCGACATTCAGTTCATCACGGCGGAGAAGGAGCGCATCGGTACGGAGCTGTCGCTGGCGACCCGCATCCAGGCCGCTATGCTGCCGAACATCTTCCCGGCCTTCCCGGAGCGGAAGGATTTCGACATTTACGCCTCCATGACCCCCGCGAAGGAGGTCGGCGGCGACTTCTACGATTTCTTCCTCATCGACGAGGACCGTCTGGGGCTGGTGATCGCGGACGTGTCCGGCAAGGGGATCCCGGCGGCCCTGTTCATGATGGTCTCCAAGATCCTCCTGCAGAACCACCTGATGAACGGCCTGTCTCCGGCCGCCGCGCTGGAAAAGATCAACGAGCAGATCTGCTCGAACAACCGGGAAGACATGTTCGTCACGGTCTGGCTGGGCGTTCTGGATCTGAAGAGCGGAAAGCTCACCGCCGCCAACGCCGGGCACGAATATCCCATCCTGAAGAAGGCGGACGGCTCCTTCGAACTGATAAAGGATCCGCACGGCTTCGTGGTCGGCGGCCTGCCCGGCATGGACTACGAGGAATACGAGTGGCAGCTGGAGCCCGGCTCCAAGCTCTTCGTTTACACGGACGGCGTGCCCGAGGCGAACGCGACCCGCAGCGCGCTCTTCGGCACGGACCGCCTGCTGGAAGCCCTGCGCGGGGCGGAGGATAAAACGCCGCTCGAGATCATCGAAAGCGTCGATCAGGCCGTACGCGCCTACGTTGGCGATGCGCCGCAGTTTGACGATCTGACCATGCTCTGCGTCCACTATATCGGAAAAACTGCGGAGGAGCCGCCCGTCCGGGAGCTTCTGACCCGGGCCGACATCAAACAGCTGCAGGCCGTCACGGACTGGGCCGACGAGGGCCTTGCGGACAGCGGCTGTCCGGACAAGGCGCGCAATCAGCTGCACATCGCCATCGACGAGATCTTCAGCAACATCGCGTATTACGCCTACGAAGGGGAGGACGGACCCGTCTGCGTGCGTTTTGAACTGCGTGACGAGCCCCGCGCGGCCGTGCTGTCCTTCGCGGACGGCGGAAAGCCCTTCGATCCGCTCTCAAAGGAGGATCCCGATATCGAGCTGCCCGCCGAGGAACGCGCCGACGGCGGCCTGGGCATCTTTCTTGTCAAAAAACTGATGGATGAGGTCCGTTACGAATACCGGGACGGACAGAATATCCTGACCATAGAAAAACGGTTTTAAGTCAAAAAGCGCTTCGTTCCCTGCGGAACGAAGCCGGTTACGGGGAAATTGCATGAATCTTATGGAAGAAGCCATCTGCTTTGCCGTCCGGGCACACGCGGGCACGCTCCGCAAGGACGGCGAAACGCCTTATATCCTGCATCCGATGGAGGCCGCCGCCATCTGCGGCACGCTGACCGCCGACGAGACGGTGCTGGCGGCCGCCGTCCTTCACGACACCGTGGAGGATACGGACGTGACGCCTTCCGAGATCCGGGCCCGCTTCGGCGAGCGGGTCGCAGCGCTCGTCGCCTCCGAGACGGAGGATAAATACCCGCAGCTGCCGCCGGAAGTCTCCTGGCAGCAGCGCAAGACGGAATCCCTGCGGGAGCTTGCCGCGACGGACGACAGGGGCGTCAAGATCCTCTGGCTGGGAGACAAGCTCTCCAATATGCGCAGCTTTTACCGGCAGTGGCAGACGGAGGGCCCCGCGATGTGGAATCGCTACCATCAGCAGGATCCGGCCCGGCAGGCCTGGTACTACCGCTCCATCGCGAAGGCGCTGGAGGAGCTCAAGGATACGCCCGCCTGGCAGGAATACCATTTCCTGACGGAAGCCGTTTTCGGGGAGGTGCGTCCCGATGAGTGAACTGCGTTTTGAAAAGAAGGACCGGGCGCTGACCGTATTTCTTGCGGGGCATATCAGCTCCCTGAACGCGCCCGAGACCGAGGCCGCGCTGCTGCGGACCGTCAGGGAGAACCCGGCGGAGCAGCTGATCCTGGACTGCGAAGCGCTGGATTACATCGCCAGCGCGGGCCTTAGGATCCTGCTGCGCCTCAAAAAAAGCGTCCCGTCGGTATCGCTCGTGAACGTTTCGCCCGAAGTCTATTCGGTCTTTGAAATGACCGGCTTTACCGAGATGATGGACATCCGCAAAGCCTACCGCGTCCTTTCCGCGGAGGGCTGCCCCGTGATCGGGCACGGCGCGAACGGAGAGATCCGGCGCATCGACCCGGAGACCGTCGTCAAGGTCTACCGCGACGCGGACGCCCTGCCGGAGATCACCCGCGAACGCGAGCTGGCCCGCACGGCCTTCGTGCTGGGGATCCCCACCGCGATCCCGTACGACGTGGTGCGGCTCAAAGAAGGCGGCTTCGGCTCGGTTTTCGAGCTCTTAAACGCCGAAAGCTTCGCCGACGTCCTGATCCGCGGGGAAAAGACCGTGGAGGAGGCCGCCCGGATGAGCGCGGACCTCTTAAAACTCATTCATTCCACGCTGCCGAAGGAAGGCGCCGTCCCGTCCGCCCGGGCTGCGGTCCTGAGCCGCGCGGAAGCCCTCGACGGCCGGCTGCCTCAGGAACTGTACGAAAAGCTGATGCGCCTGCTGACGGAGCTGCCGGACGATCCCCACATGCTGCACGGCGACTTCCATATCAAAAACATCATGTACCAGAACGGCGAGACCTTGCTCATCGACATGGATTCCCTCTGCCACGGCCTTCCCGTCTTCGAGCTGGCTGCCATGTACAGCGCCTACCGCGGTTTCCCGGACCTGGACCACGGTATTTCACGCTCTTTCCTGGGCGTCGACTACGAGACCGGCGCCGCCTTCTGGGAACGGTCCCTGGCCTGCTACCTTGACACGGAGGATGCGGCCGTGATCCGGGCGGCCGAGGAAAAGGCGGCCGTCGTCAGCTACGCCCGCATCCTGAGCCGCGCCGTACGAAAAGGCGGCGATACGGCCGCCGCGCGCGCGGAGATCGAAAACTGCCGTGCAAAGCTGGCCGCTCTGCTGCCGAAGGTCGATACGCTGCAGCTGTAAAAAGACAATAAAAACACGCCGGACTTTTCTGCCGCATGCGCAGCGGAGAGCCCGGCGCGTTTTTTCTTTCCTTCTTATTTCAGCGCTGCCAGCGCTTTTTTGATGCGCGCCGCCGCTTCCTGAATATTTTCCATCGAGTTGGCGTAGGCGATCCGCACCTCCTCCGGCGACTCGAAAGCGTTCCCCGGCACGAGGGCGACGTGCTCCGCCTTTAAGAGATAGGTGCAGAGATCGGAGGAATCTTTTATCACGCTGCCGTCCGGAGCGGTCTTTCCGTAATAAGCGCTCACCTTCGGCATCAGGTAGAAGGCCCCGTCCGCTTCCGCGCAGGAAATGCCGGGGATCTCATTCAGGGCCGCCTGCAGCCAGATCCGCCGACGGTCGAATTCCTGCCGCATCATTTCCACGGTCTCCTGCGGGCCCTCCAGCGCCGCGATCGCCGCCCACTGCACGAAGACGGTGGAGCACGAGGTCAGATGGCCCTGGATCTTGACCGCCGCCTTTGCGATGGGCAGCGGCGCCGCCAGATATCCCAGCCGCCAGCCGGTCATGGCGTAGGCCTTGGAAAAGCCGTTGATGGTCACGGTATGCGCGTAGATCTCCGGCGAGAAGAAAGCGATGCTCACGTGCTTTTTCCCGTTATAGACCAGTTTTTCGTAGATCTCGTCGGCGATCACGTAGAAATCCCTCTCTACGGCCAGTTCACCCAGTTCCCGCAGCGCCTCCTCCGTATAGACCGCGCCGGTCGGATTGTTCGGCGTGTTCAGGATCACGGCTTTGGTCTTCTCCGTAACGGCGGCGCGGACGGCGTCCACGTCCAGGCCGAAGGTGCCCGGCTGCGTTTTGACGAAGACCGGTACGCCGCCCGCCAGCTTCACCATCTCGGTGTAGCTGACCCAGCAGGGCGTCGGGATAATGACCTCGTCGCCGTCGCTCACCAGCGCCTGCAGCGCCTCATAGACCGCCTGCTTGGCGCCCGTCGTCATTACGATCTGCGCCGGCGTATAGTCCAGGCCATTGTCCTTCTTCAGCTTCCGGCAGACGGCCGCCCGCAGGACTTCAAGGCCCGCCGTCTGGGCATATTTGGTCTTGCCTTCCCGCAGCGCCTGATAGCAGGCCTCCGCCACGTGGGCCGGGGTCGGAAAATCCGGTTCTCCCACGTTCAGCCCGATCACCGGGACTCCCTGCGCCGTCAGATCCTCCACGATAGCCGTCACGACGGCCGTCGCCGACGGCATGATGTTTTCCGCTCTTTTGCTTAACACGCCCGCTCCTCCTTATTTCTTAAAACGACGCGCTCTTTCTTACTTCCTCTTCCGCCGCCAGGATCTCCTCCAGCGACGGGTCCTCCGTGACCCGGTGCCGGGCCATTGCCTGCGCGATGCGCTCCGCGATCCCCGGGTAGCTTAAGCGCCCGTGCAGGAAATCCGCCACCGCCAGCTCGTTCGCCGCATTGAAGACCGTCGGCATGGTGCCGCCCGTCCGGCCGGCCTCATAGGCCAGCGCCAGCGCCGGAAAGTTCTCAAGGTCCGGCTTTTCGAAGTGCAGATCCGGCATCTCCCAGAAATCCAGCGCCTTCGTCATGGCAGCGGCGCGCTTCGGATAGGTCAGGGCATATTCGATGGGCAGCCGCATGTCCGGCACGCCCAGCTGGGCCTTCACCGCCCCGTCCGAGAACTCCACCATCGAATGAATGATGCTCTGCGGATGCACCACCACCTGCACCTGGTCGTACGATACGCCGAAGAGATGGTGCGCTTCCATGACCTCCAGGCCCTTGTTGGCCAGCGTGGAGCTGTCCACGGTGATCTTCGCGCCCATGGACCAGTTCGGATGCTTTAAAGCCTGGGCCGGCGTGATCTCCTTCAGCTCCGCCAGCGTTTTGCCCCGGAAGGGCCCGCCGGACGCCGTCAGGAGGATCTTCCGTACCGGATTGCGGCGCTCGCCCTCCAGGCACTGGAAGATGGCGCTATGCTCGCTGTCCACGGGGATCAGCTCCGCGCCGGCAGCCTTGACCGCCGGGATCATAATATGTCCCGCCGTCACGATGGACTCCTTATTCGCCAGCGCGATCCGCGCGCCCGTCCGGATGGCCCAGAGCACCGGCCGAAGCGCGATCATACCGGAGATGGAGATCGCATAAATATCCGCCCGCCAGTCTTCGATCAGCCGCCGGATCCCCTCCATGCCGGAAAGGATCTTTACGTCCAGATCCTTCACGCGCGCAGCCAGGTCGCGGGCCGCCGCCTCGTCCGTGAGGCACGCCGCCTCCGGCTTTAAGATGCGGATCTGCTCCTCCAGGAGCCTTACGTTTCCGCCCGCCGCCAGCGTCCGCACACGGTACGCGCCGCCGCTTCTCTGCACCACGTCCACGGTCTGCCGGCCGATGGACCCCGTCGAGCCCAGAATAGAGAGGCTGCGGGGGGTAATGCTTTCTTCTGTAATTACTTGTCTGTCCTGCATACAGCTCATTCTCTTCTTTTTGATACTGTGATTGTACCATCCCAGAGGCGTTCCGAAAAGAGGTTTTTTATGAATTGACGGGCTTATTCCGCCGGAAAATAAGAATCGCCGGTAAACATAAACAGGGACGGGCGCTGCCGGCTGCCTGTCCCTGCCTATGACTTTATAAAACACTGTTTGATGCTTACTGTTCCAGCGGCCAGATACTTCCCGGCGCCGAAATTATATAGATCTCCGCGCCGACCAGGCGGCAGCAAACCGTATAGCTTTTTCCCGGTTCCACACTGTACGGCGCAAGCACGACGGTGATCACTGTTCCAGGCGCCAGATCACCCTTCACCGTTTCCAGAACTTCGAATTCGCACCACTGACGGTCATTATAAATGCCGGTGAACTGCAGGGCCTTCCCTATTATGACCTGCTCTGACAGCGCTTTTATCTCCTCCGGATCACTGGAATGAATATAATCGCTGGCGATCCCCCCGGAACAAGCGGGCTTCAGCGGCACACTTTCAACCAGAGCCGGCAGCGCATCCAGCACCTCTTCATACGTCCAACCGTCGATCTCATGCTTTGTCAGACCGCGTGCCTTTCCGTTTTCTGCCCATACCAGTTCTGTGGGAATCAAGTATATTCTGTCCAGAATCACATTGCCGTGCTTTTCCCCGAAGAAAAGATATTCTTGCCCTATGAGAAACGAATAGGCGTCCGGGGTATGGACCAGTATTTCCGATCCTCCTTCTCCTCGATAAACGGTCGTAACCGATACACGGACTTCGCCATGGCCGTCTGCTTCAGAAATGCAGACGCCCCGGAAAATGCAGGAACTCCAGCCGATCGCCTCCGAAAGCGATAAGCTTTGCCTGGGTTCTCCCGATTCATGTCTGACCTCTGCACTTTCTTCCGGTGGAAGCGTTTCCGGCTCTGTTGCGCAGGATGACTCCTGTTCCTGTTCTGCTTCTGTCTGCGGAACTGCCGCCGGCTCTTCCGCTTGAGCCGTTTCCGTCTCCGGGACAGTTGCCGGTTCTTCTGCTTGAACCGGTTCCGGCTCCGTTACAGTTGTCGGTTCCTCTGTTTGGGTCGTTTCAGGCTCCGGCGCCGGTACCTGCTCCTCCGGCAGCGTTGCTTCCGGCGTTTGTATCGCCTCCGTATTCTCTGCCGGAACAGACGCTTCCGCAGGGACCGATGTCTCCGGTTCGCTCATGGAAATCTCTGTCTTTTCCGTTGTTTTGATTTCTTCCGACGTCCCGTCTTCCAATGCGGTTTGTTGTGCTTCTGTAGATTCTTCCCTATTGACTTTAGCTGATACACTAGCTGGAAAAACGCCGACCTCCGGCAGTGTTGCTTCTTCTGCGGCCTGCGAATACGCCTGCTCTCCTGCGGCCTCTGAACGAACCGCCCACTTTATACAAATGATTGACAGTATAAATAACCCTATGATTAGTATTGGTTTTCTTGCCATTTTCACTCCTTTTCCAGCATCTTTTTCCCGTGTTTTCTCTTTCTCTTCTGATTATCTGCCGTCCGCCGCCCATATTGCATCCGGCGCAGAAATAATATAATAGCTTTGCTCTTCTTCTCCCTCGGCAGATGACCACGCCCCGTAATACCGGAAGCAGATCTGATAGGTTTTACCGTCTTCGATCCTGTGAGCAGGCACCAGAATATTGATCTCCCCCGTCTGAAGGTTCCCTTTTATCACGTCAACTACCTCAAACAAAACCAGCTGCCGGTCTTCCGCCACGTAATTCAGATTGTTTCTCCAAGCCTGAATGCTGACGGCTTTTACCGCCGCGACATACTCCGACAGTTCCTCTATTTCTTCCCGATCGGAAGAATGAATATAGTCCCCTGCGATTTCCCCGTTTGCATATTCCGGGTAAGCATACGGATTCCGCTCAATGATATCCGGAAGCATCTGAAGAATATCTTCAAATGAGCGCCCCTCCAGATCCGATATGTAGCGTGTTTTCACGCTTTCTCCGTCAGGAGTGATCAGCTCGTTGACACTGCAGAAAATCCGGTCCAGAAACACGTTGGCGCTCAGAACACCGTAACAGATATACTCTTCTCCTACCTCGACAGGATAATCGTTCCACAGTTCGACATACAGCTCTTTACCCGTTTCTCCGCGGTAAGCCTCTTTTATTTCAAACAGAGCATATCCATACGGATCCTTTTCTCCGACACACGTCCCGTAAAAAACGACCGGCCTGATCTGTGCAAACTGTTCGAGCGTACCGACGGGAGAGGCGCAGACAAACGTCTCATACAGACCGTCTTTCTGCTGAACATACAGCGTATCGTGAACCGTATATCCCCTGGAAAACAAGCGGGCTCCCACTTCCAGCCGGGTTGCTGAAAGCTCTCCTGTCGGCATATGGTCCGTATCGACCGAAAGAATTACTGCCGTTTCGGAAAATCCTTCCGGCAGCGAAGTCAGCTGCCGGTCTGAGGCAAGGTAAAGCATCCCATTGAAGCACAGATAACTGTCTCTAATGCCGCCGCTGTTTGCCGTATGACTGTCGGAGGATTCAGCTGCCGTCTCCGAATGACTGACGGAAGGCACCGCCGACGTCGTCACATCCGCAAGGCCTTCCTCTGAAGAGGGAAGCGATGCAGCCGTTTCAGCTGAAGGGTCTGATTCGGCCGGGTCCCCGCGAAAGAGTTTCGGTACAGCCAGTCCGATCAGGATCACCAGTGCCAGGCCTGCCGCAAGAGCCGCGATCTGTCCGGCCAAAACCCATCTTTTCCGGACGTTCCGGCCGGAACAACTGGCATGCTCTACATATTCCGGTCTGACGCCTCCGATGATTTTCAGCAGATCTTCGCCTTTCATATCTGATATCCTTCTCTCTGAAGGTGCTTTCGCAGCTCCTCCCGCATCCGCAGAAGCATCATTTTTATTTTGCTCTGCGTAAAACCGTAACGGCGGCTGATCTTCGGAATCGTATCAAAATACCAGTACCGCCGCAGAAAAACGTCCCGCTGAATCTCTGTGCATCCGTCCAGAAAACGGTTGATGCTTTCCCGCAGGAACGCCGCCTCGACAGATTCCTCCACGTTCTCCCTGCCGGGCAGACACTCTTCCAGTTCCTCGGACAGTTCACTGAATTCCGCCTTCTGCTGCCGCCTTTTGATTTTCCGGCAGGCATCTATGGCCAGATTCCGTGTTATTATCCCAAGAAAGGAAAACAGGTAACTCCTCGGCTCGTGCGGCGGAATGGAATTCCATGCCTGCAGATACGTGTCGTTTTCACACTCTTCTGCCAGAAAGCGGTCCCCAAGGATATTCTCCGCAAGCCGCCGCAGCTGTCTGCCGTACTTCTCTGCCGTCAGAGCAATTGCGGACTCATCGCGCAGCAGATATAAATCCACAATGACTGAATCGTCTGTCATATGTGCTCCTTTCGTCAGAATCCGGATAATGTTTTATAAAAAGGCCTTCACTCTGTATAACGAGATGAAGGCAAAGATGGTCACATTATGTTTTGCAGATCATGTACATATGTACATGTTATTTAATCTGTCTCTTCCGTCCTCTCCGGGACGGCTTCCCCGCTGATAAGGATCCTGCCGTTATCCAGAAGCCGGCAGTACAGGGTCCCGCCGCGTGCGGAGGCCTGATATGCTTCGATCTCGCTTTTGCCAAGCACCCCGGCCCAGTATGCCGCGATCTGGCAGTGTGCTGATCCGCAGACCGGATCCTCCGGGATAGCATCCTTCGGGAAGAAGCTGCGCGAAACGCAGTCCGCCTCCCGTCCCCGCGCCGTGACGTTCTGTCCGCGCCCGGGAAGGTCCAGCAGAAGCGTCTGGTCCGGCTGCATCCGCCGGATCTCGTCTTCGTTCTCAAACACGCAGTTCAGGTCCAGCCCCAGGATCGCTTTTATCGGGCGGACGCCGAAAGCACGCTCCATCTCGTCCGTCACCGGGATCTCCTTCAGTTCGTAAGTCGGAAAATCCATCTCATACAGGCACCCCCGCCGCGTAACGGCAAGATCGCCGCTCCGGCTGTGAAACAGCACGGATCCTTTCTCCGGCTCCACGTAGTTTAAGATCACGAAGGAGGAGGCCAGCGTCGCGTGGCCGCAGAGCACCTCCTCGTTTTCCGGCGTGAACCAGCGGATCCGGTAAACGGGAAGGCCGGGTTCGCACGTGTCCGGCGGTTCTTTCACCAGGAACGCGGTCTCCGACAGGTTATTTTTCTTCGCCAGCGCCTGCATCGCTTCCGCTTCCGGCCAGGCGTCAAGGACGCATACCGCCGCCGGATTGCCGGCGCCCGGCACGCTTGTAAACGCATCGATTATATACTGCTTCATCGCCTGCCTCCTTCTGCTCATTCGGAAAAGAACTTGAATGATCTGCGGGACGGCTGCCGTTTACATCCTTGTATGGATCAGCACGTCGCCGGCCTTGATCTGGATGCCGTCCTCCGGCAGGACCACCATGCCGTCGCGGATGAGTGCGGTGATCACCGTGTGCTCCGCGTCCTCCGCCTCGCGGACCGTCCGGTTCGCAAAAGAAGAATTCGGTTCCACCAGGATGGCCGCCGTGCTCTTTTTGTACTCCTCGACCTCCTGGCTCTTCTGCAGGCGGGTGTAATGCTCCACGAAGCCGGCGGAAAGGATGCCGGTCGGGATCGCCACGGCGCCGACGCCGAGGAAGGTAATGATCACGCCCATGATGCGCCCGAGCAGCGTGATGGGGTAGATGTCGCCGTAGCCGACCGTAAAGACCGTGGAAACGCTCCACCAGATGCCGGACAGGGCGTTTTTGAACGCCTCCGGCTGCGCCGCGTGCTCCACGCTGTACATGCACAGCGACGCGCCGAGAATCAGCACCAGAATAATGAAAACCGCGTACAGGATCGCGTTTTTCTTCTCCTTAATGACCGAGGTGATGACCTGGAAGGAGTCATACTGCGTGTTGATGCGGAACAGGTGGAAGATCCGCGCGACGCGGAGGATCCGGAAGGCGCCGAAGCCGGTAAGGAAGAAGAAGGGCAGGATGGTCAGCAGGTCAACGATGCCGTCGAAGGAAAACAGGAAGCGCAGGACCGCTTTGCCGCGCTTTTCGCCGGGATAGAGCAGATCCGCCGTCCAGATCCGCAGCAGGTACTCCACGCAGAAGATCAGGACCGTCAGGATCTCAACGGTCTCGAAGAAGCCGCGCCACTTTTCCAGCGCGTCAAAGGTCTCCAGAAACAGGACCGCGATATTGCAGAGGATGACCGTGACGATAAAATAGTCGAAGGCGCGGCTCGGCGCGTCCTCCTTGTTGCCGATCTGGATGATCTCAAAGATCCGTTTTCTTCTGCTTTCCGAAATCTTCATGCCTGCTTCCTCCGTTCATATTTTACACTGTTTTGTAAGGGAGAGCAAGGGGATTTCACGGGGCCCGGCCGGACGCAGTTTCACCGGTCTTCCCTGTGCGCCGGCTGCGCGTCGGCAGAAAACGGACGCCGGGGGAGAAAAACGCACAGAAAAAGTTCATCGGGGGTCTTCTCAAAATCGGTCAACGGGTTTAAGATGGCATTGACCGGACCGGGCAGCGGCGGGATCTCATGGATCCCGGGTCTTTGCCCTCCCGGAGGAACAGCGTATCACTGCGCAAGGAGTCTATATATGGATGCGATCACAACAAAAGAACTGACGAAATATTACGGAAAGACGCGCGGGATCGAGCGCCTGAACCTTTCCGTGGCGGAAGGCGAATTCTTCGGCTTTATCGGGCCGAACGGCGCCGGAAAATCCACCACCATCCGCAGCCTCCTGGGGCTGATCGTCCCCACCTCGGGGGAGGCGAAGATCTTCGGGAAGAATATCCGGACGGAAAAGGAGGCGGTCCTCGCGGAATGCGGCTACCTGCCTTCCGAAGCGCTCTTTTATCCCGGCATGCGGGTAAAGGACGCCGTCAGGCTCTCCGCCGACCTGCGCAGGAAGGACTGCGGCGCGGAAGCGGCGGCGCTCTGCGAGCGCCTGAAGCTGGATCCGGCCCGGAAGATCGACGAGCTCTCCTTCGGCAACCGCAAGAAGGTCGGCATCGTCTGCGCGCTGCAGGCAAAGCCGCGCCTTCTGATCCTGGACGAGCCGACCGGCGGCCTGGATCCCCTGATCCAGCATGAGTTTTTTGAGATCCTGCGGGAGCGGAACGAGGAAGGCGCCACGGTCTTCCTTTCCAGCCACGTGCTTTCGGAGATCCGCCGCTACTGCCGGCGGGCCGCCGTGATCCGCGGGGGCAGCCTCATCGCCTGCGACAGCGTGGAAGCCCTCTCCAGGACCAACGCCCGGCGCGTGGCGCTGCGGGGGCAGCTGGAGCTGGACGGCCTGGACGGTCTCCGCGACGTAAAAGAGACGGAGGGCGGCGTGAGCTTCCTCTACAGCGGAGAGATGAAGCCGCTGCTGGAACGTCTGGCCGTCGGCGAGATCTCCGACCTGAACGTGACCGAACCGGATCTGGAGGAGATATTTTTACACTACTACACTGGGAACGAGATTTCCTCGGACGTCAGAAAGGAGGAGGCCTGATATGACTATCGTCAGACATGAACTGCGCCAGGGCCGCACGGCCTTCTGGATCTGGACCGGCGCCATCGCCGCCCTGCTGGGCATCTGCATCTTCCTCTTCCCGGAGATGAAAGGCGAGATGGACACGGTCAGCGACATGTTTGCCTCCATGGGCGCCTTTACGGCGGCTTTCGGCATGGACAAGCTCAATTTCGGCACGCTGACCGGCTACTACGCCATCGAGTGCGGCAACGTGCTCGGCCTCGGCGGCGCCTTCTACGCGGCCCTCTGCGCCGTTGACGTTCTGGCCAAGGAAGAGCGGCTCCACACGGCCGACCTTCTCTTCACGCACCCGGTCAGCCGCGTGCGGGTCATGACGGAAAAGCTGATCTCGGTCTTCCTGCGGCTCACGGCGCTGAGCGTGATCATCTATCTGGTTTCCGTCGGCTCCATGCTCGCCATCGGCGAGGACGTGCCGTGGAAGGTCGTGAATCTCCTGCACCTGGCCTACTTCCTGCTGCAGCTGGAGATCGCCGGGATCTGCTTCGGGATCTCCGCGTTCTTAAAGCGCGGCAGTGTCGGCGTCGGCCTGGGCGTCGCCTTCCTGCTGTACTTTATGAATCTGATCGCGAACATCACGAAATCCGCGGAATTCCTGAAGTATTTCACGCCCTTCGCCTTCTGCGACGGCGCGGCGATCGTCACGGACGGGAAGCTGGACGCGGGCATCCTGGCCGCCGGCCTCGCGCTCGGCGCGCTCGGGATCGCGGCCGCGTACCTTAGCTACCCGAAGAAAGATCTGACCTGAAGATCGTCTTCCCTTTCGTACAGAAAAAGCGTCCGGTCTTTCCCGGGCGCTTTTTTGATTCCCTTTTCCCGCTCCTTAACCGGACCGTCTTCGCGGGCGGTCTTATTTCGTATTGTACTTTTTCAGGGTCTCCAGCAGCCACAGGCCCGTTTCGGTGTAGTCTTCCGTCACGAATCCGCTATACTTCGGTACGGTGGCGCGGATGGCCGAGCAGGCCTCGGCGACCTTCGAGAAGGACCACATGCAGTAAGAGATGTTCTCGCGCTCCAGCAGCGCGATCCATTCGTCGGCGCTTTCCAGATCCCGGGGCAGATCGCCGCTGGCCGCCGTGACGCCGTATTCGGAAACGAAGATCGGCAGCCCGCTCTGGCTCAGCTCCTCCGTCATGTCGCGGAATTGCTGGCCGTGGGACGCGGAATAGAAATGCAGGGTGTACAGGATATTGTCAAAATCCAGCGGATCCGCCGCCACGGAGTACAGGTCCTTGGACCACTCCGGGTTGCCCACGATGACGACGGCCGCGGGATCCTTCTCCCGGATGACGGGGATGACCGCTTCGGCATATTTTTTCACCGCCGCCCAGTCCACCTTGTTCGGCTCGTTGCAGATCTCGTACAGAACGTTCTTATAATCTTTGTACTTCTCCGCCATTTCGGCAAAAAAGGCCTTCGACTCTTCCAGATAGGTGTTGGGATCGCCGTCGCTTAAGATATGCCAGTCGATGATGACGTACATATCCTGCCGCGCCGCGTACTCGACGCCGTTTTCGATATCCCGGTGATAGCGCTCCTTATCGCCGTTCGTGCAGTAGCCGATGATGCCGACCCCGTAGGTATACATGGCCAGCCGGAACAAGTTGACGCCGGCGTCCTTCGACAGTTCCCGGAAGAGATCCTCATTGATGAAAGACTCGGTGACGATCAGGCCGTTGGTGCTGACGCCCCGGAGCATGACGGGGTCTCCGCTCTCCGAGCAGAGCTTGCCGTTCTTCACCTGCAGCTTTCCGCAGGAAGACGGGCGCGCCCGCCCGTCGTTATAGACGTTTCCGGCGGGTCTGGTCCCGTCGCAGCCGGTCAGGACAGATCCCAGAATAAGGACGGTGAGCAGCAGTGACAATATTCTTTTCATAGTTAACTCCTTTTCCGGAACGGCTTTTCATCTTCTCCCGGCCGGGATCCCGCTCTCGCAGGGGACGCCGATCTGGCATTTTCCGCAGCCGTAGCGCGGGGCATAGCGTTTCTTCATGAGGTCCATCCACTGCTTGCATCTGATCTGGTTCTTGCCACCTTCCAGACTGATCGCGCCGGCCGGACAGCGGCGGATGCAGGCGCCGCAGCGGCTGCAGTAGTCGTACACGCCCGTGTACGGCCGTTCATCCGCTTCGATCTCCTCGGAAACGATGAGGCTGCCGAAGCGCCCAGCCACGCCTTTGGCCGTGATAAGCCCTCTCGTCAGGCAGAAGGTCCCCAGGCCGGAAGCATAGGCGATATGCCGCTCCGACCAGTTGCTCGCGATGTGCACGCCCTTCGGATCGCCTTCCGGCAGCGCCGTCGTACGGACCGCAAAGCGGGCATCCAGAGCCGGGACGCAGACCCTGCTCCCGCGGGACTCAAAATAGCTTTTCAGTTTTTTCGTGAAATCCGTGATGCAGGCCTGCCCTTCGATGCGGCCGTGGAGCCACTCCGGAGAAATGCTCTCCGGCCCGCCCCGGTTGGAGCGCCTGACGCTTTCCGTAAACGGCAGGAAGAAGGAAATGACGGACCGTGCCTCCGGGAGCCATTCCGCCGGCAGCAGGAAATTGTCGCCGATCACGTCTTTCTCTTTAAACGTCAGGTAGATCGGATCGTCCGCGCGGCTCACGCCGAAGATCGGATCTTCAAAAATTACCAGTCCTTCGCACTGCGGCAGAGCCTTGTCAGCCGGGACCGTGTTGCCTTCGCAGCTCGTAAAGAGCGCTGTCAGTTCCTTCAGGAGTTCTTCTTTCTGTGGTGCCATGAATGCCTCCTTCTTCGTTTTGCCGCGGATATTCGTTTACCAGCAGGCGGTACGGCGGCTCGTCCTCCTCAATAAGCGGAAAACGCCCCATAGGCGGATCGAAATGATTGTCGCAGTTGTCGTCGTTGCACTGGCTGACCTCCCCGATCAGGACCGCCCCGGTCCCGGGCTCTACGGAAAAATCGTGGTAGAGGCGCTGCGGGATGTGGATGCTCTCCCCCGGTACAAGGCGGATCTGCGTCCCCGCCGGTACCGTCAGGCGGCGGCCGTCGCACGAAACGGTGACGTCCGAGCAAGCATCCACGCTCTCATCCGGCAGCGAGAGGTTGACCCGGAGCAGCAGGACGCCGCCCCCGCGGTTGATGATGTCCTCCGTTTTGAACCAGTGAAAATGCCGGGGCGCGTATTGCCCCTCTTTTAAATACAGCAGCTTTTCCGCATAGACCTTCGGGTATTTTTCCGCCAGGGCGCGGTTTCCGTTCCGGATCGTGATCAGGGAGAAGCCGATCCGGTCGAAGTCGCCCTGGCCGTAGTCGGTGATGTCCCAGCCCAGCAGGCAGTCGCGGACCTCATCGTACTCACGTCCTTTCTGCTGCCACTCTTCCGGCGTGAAATGACAGAAAGGCGGCAGATAACAGTGCTCGCGCGCGCACGCCGCCTCCATTTCCCGGATCGCCCGGTTGATCTCAGACCGCTTCATTCTTCTCCTCCCGCTTCTTTCACGCCGACCGCCGTAAATTCCCCGGGAAGGTCCTCGTTTTCCCAGGAAGGATGCTCATCGAAACGCCTGATCGTAAAGCCGCTGCGGATCATGGCATTCAGGATCTCGCTGATCGTGTATTTCCGGTAGCTGCACTTCGGAAACGTCTTTCGGATCTCTTCGTCATAGAATCTCGCGTGGGCCATCTCTCCTTCAAAAATCTCCGTGGAAAAGTAGCTCATTGCCGGCATCTGGAAATTCAGGCTGTCGCTGATTTTGGTAAAGGGATGAAAATCGCTGCAGATGATCCTGCCGCCCGGCTTCAGGATCGCATGCATGATCCTCATGAATTCATCGATGTCGTGGAAATAATGAAGGACTCCGCCTTCCATGAACACGACGTCAAACCAGTCTGAATATCTGTCCGTGTCGATCTCAAGCACGTCTCCGACGACGTATTCGATCTGCGTCCCCGCCGCTTCGGCAACTTCCAGGGCATACCTTTTATTCGCCTCAGAGATATCGAAGACGGTGACGTCGGCGCCGAGCAGAGCCAGCGGGACCGCTTTCTTTCCGCAGGATCCGCAGATATTGGCGATCCTGACGCCTTTGAAAGTGTCAAAGTACTGCGCATGCCTGCGGAGCATCTTCAGCGGGTCCTTCACGTCTTCCGCCGCCCGTTCTTCGGGCGTTCCGGCGTGCCTAATCCAGAACGCATAGGCGTCAAATTCCCACGCTTTTTTATTCTGTGCGCTGTAATCTCTCAAGTTTACCTGTTCCCCCTTGATCCTGAAGCGAATCGGGACGTTTAACGGTTCGAAATCGATCCGTTTTCTCTGCCTTGCTGCGGATATTATACAACGGATCGAAGACCGGCGGCAAGCGGAAGATACGTTCCTCAGTCCTTCCCTGCATCCGGACCGTATCCGCCCGGCTGTGAAGTTTGCAAAAAAGAAGGGCGGGATCTCTCCCGCCCTTCCCGCAATTCGGAAACGCATTACCAATCAGTGAGCAAAAGCTGTTTTCTGCGGATAAGCGTCCAGCAGAACCCCATGGCAGAAACGGTCATCACGGCGGTCCAAAGTCCCAGCTCCGCGCTCTCGCCGGTGTCTGGCATGGTCGGCGCCGCCTTGACCGTCAGCAGCGTGGCAACGGATCCGTCGTTGAAGATCACCGTGACGGTATGCGTCCCGACGGCAAGCGCGTTAAGCGCGGATGCCTTGATGGTGACGACGGTGCTGCCGGCCGCCGCCTCATAATCCGTGCCGGGCGTCAAGGTCTGGCTGCCGATCTTGACGGCGGTAAAGTGATCGAAGCACAGATTGTCGGCGGGATCGCGCTTGACCGTGACCGTCAGCGTTGAGGCGCTGCCTTTCGTCCGGCTGCTGTTTCCGCCGCCGGTGACGGTATACGTCGGATCCTTTTCAACGTACTTGTACAGAAGGGAAGCCTGGCTGCCGCCCGCGCTGTGCGTGATCTTGACGAGCGTCAGCGTACCGCTGTCGACCAGCGCTTCGCCGCCGGTCTTCATGTCATCGGTCCAGAACACGGCCGGATCGCCTTCCGTACCGGCCTCCACCGTCAGCCAGAAGTAGTATTCCGTGCCCGGCATGGGAGCCGTGGTGAGTTTCGGATCATCGTAGTCCTGGCCGGAAGAAAGCGCCGTGAAGCTGAGAAGCGAGACCGTCGCGTCGGTCGTCACGGCAAAGACCGCCTCGGTCTTGTCAATGGCAAGCTGATACTTGCCTTCGCCGTTCTTTTCGGGGCCTGTCGAGTGGACCTTAAGTCCAACGACGTTGGGCAGCCACTTGGCATAGAGAGTGACGTCGACAGTGATCGGCGTCGAGAAGTCGAAGGCATTGGTGCAGGCCGCTTCCTTGAACCAGCCGCCGAAGGTCCAGCCGGTTTCCGTCGGGTCGGCAGGTTTCGCGGCCATCTTGCTGTCCTCGACCGTCTGCGCCGCAGGCGCCGTTCCGTGTCCGTTGGCGTCAAAGGTGACGGTATACGTCGTTACGGCCTTTTCCTTCCAGATCGCGCGGATCACGCAGTCGGAAATAACGTCTACCTGTTCGCCCGGCTTGCCGGCATCCCACTTGTCAAATTCCTTGTCCGCAGCGGGCGGGGTAAAGGTGCATTCGGGAAGCGTCAGCTTTTCGCCTTCCTTCACGGTCACGGGATTCGGCGTCATAGTGCCGCTGCCGCTGTTCGGATCGAAGGTGACGGTATAGGTGATCGGCGTTTCCCCTTTGCTGAACACGAACGTCACCTTACTGTAAGGCGTATTGGCTGAATCCGGGATCTTATCATAGGATCCGGTCAGCTTCGTTTCCGCATGCGGTACGACGGTGGCGCTGTTGGTTCCCGGGTCGTATTCCGTTACCGTGATATCTTTATTACCGTCTTTGTCCAGATCCACGTCGATAGGCGGCGCGGTAAGCAGGATGCCGTATTCGTAATCATACGGGACGTTGTAGAACAGCGCGGTCAGCAACGTGGCGGCAGAGCCGGACGTCAGGTCGATCGTGACCGTCTGGCGGTCCTCCGTTTTAATTTCAAAAGTGACTGCCTTGGCAGGCATGGTCACGCCGCCTGTGTACATTGTCTGATAGAAGAATCCTTCGCTGTACGTGATATCCGAAACGAACTTGCCGTCAGCCGGATCGTTAAACTTGATGTAGATCGTATCCCCTTCCGCCGCTTCGATGATCTCCGCCGTCTTGGCCGCGTCGCTGTACGCCTTACCGCCGATGACGGTGATGCCGTATTTGGGAATGGCGCCCTGTTCGATCTTCACGTACTTGTAAGGTGAGCCGTCTCCGCCCAGAGGCGTGGTCCCGTCCCAGGCCGCGGCGCCTTCCGCCTTGGCTTCGGTATTCACCGTCACGATCGGATTCTTGTAGCCGGAAAGATCCGGATCGGTATAGAACGCCCGGGTATATCCTGTTGCTTCTACCGTACCGCCGCTGATCACGATGGCGCCGGTTCTGCTTTCTATACCGTAACCTAAAGGCTTCCAGCTATCCGGATCACCCAGACACGTCGTCTTCACGCTTCCGCCGGTGATAACGATATCGCCGTCCCATGTTCTGATGCCTGAGCCGTTTTTCGTACATTCGGCTGTTACTGTGCCGCTGTCGATCGTTACGCCGCTGCTTCCGTATATGCCGGAGTTATCCCGGCCGGTCGCCGTCACCGAGCTGTTTCCGGTAATGACAAGCGCTTTGTCGCTGCTGAGGCCGGTAGACCAGCCGGACAGATTAAGCTCCGCGCCGTCCACCGTCAGATTGCCGCCGCTCCCATCTTTTGGATCTCCTGCGGCTTTCAGCACGTTGCCCTGAGAGCTCAGGCTGGCTTTCCCCTTCACGGTCAGATCGATCCCTTCCGACGCGATCCGGGACCAGTAACCGGAATGCTCCGTATCGATCGTCGGGCTGTCCAGCGTCAGGGTGTTGGTTCCGGGATCGAACTGGGCCTTATCGTTCGTAACGTTATGCGCGGAAAGCTTTTTTTCTCCGATATAAACGGGATAGATATCATCCAGAATAAGCTTCACATGCGTCGCGTCATGGATCCCGTCGTCACCGAGGATCGTGTGCGTCGTTTTGGTATAACTTGTCGGCTCCGTGACCATCACGTAAGTTCCCAAGTACAGACTTTCCTCACCGTATATGGCCGTGGCGTCACTGTCGGCGGTGACCTCAAAGGGTACATCGGGACCGATGACGACCTTTTTTCCGGAAATGCCGTACATGGGTCCGGAGGCTTTGACCGTTCCGCCGTCAATATGAATGTAGTCGGAAGAACTGATGCCGTAGAACTGTTTGCCTGTCGCAGTGATTGTGCCGGCGCTGTACGCAATATATACGTCTTTAGACGAGGCAATGGCCGTGCCGCCCGTGGCGGACACGCTGCCGCCGCTTTCCAGAAAGACCGTGTTTTCGCTGAATATCGCCGTGCTCACTGCGTAGTCGGTGGCATCCACGGTCACGCTGCCGCCTTCGATCGCTAAATACGCGTCAGAATATATCCCGTATAACGTGCCGGATACGTTCATCTCGGCGTCTATGATCTTCAGACGTCCGACGGTAGCCCGTATTCCGCAGTCCGTTCCGCTCAGCGTCGCTTTTCCTTCGATATCCAGCGCCTCTGCGGCATAAATGACGGATTCCAGACCGTCCGCATCGGTATACACGTCGGATATGGAAGGATCATTCAGGACGAGTTTGGCCGCGTCGCTCTCTGTGGCCGGCGTGTACTTCACGCTTCCGCCGTCTTCCAGTACGTCGTCCTTGTTTTCCGACGTGACCTGTGTGTTCCCGATCCAGACAGGATATTTGATGAGGGAATCCTCCGCCCGCGCATTCGGGGACAACAAACCTGCCGCCATAAAAACAGCCAGCAGGAATCCGAGAATCTTGCTTGTTTTCCTTTTCATGATGAACCTCCGTTCTTTAACTCAGACAGCGATAGAAATAGTTACTATGGCACGGAACACATTTCCTTCCGTACCGAAATGGGGTCAGACAACCGTTCTAACAATAAAGTTAGCTTAATTATAACGGAACCATCACCGAAAAGTCAAATGCTAAATCGACTTGATCCTCTGGTAGTCTTTTACAATATACAGTTTGAATTCCACCGAGATCCAGGAGGCAAACTCGAGGGCGATATCAGAATGCGCGTAGGTGCCGCCATAACGGCCGGCTTTTGTAACGATCCCTATTGCATTTACTCCCTCAATCCATTTCGAAGGTGACATCGTAAAAGCATTCAAACCGGCTTCACTTCTAAACAGGTCGAATTCGACCTGTTTAAAGTCAGGATTATGTAAGCTTTCCCATAACCCAAGGAACTCAATGGTTTCACGACTACGAAGCCAGTTTTTGATCACATCATGGGGAAATTCACTTTTGTACCTGGCAATATCTGTCAGGGAAATAAACTCATTCTCAAAATCTGTCGTGTAAATACTGATATCGAATCCTTTTGGGGGCGAAAAACAAGTCTTTTTTGCGCGAGAATCGATTCTGGCATAATGATCACGAATCCTGCGTTAAGGCAGGATAATGGGGGCAGATATACAGGTTTGGCGCAGGTGTTCTGTATTTCCGTAAACTGCTAATGTGACAATTTTGTCATTCGCTTTTGAAAGCCCGGAATGATATAATTATACTGTTTCAAGTCCCCGCTTTCCGTAAGAAAGGAGGTCTTTCATGGAAAAACTATTGATGGTAGAAGATGATTCCGCTCTGGTACAGCGATTAACGGAATATTTGAGTACAGAAGGTTTCCATTGCGTGTCTGCCGGCGGGCAGCCGCAGGCTGTTGCTGCCATCGATGCGGAGCGGCCGGACCTGGTGCTGGTCGATATTACCCTGGCGGAAGGTAACGGCTTTGCCGTCTGCGCTCATGCCAGAGGAAAAGGTGTTCCCGTCATTTTTCTCACGGCATCCGGAGATGAACTGAGTACCGTGACCGGCCTGGATATGGGGGCTGATGACTATATTGCCAAACCATTCCGGCCGAAAGAACTGGTCTCACGGATCCGCAGCGTTCTGCGGCGGACTTCGGGAAACCACAGTGAGATCGTGCTCAGAGAGCTGAGAGTCGATACGGGAAAAGGGCTGGTGTTCCGTGGTGACCAGCAGATCTTCCTGTCCGCGCTGGAGTACCGCCTTTTCATGTTTTTCCTGAATCACCGGGGGCAGATCCTGACCCGTGAACAGTTGCTGGATGAGATATGGGACAGTGCCGGCGAATACGTGAGCGACAATACGCTGACCGTTTATATCAAGCGCCTGCGGGAGAAGCTGGAAGAAGATTCTCAGGATCCCCGTCTGATCCTGACGGTCCGCGGGATCGGCTATCAGCTGAAGGAGTAAGCCATGATCCGGAACAATAAAGAACTGAAACGGAGCCTCATTCTGCTTTCGTGCATCTGTCTGGCGCTTACTGTCTGCGGATTTCTGCACTCTTCCCTGACCGGTCTGCTGGTACTGGCGGGCTGTCTTGCCGTATGCCTGGTTTTCTTTTTCACGGAGATCTCCCGCTACAAAAAGCTGCAGTCGTTCAGTGAACATCTGAATGAACTGCTGCAGCGCGGTACGCCGCTGCCGATCCGCGACTACGAAGAAGGAGAACTGTCGCTCCTGGCCGGCGATATTGAAAAGATTACTCTGCTGCTGAAGGAACGGGCAGACGCCCTGCAGAAGGAAAAGGCATTCCTGGCTGATGCTCTGGCGGACATTTCCCATCAGCTTCGCACGCCGCTCACCACCATGAATCTGACCATCGGTCTGCTGCAGGAAAAAGATCTGTCCGAAGAACGCCAGGCCGCGCTGACCCGTGAACTGAACACGCTCCTTGCCCGCACGGAATGGCTGGTAGAAGCGCTCCTCAAACTGTCCCGCCTGGATGCTGATGCGGTCGTCATGGCGAAAGAAGACATCTCCGTCCGGAAACTTACGGAAAAAGCCGCCGAACCGCTGCTGATCCCGCTGGAACTGCGGGGAATCACGCTGACGACCGAAGGCGGCGAAGCTGTCTTTTCCGGAGACCTCAACTGGACGGCGGAAGCGCTAAGCAATCTTCTCAGGAACTCCGTAAATTACACACCGGAAGGCGGCAGCATCCGGATCAAGGCGGAAGAAAATGCCCTGTTTACCGTCATCACCGTGACGGACTCCGGCTCCGGGATCGCACCGGAAGACCTTCCTCATCTGTTTGACCGCTTTTATAAAGGCCGTGGTTCGTCGGAAAACAGCTACGGGATCGGCCTGTCGCTTGCGCAGAAGATCATTCATACTCAGGGCGGGACCCTGCGCGCCATTAACACCGCGGAAGGCGCCTGCTTCGAGATCAAGTTCTATAAGCAGGTATTGTGACAGATCTTTTAGAAAAAACTCACCGGATCGTCACCTTAAGAAGGTATGATCGGAACTGTAAAAAAAACCGAAGGAGTTCGTATGGAAATACTGAAAGTCGAAAACTTATCCAAAGTCTACGGTTCCGGTGAGGGAGAAGTGCGGGCGCTGGACGGCGTGTCTTTCAGCGTTGAAAAGGGACAGTTCCTGGCAATCATCGGACCGTCAGGTTCCGGAAAATCCACGCTGCTGCACATCTTAGGCGGCGTCGATCGCCCGACTTCCGGGAAGGTCTATCTGGAAGATCAGGACGTGTTTGCACAGGATGAAGACCACCTTGCTGTTTTCCGGCGCCGCCAAGTCGGCCTGATCTATCAATTCTACAACCTGATCCCCGTGCTGAATGTCACGGAAAACATCACCCTTCCGGTCCTGCTGG
>JAEEGI010003292.1_pt1 | contig 38552 bp, 37 predicted proteins | sample 8958751 | NCBI WGS metagenome assembly JAEEGI01 (sample SAMN16246545, study PRJNA631951) | gut metagenome | biome: gut microbiome; feature: rumen; material: KS-attached | host: Bos | place: Iran: Karaj | collected 2018-10 | reverse complement strand
ATATCTTTCATAGTCATCTCTCTTTCCATTAATATTCCCTCTATATCATTATAGTATTTATCTCTAATAGCTACTTTCTTAAAACCCATTTTTTCATATATATGAATAGCTTTTAAATTATCACTTTTAACTTCCAAAGTTATATTTTCACAAACACCATTATATTTATCAATTAAATACTTTATTAGTCTTGTACCTATACCTTTATCTTGATAATCATCTAGTACATTAAAGTTAGCTATTTCCAGTTTTTCATACATTAAATAGTAATTTATATAACCTACTATTTTACCATTATCTAAGTATAGTAAATAATGACTAAAGGGATTATTAGACAAATCATTTTTAATGTCTTTTAGAACATAATTAAAACTCTTTTCTAATTCTTCTATTAAGTTTAATTCATTATCTAATTCTTTAATCATTTTCTTTTAACCTATTTTCTTCAGCTTCTGTTAATTTCAAATAAAGTGGATTAACTAAATGTGGATTAATACACTCTTTATCTTGATAGAAATTAACTATATTTAAGATATCTGGATCATATTTATCCACATCAAAATTAAATTTATCATTAGAAATAAACACATATTTTTTATTTAAACCAAGTAAAAACATCTTAAGACTTTCTATTGTTAAGTATTTACCAGGCATTATTTCTTTATCATTATCATATATTGCTGCGTAACAAGCTTCTCTTCTTGCATTTATTATTGGAACAACTAATTTATCACTTTTAACACTTTTAGCCATAGCTTCTAAACTAGTAATTGTTGTAATAGGTATATTAAGTGAGTAAGCCATTATTTTAGCTAGAGTAACCCCTATTCTAATACCAGTAAAAGAACCAGGTCCATTAACAACTATTATTTTATCAATATCAGTTGGTTTAACATTTACTTCATTAAACATTTCATTAACAATAGATATTGTCTCAACAGATAAGTTCTTACCAAGATCTTTTTTTCTTTGGTTAAGAATCTTATTATCCATAATAATAGCTGTATATAGATAACTAGAAGTTGTATCTATATAAAAAAGGGTCATAATATGGCCTCACATATATCTTCATAGACTTTTCCATGTGGTTTCAATACTATAACTCTTGAATCTTCTCCTGTTACTCGGATATTAATATCTAATCTTTCCTTAGGTAGATGATCTTCTATCATATCTGCCCATTCAATGATTGTTACACCATCACCATCAAAGTATTCATCTAAACCAAGTTCATTAACATTCCCCTCTAATCGATAAACATCCATGTGATATAGTGGTAATTCACCATTACTATATTCTTTTATAATATTAAATGTTGGGCTTGTAACATCATCAGGTATTCCTAATGCACTAGCAAAAGCCTTAGTAAAGACAGTTTTTCCACTACCAAGTTCACCATTTAAACAAATAACCATTCCAGGAAAATGCTCTGATTCTAAATTCTCAGCAAGAGCAATAGTTTCACTTTCATCTTCAGCAATATATTTATAATCCATTTTATTCATCTCCTATTTAAAATTATATAAAAAAAAGATGTATTACACAACACTTTTTAGATAAATTTACAGGCTATATGACATAATATTACACTCTTTTTTAATTTTCCATTTTTGACGTTATTTTTTGGTATTTTAGCAAACAATTTATAATTAGTGTAAAAAATAAACAATTTATTAAATTTAAAAGTGTTTTTTTATAATTAAAAAATCCTTAGGAGAACCTAATCATAAACTATTAAATTTTTTATGACACTTAGTGTGACACCAAAAAAAAGAACTAATGTTCTTTTCTCATAAATATTATTATTTTTTTATCACTGTGATTGTATTATTTTCGTATTTAATAATCAAATCTTTATCAGGACAATTTCCATCTAGACCACAAAAAATATGTCCTTTAGCTTTTATATAATTACCTTCACTAACTAGATTATGAATTTGATAATTATTATCAACTATATTAATTTTATTTCCATCTTTATCGATTGCATAAGATGCAACACTCAAATCTTGAGCAACTGCGGTGAAAAGAATATATTGATTAGTCACATATATCGTTTGTGCAGAAACAGGATCATTATTTGAATCAATTATTTGTTCATTGTTAATGAATAAATGTCCATCTTTAATTTGAATCAAATAATTATGACCTAGATAATCAAGATTAACTTCTTCATCAGAATTAAGTATTGATATTTCTTTTAACTTAACCTTTTCATCAATAACTATAGTATTTTCAACTGCTATACTAGCAGTAGGAGTTGGCAAAGGAGTAATCATTGGCAATGGTGTAGGTACTGGAGGCTCCTCTTTATTTATAAATTTATCATAGCAAATAAAACCTAAAGCCGCTATTAATAGAATAGCTAATATAATTATAATTATTTTACTATTATTATTTGATTTAACATTTAATTCATTATTGGAATTATTATTTACTTCATTATTCATTTTATACACCTTTCATTTCTAATTAAATCATAAAGAATAAAAAAAATAAACTCTTTTCAAATAGAAAAAGAGTTTTTTACAAAAAAGTGCAAAAAAAAATCCTTAGCGACGACCTATTTTTGCATACACTATCTTCGGCGTAACCGGGCTTAACTTCTGTGTTCGAGATGGGAACAGGTGTACCCCCAGTGCTATAATCACTAAGAAAATTTTTAACAAATATATAAATTTTGAAATAGTTCTTTCAAAACATGAATAATGTGTTCATCAAATAACAATTATAGTTAAATCCTCGATCTATTAGTACTAGTCAACTCAACATGTCACCATGCTTCCATCTCTAGCCTATCAACGTTGTAGTCTACAACGGATCTTACCAAATAAATTGTGGGAAAACTCATCTCAAGGTTGGCTTCACACTTAGATGCTTTCAGCGTTTATCCATTCCCTACATAGCTACACTGCACTGCAACTGGCGTTACAACAGTTAGACCAGCGGTAGGTCCATCCCGGTCCTCTCGTACTAAGGATAGCTCCCTTCAATTTTCCTACGCCCATGACGGATAGGGACCGAACTGTCTCACGACGTTCTGAACCCAGCTCGCGTGCCGCTTTAATGGGCGAACAGCCCAACCCTTGGAAGCGACTTCACCTCCAGGATGCGACGAGCCGACATCGAGGTGCCAAACACCACCGTCTATGTGAACTATTGGGTGGTATCAGCCTGTTATCCCCGGGGTAACTTTTATCCGTTAAGCGACGACCATTCCATACTGAATCGCCTGATCACTATGACCTACTTTCGTATCTGCTCGACTTGTTGGTCTCGCAGTTAAGCTCCCTTATACCATTACGCTCTATGGATGATTTCCAACCATCCTGAGGGAACCATTGTGCGCCTCCGTTACTTTTTGGGAGGCGACCGCCCCAGTCAAACTACCCACCAGACACTGTCCCTGAACCAGATAATGGTTCGAGGTTAGAAACACAACGATTTAAGGGTCGTATTCCAAGGTTGAATCAAATAGAACCGAAACTCTATTCTCAATTTCTCCGACCTATCCTCTGCATAAATCGCCGTGTCTCAATATCAAGCTATAGTAAAGCTCCACGGGGTCTTTCCGTCCTGTCACGGGTAACCTGCATTTTCACAGGTATTAAGATTTCACCGAGCCTATGGTCGAGACAGCACCCAGATCATTACACCTTTCGTGCGGGTCAGAACTTACCTGACAAGGAATTTCGCTACCTTAGGACCGTTATAGTTACGGCCGCCGTTCACTGGGGCTTCAATTCAGACCTTTGCTTAATCGACTTACGTCAAAGCTGAGCCTTCCTCTTAACCTTCCAGCACTGGGCAGGTGTCACCCCCTATACATCGTCTTACGACTTAGCAGAGAGCTGTGTTTTTGGTAAACAGTTGCCTGGGCCTCTTTACTGTGGGTCTATTACTAGACCACCCCTTATCCCGAAGTTACGGGGTCATTTTGCCGAGTTCCTTAACCATAGTTCTCTCGCTCACCTTAGGATACTCTCCTTGACCACCTGTGTCGGTTCTCGGTACGGGTATCTACATAATTAGCCCTAGAAGCTTTTCTTGGAAGCTTGGCGTCACTAAATTTCAATTCCGAGGAATCTTCAACATCATACTTCAGCCTAACATTAAACGGATTTCCCTATTTAATAACCTTTGTATTTATACCAGAATCCAATAACTGGCTCTAGTTAGCCTTCTTCGTCACTCCATCAGTCATGTAGATAGTACAGGAATATCAACCTGTTGTCCATCGGCTACGCTTTTCAGCCTCGTCTTAGGACCCGACTAACCCTGGGAGGACGAACCTCGCCCAGGAACCCTTAGTCAAACGGTGGATGGGATTCTCACCCATCTTGCGCTACTCACACCGGCATTCTCACTTCTAATCGCTCCAGCACTCCTTACGGTATACCTTCAGTGCAATTAGAACGCTCCCCTACCATCGTAAATAAATTTACAATCCGCAATTTCGGTACTGTACTTAGCCCCGGTACATCTTCGGCGCAGTGTCACTCGACTAGTGAGCTATTACGCACTCTTTAAAGGATGGCTGCTTCTGAGCCAACCTCCTAGCTGTTTTGACAACTCCACATCCTTTCCCACTTAGTACAGATTTTGGGACCTTAATTGGCGGTCTGGATTGTTTTCCTCTCCCGTATGGACGTTATCACCCATACAGTGACTCCTGTGTAGTTCATTTATGGCATTCGGAGTTTGATTGCAATCAGTACCCCTAGATGGGGCCATCTTACATTCAGTGCTCTACCTCCATAAACATAATCACAAGGCTAGGCCTAAACCTATTTCGGGGAGAACCAGCTATATCCGAGTTCGATTGGAATTTCACCGCTAGCCTCAAGTCATCTGCGCACGTTTCCGGGTACGTCAGTTCGGTCCTCCATAACCTGTTACGGTTACTTCAACCTGCTCAAGGCTAGATCACTCGGTTTCGGGTCTAATACTGCATACTAATTCGCCCTATTAAGACTTGCTTTCGCTTCGGCTCCGTATCTTCTACTTAACCTCGCATGCAACATTAACTCGCCGGTTCATTCTGCAAAAGGCACGCCATTACACATTAATGTGCTCTGACTTTTTGTAAGCACATGGTTTCAGTATTCTATTTCACTCCCCTCCCGGGGTTCTTTTCACCTTTCCCTCACGGTACTTGTTCACTATCGGTCACTAGAGAGTATTTAGCCTTACGGGATGGTCCCCGCAGATTCCGACAAGATTTCACGTGTCCCGCCGTACTCAGGATACCTCAAGAGTTTAGAAAATTTCGTTTACAGGACTATCACCTACTATGGTTTAACTTTCCAGATAATTCAACTATCTTCTAAATTTGTAACTCCGTATAGAGGTCCTACAACCCCAGTCCTAAGACTGGTTTGGGCTATTCCCTTTTCGCTCGCCACTACTAAGAGAATCGATTGTTTTCTTTCTTTTCCACCGGTTACTAAGATGTTTCAGTTCACCGGGTTGCTTTCTGTAAAACTATGTATTCATTTTACGATACTAATCTTTTAAAATTAGTGTGTTCCCACATTCGGAGATCTCCGGATCAAAGATTACTTACATCTCCCCGAAGCATATCGTTGTTTGTCACGTCCTTCATCAGCTTCTAGTGCCAAGGCATTCGCCATGCGCCCTTAATAATTTAACCACCATTGTTTTTGTTAGATATTTCTATCCTAATTTGATGAGATTTTAAACAAATATACACTTAATAAATATATTTGCCTGTTATATGTTCGCTCGTTTGAACATATAACCACATTATTCAGTTTTCAAAGAACTATTTCTTAGAGAAATCATAAAAAAAATGATCTCTCAAAACTAAGCAAAACTAACGCAATTTCTGTAGCTAGATACGTAATATTCTATACTCCATAGAAAGGAGGTGATCCATCCCCACCTTCCGGTAGGGATACCTTGTTACGACTTAAGCCCAGTCACCGATCCTACCTTCGGCGTCCCCCTCCATTACTGGTTAGGCTAACGACTTCGGGTATTATCGACTCCCATGCCTTGACGGGCGGTGTGTACAACACCCGGGAACGTATTCACCCCAACATTCTGATTTGGGATTACTAGCGATTCCAACTTCGTGAAGTCGAGTTGCAGACTTCAGTCCGGACTGGGACCGACTTTAAAGATTTGCTAGGTTTCACAACTTTGCGTCTTTTTGTATCGGCCATTGTAGCACGCCTGTAGCCCTAGACGTAAGGGGCATGATGATTTGACGTCATCCCCACCTTCCTCCGGTTTATCACCGGCAGTCTCTTTAAGGTTCTCAACTAAATGTTAGCAATTAAAGATAAGGGTTACGCTCGTTATTGGACTTAACCAAACATCTCACGACACGAGCTGACGACAACCATGCACCACCTGTCACCATTGTTCCCGAAGGAAAAGCTCTATTTCTAGAACGGTCAATGGGATGTCAAGCCTAGGTAAGGTTCTTCGCGTATCTTCGAATTAAACAGCATGCTCCACCGCTTGTGCGGGTGCCCGTCAATTCCTTTAAGTTTCAGCCTTGCGACCGTACTACTCAGGTGGAATACTTAATGTGTTAACTTCAGCACCGAGTAACCCCGATACTTAGTATTCATCGTTTACGGCGTGGACTACTAGGGTATCTAATCCTATTTGCTCCCCACGCTTTCGTGTCTCAGCGTCAATCACGGCCCAGCAAGTCGCCTTCGCCACTGGTGTTCCTTCTAATATCTAAGCATTTTACCGCTACACTAGAAATTCCACTTGCCTCTACCGCATTCAAGTAAAACAGTTTCTAAGGCGAACCGAAGTTAAGCTTCGGACTTAAACCTTAGACTTATTAAACCGCCTACACACGCTTTACACCCAATAAATTCGGATAACGCTCGCTCCCTACGTATTACCGCGGCTGCTGGCACGTAGTTAGCCGGAGCTTTCTTGAAGAGTACCGTCACTCCTGTATCATTTCCTATACAAGACGTTCTTCCTCAACAACAGAATTTTACAATCCAGAGGACCGTCATCATTCACGCGGCATTGCTCGTTCAGGGTTTCCCCCATTGACGAATATTCCTAACTGCTGTCTCCCGTAGGAGTTTGGGCCGTGTCTCAGTCCCAATGTGGCCGATCAACCTCTCAGTTCGGCTACGCATCGTCGTCTTGGTGAGCCATTACCTCACCAACTAACTAATACGCCACAGGCCCATCCAAAAGTGAAGCTTTAAAGGCTCCTTTCAACGTATAAACGAATATACGTGTTATCCGGTATTAACTATCGTTTCCAATAGGTATCCCAGTCTTAAGGGTAGGTCACCCATGTGTTACTCACCCGTCCGCCACTAGGTGGAAAATCCAAAGCCAAATGAATCAGAAATCAGTGCAAGCACTTCAAACGTCATCAAATATTTTTGGGCCACCTCGTTCGACTTGCATGTCTTAGGCATGCCGCCAGCGTTCATCCTGAGCCAGGATCAAACTCTCAATAAAAAAAGTTATTTCAAATTTAATTCCTGACTACTCAAATAAATTGACTTATATTTTTTTGCTCAGTTTTCAAAGATCATTTTTGCGCCTTTTCCTTTATAAAATAAAGGACTTTTTCTCACAAAGCGCAAATTAATTCTAACACATTCAATATACGGTGTCAACACTTTTTTTAACTTTTTTTAAAAAATTTGTAAATTATTTAAAATTGTTAATTTTTATGCGTTAAATCCGCAATCGAATGAATAATATTATACGCCAAAAATAAAAAAAGAAAAGCATTTTTTTGCATTTTTTTTATTTTTTTTCAAAAACATTATTTTTGCCTTATTTTATATACAAAAAAAAGAGTATTTAATTACTCTTTTTAACATATTTATACCAATATTCATCAAAAGTTATATTCTTATTATGTATTAATGTTGCATTTTTTACACCAACATATCTAATATGCCAGTCTTCTGCTGCATATTTTGTTATATCTTCTTTACCTTTTTTATATCTCATTATAAATCCATATTTATAACAATTCTTTCTAATCCATTCATACTCTTCATCCCCCTCTTCTATATACCAAACATTAGATAAGTCAATTGCAGTACCTAATTCATGTTCAGAATATCCTGGACGAGCTGCATATTTATCAGTTTCTTCTCTAGTATGTTCATATGAATAATTATTATATATAGTCTCTTGATCATCAAAAGATCTATATGTAGTCTCTGCTACAAACTCAATCCCTTGACTATTAGCATCATCAACCATCTCTTTAAAATGTTCATATGCTTCACTTCTTAATTTATTAACTCCATAATAATTATTTGAATACTTATCATCCATTTCTACTAAATCACTTGGTTCATAATTCTTATTTATATATCTATGTCTATTAACATATGCTAATAATGAATCTGGATCTTCTATTTCTTCTGCATCTTCATAATTATCTAAATCTATTTTTAATTCTACTCTAAGAATTATATCTTCTTTCTTTAAATTTTTATGTTTCTTTTGGTAAGCTACATATCTATCATACTTATCATAATCAAAATCTTCTATCTTTATATATTCTTCTAAATCTTCATCATATTTTTTACTAATTAATTTAGTTATCTCACTTCTATTTAGATGTATCAATAAATAATTAATACTTTCTTTAGAATAACCCTTACCTTTTAATTCTATAATAAAGTCATAACGTATTTCATTTAGCTGTTTATTTTTCTTTAATACTTCCATCAAATTTCTGACTTCATCATTAGTAAAATCTGCACCATATAATGAATTAACTATATCCTTATATTCTCTATATTTATATAATGTAGGTATATGACTAATCTTTGCACTATTAATAATAAGGATAGGAATAAGTATAATTAATATTAATACTATTAATGCTACTCTTCTTCTTAATTTATAATTAGGTTTCTTTTTCATATCATCACCTAATATAATTATACAAAAAAAAAGAAAATATTAAAAGGTTAAATCCTCTATATTATTTTCTTTTTTATATTGTTCCCAATCTTTATCTATTTCTTCTTTGATTTTTTCTCTATCTATTCTTTTTTGATATCTTTCTTCTTCACTAAATACACATCCGCAATATTTTTGCATATAGATACCTATTCTTCTAGCTTCTTCTTGCCCTTCTTTATAATAAGGTCTAAAGTCATAGTAATAAAAATCTATACCAATTTCTTTAGATATCTTTTCTGCTACTTCTTTTATCTTATCATGATCTTGATAAATGCTATAAAGCATACAAGTACAAAAAGCATCATATCCATTTTCTTTAGCATATTTAGCAGTTTCTAGTAATCTATCTGTATAACAATAATTACATCTCTTATCTATATTATTGCTAACAGACTTTACAAATTTATCTAGTCCATATTCATCCTTATATATAACATCTAAATCAATCATTTTAGAATACTGTCTTACAGCATCTCTTCTTGCTCTATATTCCATATATGGATGAATATTTGGATTATACCAAAAACCAGTTACGTCAATAGATTCTTCTCTTAATTTTTTAATGCACATTATACTACAAGGTGCACAACATATATGAAGTAATAATTTCATATTATTTACCTCCTAGTATTTCTTTTTCTTTTTTTCTTATTTCTGCTCTTTCTGCGCTACTAAATCTTTTTGGCATCATTGGAGAAAGATATAATCTTTTAACTTTGTTTTTTCTTTGTTCTTTGTTCATGAAAATCACCTAGATGTATTATAACACAAAAAAAAGTATTTAAAATACTAAATACTTTCAAGTGCTAATATTGTCATTTGATCTAATGACTTTTGTCTTTCTTCTGCAGATAATACTTCTTTTTTATAATGAGAATCTGCTACTGTTAATAAACAAGATGCTTGTTTTTTAAATTTATATGCTAAATAGAAAAGTGCAAATGATTCCATTTCTGCTACTTCTAGATCTAATTCTTTCGGAAGTCTACTAAGGAATTTATTAAAATCATCTACATACCAATCGAATACATCAGAACATAGACAATTACATTTACTAATTTCTATATTATTATTTTTAGCAACTTCTCCTATTTTTGAATTTAATTCTTTAGAGGATGATACACAATTAATATTTGATTCGTCTAATTGATATGCAAATCTACTTTCTGTATAACTTTTTTCTACTAATATTATATCAAGTAATTTATGTCTTTCATCAAATGCACCACATGAACCTAATCTAATTATTTTTTCTACATCATATTCATTAAATAATTCATATGCATATATGCCCATACTAGGTATACCCATTCCATGAGCCATTACTGTTACTTCTTTTCCTTTATAAGTACCAGTATATGCATATATATTTCTAATAGAATTAACTAATTTATAATTATCTAAATACTTTTCAGCGATAGCTTTTATTCTTAGTGGATCTCCACTCATAATAACTGTTTTTGCTATATCACCTTTATTTGCACTATTATGTACTGTAGCCATAGTTCCCTCCTATTCTAATAAAATTATATCATATAAAAAATAAAAAAAGAAGATTACTCTCCTTTCATTGTCAAGGCAACCTTCTCTTTTTCTTTAAATATATCTTTTACATAAACAGTAACTATATCTCCAACTGATAATACATCACTTGGATGTTTAATATAATCATTACTTATTTCAGATATATGTACAAGTCCATCATTATGAAGACCTATATCTATAAATGCTCCAAAGTCTACTACATTTCTAACAGTACCCTCAAGTTTCATACCCTTTTCTAAATCATCAATAGTAAGTATATCACTCTTTAAAATAGGTGCTTTAATACTATCTCTTGGATCTCTATTAGGTTTCTTTAAATCTTCAATTATATCTTCTAAAGTATATATATCTATATTAATTTCTTTAGATATAGAATTAATATCTAAAGAATCTAATTTATTAATTAATTCTTCTTTACCTAAATCATTAATAGTAAAACCTAAATTATTTAATAATTTAATAGTTTCATCATAACTCTCTGGATGGATACTAGTTTTATCAAGTGGATTAGATCCATTAGTTATTCTAAGGAAACCAATTGCTTGTTCATATGTTTTATCAGTAAGAACTTTCTTTTTCTTTATTTCCTCTCTTGATGTAAACATACCATTCTTTTCTCTATATTCAATTATTTTATCTATAGATTTTTTAGTTAAACCTGAAATATATTTAAGTATTGAAGTACTAGCAGTATTAATATTAACCCCTACTTCATTAACACATTTGCTTGTTACAAAGTCTAAGTTTTCTTTTAATTTACTTTCTTTAACATCATGTTGATATAGACCTACTCCTATTCCTTCAGGTGGTATCTTAACAAGTTCAGAAAGTGGATCTTGTAATCTTCTTCCAATTGAAACTGCACTTCTTTCATTTGGGCTTAAATTAGGGAATTCTTCAATAGCAACATCTTCTACAGAGTATATTGATGCTCCTGCTTCAGATACAATAATATATTTAACATCTAAATTATTATCTTTAATTAATTCACTAATAAATTTTTCACTTTCTCTAGAAGCAGTACCATTACCTATTGCAATAATATCTACTTTAAATCTATTTATTAAATCAAGTAATATATCTTTAGCTTTATTTTCATCTTTAAAAGGATATAAAACTGTACTAAATAAATATTTACCTGTTTTATCTACTATTGCTATTTTACATCCATTAGTATATCCTGGATCAAAGCCTAATACTACTTTTTCCTTTATTGGAGGTGTAAGAAGTAAACTCTCTAAGTTTTTACCAAAATTAATAATTGCAGAATCATCCGCAGTATCAGTTAATTCACTTCTTATTTCTCTTTCTACTGAAGGAAGTATTAATCTTTTTAGAGAATCCTCGATTGCTTCACAAACATATTTACCACATTCATTATCTTTTTTAACTGATTTACTTTTTAAATAATCAGTTATAAATTCAGTACTATAATCAATAGATACTGTTACTACTTTTTCTTTTTCTGCTCTATTAACTGCAAGTACTCTATGAGGTTTAATTTTATTTATCTCTTCACTATAGTCATAATACATTTCATATGTCTTATTAGGGTCTTCAGCATCTTTTTTAACTTTAGTTTTAATCTTACCATGATTAAATATATTATTTCTTATATATTTTCTATAATATGCATTATCTGATATATACTCTGCAATTATATATTTAGCTCCTTCAATTGCATCTTCCTTAGTCTTAACATTTTCATTAATAAATTTATCTACAAATAAAGTATCTGGGAAAGATAATATTATTTTAGCAAGTGGTTCTAAACCAAATTTAATTGCTTCAGTAGCTTTAGTCTTCTTCTTTTCTTTATATGGTCTATATAAATCTTCTACTTCTACTAATTTAGTAGCACTAAGTATTTGATTTTTTAATTCTTCAGTTAATAATCCTTTTTCATCAATTAATCTTATTACATCTTCTTTTCTTTCTAATAAGTTTAATTCATATTTGTATCTATCTGATATATTTTTAATTTGTTCTTCATCAAGATTACCAGTTACATCTTTTCTATATCTTGCTATAAAAGGAATAGTATCTCCTTCTTCAAGTAAAGCTAATGTCTTAGTAATTTGATCTTCTTTAATATTATTTTCTAACGCTAATTGTTTTATTATGCTTTCATTCATTTTAATCACCTATATCATTATACCATAAAAAAAAGCATTATTAATTAATGCTTTTTTAGATTATTCTTAATAACGCCTGCACCTGGTATGAGACTATTAAGACGGCTTTCTACTTCATCATCATCGCTTTTTCTTAATTCCTCAGTGCTTTTATGGCCTCTCATAGCATCTTCTTCTTCATTAGCTAATGGTGAAGCCATTGCTTTATAATCACCTTTATTAAGTTCTAACACAAATCTTAGTACTGAATGATCAGGATCATCTACAAAGAATCCATCACCATGGCCTACTTGATAATTGGCCTCTACAAATACAGGATGTAAGTTACTATCTAAAATCATTGATCTAGTTTCTGAATATAATTTTACTAATTCTTTTTTCAAATCAGCTACTTTAGATTTATCTATTACAAATTCTAAACCAGTATATCCCTTAACTTTATCTATTTCGTCTTTAAATTCTCCGATTAATACAAATCCCTCATCGACTTTCTTCTCAGAATTTGCATAAATTTCACATACTTTATCTCTTGTTTCATTAAGAGCATCTATTTGTTCTTGTTTTTCTGGTGTCATGTTACATCCCTCCTTTATTATTATAGCATAATTATTTATCTGTGTTAACTAAACTTGCTTTGTGTACAATATCTTTACCTAATTTATTATTTATATTATCCAATAACTTATCTATTTCTTTATCTTTTAATACTTTTTCATTCTCTTCAAATAAAGATAATTGAATATCATTATTTGTAGATAAATCAGTAACTCTAAGTCCTATTAATCTAACCGGTTCTAGATTCCATAATTTATTAAATAGTTCTTTACTATACTTATATATTTCTTCCTTACTATTAATATTATTTTTTAATTTGATCTGATGATTATAAGTCTTAAAGTCTCTATATCTAATAGTTACTATTATTACTCCACAGTATTTATTCTTTCTTTTTAAATAATTTGATATATCTTCAGAAAAATTATTTAAATACTCAAACAATATTTTCTTGTCTTCAGTATCTTCAGATAAAGTTCTAGAAAAACCTATTCCTTTTCTTTCAATATGTCTATACTCTACTTTAGAATTATCTATACCATTAGCATATTCATAAAGCATAGTACCCATAGATTTCATATAATAATGTAATTTATTTTGATCATAATTTGCAAGTTCTCCAATTGTATTAATACCAAGTCTTCTTAATCTTGCACAAGATGATCTACCTGCCATAAATAAATCTGATATATCAAGTGGCCACATCTTTTCTTTAATTTCAGAAGTATATAAGGTATGCACTTTATCTGGTTTTTCAAAGTCACTCGCCATCTTAGCAAGTAATTTATTGTTACCGATTCCGATATTAACCGTGAAACCAAATTTCCTCTTAATGGTATCTTTTAATTTATATGCAAATTTTACTTCATCTCCATACATTCTTTTACTTGGAGTATATTCTACAAAACATTCATCTATAGAGAATTGTTCTACTTCCTCAAACAAAGATCTAATATAATCAAATAATTTTTTTGAACATTCTGCGTAGAAATAATAATCTGGATGTACTACTATAATATCTCTATATATTTTTCTTGCATCTCTTAAATTCATAGGTGCTCTTATGCCCTTCTTTTTCGCAGGTATAGAACTAGCTACTATTATTCCGTTTCTAGTAGATTCTCTACCAGATACTACAGATATTTCTTTTCTAATATCTTTTTTAGATCCTTCTTTTAATAATTTTAAAGCTGACCATGATAAAAAAGCGCTATTAACATCTATATGTAATACTATTCTTTCCATCATAATCACCCATCTTAATTATATCATACAAACATTCGATAAAACAATCGAACAAAAAAAGAAGATTATTTATCTTCTTTTTTTCCCATTAATTCTTCCTTTTTCATATATTTAGTTTCTTGTTTTTCATAACCATATTTGAATTCTTTATCAACAACTCCATCTATATCAATATCTAATATACTAGAGTTATCTTCTTCTACATTTTTATTCTTTTTAGTTTTTGAAGTTACAAGTAATATAATTGCTACTATAAGTACTAATACTCCTAAACCTATACAAATATATAAACCATAATTATCAATAATTTCTTTCATATATAATCTCCATATCATTAATAATGATACCACAAACGCCCTCCGATTTCAATTGATTTTTACCCCCTGATTGTATATAATATGTAATAAGGAGGTAGAAAATGATTTTTGGTTTAATAGGTATTATTTTATTTATTATATTAATTTCAATTAGACAAGTATCTGAATATGAAAGAGGTATTAAATTTAGATTTGGTAAATTTAAAAAAATAATGAAACCAGGTTGGAATATAGTACTACCAATAATTGAATCATATAGAAAAGTAGATATCAGAACAAAAGCAGTTGATGTTCCTGAACAAGACGCAATTACTAAAGATAATGTATCTATTAGAATTAATGCAGTTATCTATTATAAAGTATTTGATGCTTCTAAAGCTATATTAGCAGTTGAAAGATATCAATATGCTGTTGGACAACTTGCACAAACTACTATGAGAAATGCAGTTGGTGCTATTTCATTAGATGAATTACTTTCTGAAAGAGATAAAATATCTACTGAAATTTGTAAAGTAATCGATGAAGCTACTGATCCTTGGGGAATCAAAGTAGAAAATGTTGAATTAAAAGATGTAAAATTACCAGAAGAAATGCAAAGAGTTATTGCTAAAGTTGCAGAAGCTGAAAGAGAAAAACAAGCAGTTATTACTAAAGCTGCTGGTGAAAAAGAAGCTGCTGATAACTTAGCAGAAGCAGCTACTAAATTAAGTGGTTCTCCTGGAGCATTACATTTAAGAACATTAGCTACTTTAAATGATTTATCTTCAGATCAATCTAATACTATAATATTTGCTATTCCAATAGAAGTACTTAGTGCTTTTGGACAAAGTAATGTTACAGACGTAGTAAATAAAGTAAAAAACATAAGTAAAAAAGACTAATTAATTAGTCTTTTTTAATTTATTAACTATTTCTATATCTGCACCTAACCAATCAACAGAATCTATTTCATCAATAGATAACCATTTCATAGACTCATGTTCTAATCTTTCTTCATCATGATATAAAAGTTCTAAATTATCATTTAATAGTGAACAATAATAAGTGTGCATTGTTAAATGAAAATTTGGATAATCATATTCTACTGTACATATATAATCATTTACTTCTATATTTGCGTTTAATTCTTCTTTTATTTCTCTTTTTAAAGCATCTTCTTTTGTTTCATTGGCTTCAGGTTTCCCACCAGGAAATTCCCATCCACCTTTAAATTCTCCATACCCTCTTTGTGTTGCTAATATTTTATTATCTTTAACTATAACTGCTGCTACTACTTCTACTCTTTTCATATTATCCCTCATAACTAAGTCTTAATAATTTCTTTTGTTGATTTGTTTCTAATCTAGTTGCTCTTTTTATTTGGCTATTAATTGTTTTTCTATAAAATTTTCTTGCAGGTCTAGAAATTTCTTCATGTTCGACATAAGATTTCATTTCATGATATGGATCTCCTAAAACAGGTTCTTTATCCGCTTTCATATCAAGTGATAAAAGATTTTTTAGGAACTCTAATTCTTTTTCAGATAATTTTACTAGTGCATGTTGTAATTCTATTTGATGTACATTATTTGGTTTTTCTATTCTTTCTCTTTGTTCACATATAGCAAGGGCCTCTGCATATGCATCATTTAACATTTCCCAATCATCATTACAATTTACAAATGAATCTAATATTGTGTCACTAATTAAGTCTAATCCATATAGTCCTATTTTTTTGAATGTTATTTCCATTTCTTTTTTTGTTAATCCCAAATATGTATTTTTTGAAACCATATTAAACCTCCCTTAATTCGTCTTCTTTTACAAGAACACCTTTAGAGTTTTCTTTATAAACTCTATTTTTATTTTTTTCTATTTTTAATTCTATTTCTTTACCTAAATCTATATTAAGTATTTCTGCTATACCTAATAAATATATAGCTGCATCTGCAAGTTCTTCTCCTACATCATCTTGTTTTTTTAACCATGCTATATAAGCTTCACTAAGTTCTCCATGAGCTAAACAAAATTCCATATTTAAATCTGTTATATTAAAACCATGTCTAACTTTATTGTCATAAACTTCTTTTTGCAATTTCTTAGTATCCATAAACATCCTACTTTCTTGATTCTTCTAATGCTTTCTTAATTAAGAATTTAGATAATATTACATCTGCATCGCATAAATCATAATCTAATAATTCTTCTATATTAACCCATTTATATTCTGAATGAATACTTAAATCAAATTCTCCACTTATATAATCACATTCATAGATTTTTAAATCTACTATGTGACCTGGATATTCACATATACTATGTGTTAAATAATCATTGATATTTGTTTTAATTTTAAATAATTCAGTGAATGCTCTTTCCAAAGTCTTCTTTTCATCTTCAAGACCTTGTCTTCTTCCTCCAGGGAATTCCCATTTGCCTTTTAAATGATCTTCTTTATTTCTTCTTGCAATTAAGCATTTACCATCTTTCATAATAAGTCCACATACTACATCTAGTATTTTTTTATTTTCTACTACATTAGTAACTTCAAATGGTAATCCATTCTTTTTAATAACTTGTTTTAAGAATAAATTGATTGCAGAACTCATTGATAGCCCTAAATCTGTAAGAACCATAGTGGCATCTTTCTTAACATTACTATCTATTTGTATGTTAATAGCACTTGTTTTATTCTCCATATTTCTCACCTCTGGAAATAATATAACACCAAAAAAATACCGTGTCAACAAAAAAACTACAAAAATACTACAATTTTACTACATTGGCATTTTTGATAAAAAATAAAAGATAACTATGTTATCTTTTTATTCTTCTAAATAATCAATTATTCTATTATATATTTTTTCATGTCCTTCTTTTGTAGGATGTAATCCATCGATTAGATCTTCTGGTTTTAATACATCAAACATAGGAATATAATCAATTTCATTATCTTTAGCAAATTTTTCTAGAGCATTATCATACTCTATTATAGAATCATTAATATAGTCTTCATCATTAACTGGCATTAATCCAAGAAGTATTAATCCTACCCCTTGTTTACTAATATAATCTGTTATACAAGTTATATTTGATATATATTCTTCAACACTATTTTCTCCACTTGCTTCATATTCGTATACATCATTAATACCAATAGATAATATTACTACATCATCAAAACCATCATAACGATATATTCTATAAATATCATCTATTTTATCTAATATGTCTTTACTAGTTGCTCCTGGGAAACCTACTACATGAACAAAATTCTTACACATATCTGTTCCATCTCTATTAACGATATCTCTCTTTAGCATAGTTGCCCATCCTAAAGTTTCAAAATCTCCTATTCCATATGTAATACTGTCTCCAATAACAATAAAGTTTTTATTCATATTACTCTCCTATAATATTCTTTATTTTATCTATTAATTCTTCTTTTTGATCTACAGTATAATATCCTTCTATTTTACCTAGAAGCTTACCTTCTTTAAAAAATAATAATGAAGGCAATTCCTTGATATCATATTTTTTCTTAAACTCTTCTGTTTTTACTGCTACTTTTCGATATACTGAATCCCCTAATTCTTTCATTATTTCTTTAATAGGTATAGATTTAATTAAACATTCAATAGTATCTTCAATATATACTTCTACCATGCAAAGTTTTGAAGTAGTTAAAACACTATCAAGTTCTTCTTCGGTACAACTAAAAGGCATATTTATTGGTGTTGCTCCATATCTATCTGCCTGAAGATCAGAAATTGTTCTTGGATCTTTATCAATTTCTTCTTTTATTCTTTCTAAATCTTCTAATGTTTTAGCGTATCTAATTGCACCTACTTGACAACTTCTTTCTGATGTTGCGCATAACCCACAGTCTATACACTTTTCTTTATCAATCTCTAAAGTTTTCTTTTCTTTGTTCCAATGGAAAGCTCCTGTTGGGCATACATTAATCGCATTACAAGCTTCTGCATTATCGCATATTTTAAAATTAATAATTACTGGCATTATTTCACCTTACTTCTTAACATTTTAACTACATTTATTAATGTTTTAATAAATTGATCTATTTCTTCTTTAGTAGTATATTTACCTAAACTAACTCTTATTGGACTATATTCTTCTAAATTAGCATGACATGCAGTTAATACATGTGATGGTACTGCAAGTTCTGAATTACATGCAGATCCTGTTGATACTAATACTCCAAACGATTCAAGTACTATCATTAATTCATCTGCTTTAACATTTTTAAAAGCAATACTTGATGTATTTGGAGTTCTATTATCTAAATCTCCATATATAAATACATCTTCTATATTCTTTTTAATTTCAGATTCCATATAGTCTCTTAATACTTTTTCTTCTTCTGATTTTTTATAATTATCATTTATTATCATTTCACATGATTTACCAAGACCTATTATATATGGAACATTTTCTGTTCCACCTCTTCTATTTTTTTCTTGATGTCCAAATATTAAAGGAATAAATTTTTTATCTCTTACATAAAGGATTCCTATTCCTTTAGGAACATTTATTTTATGTCCTGATATAGATAACATATCTACATCTAAATCTTCTACATCTATTTTTATTTTACCTGCTGCTTGTACAGCATCAGTATGCATTATAATATTATTTTCTTTTGCTATTTTAGCTATTTCTTTTATTGGATATATATTACCTATTTCATTATTAGCCATCATTACAGATATTAAACATGTATCTGGAGTTATTTCTTTTTTTAATTCTTCTAGATCTAATCTACCTTTATCATCTACTTCAAGAAAAGTTATTTCATATCCTTCTCTTTCTAAATAACCCATTGTTTCTATTATAGAAGCATGTTCTACTTTAGTAGTTATAATATGTTTTTTATTTGGATTTGATTTAATAGCATTCATAATAGCAGTTACATTACTTTCACTACCACAACTAGTAAATATAATATTATCTGGATTACAATTTAATAATTTTGAAACATTTTCTCTTGCTTTATTTACTTGTTCTTTTACATCTTTACCAAAACTATATGTACTGCTAGGATTACCATATTCTTCTTTTAAATATGGAAGCATAGCATTTAATACTTCTTCATCTACTTTAGTAGTAGCATTATTATCTAAATAAATCATGTCGATCACCTAAATAAATTATATCATTTAATCAAATAAAAAACTAGTCATTGACTAGTTTAAAACCCATAGAGTTACCATAATTCCATCACCATAACATGTATACATAATTAAATCTGAATCCATGTCAAAGAATGAATTACCTGCAGTATCTACTAAATCTGGTCCTGTATTATATCCAAATTCTTTTCTTATCATTCTATAGCTAATTGAGTTCCCATCTGAAAATTTAATATATGCAGTACTTCCATCATATAAGTCATATAGAACATTAAATCCATGAGTGCTGTGATCTGCTATAACCAATCTACCATGACTAGCATAATAAGCAGCACTATCATAATTATCTACTATTTCTTGTAATGATAAACTAGATTCTGTATAAACATTATAGTCATATAGTGCAGCCTCATACCATGATAGATATAATCTACCATAAGTACCATAGTTTATACTATAAGTCTCATAAGTGTCATAGTTTTCATAGCTATCATAACTCTCAGTATAAGTATCAGTTTGTTCAACATATTCTTCAACCGAAGAAGTTTCCACAGTAGAATCTTCTGTTTCTTCTATTGTTGCAGTCTCTGCTTCTGGTTCATATTCTACTAATACGCTACTCTCTAATTTTTTAGTATTATCAATAATATTAGTATTAGTAGCACTAATATTATTAACTAAGAATAAATATGTACATAATAGTACAGTTAAGTATTTTTTCATAACAAACCCCTTGAATAGCGATATATTTAAGCATAAAAGGTTATGTTTGTCAAATTTTACCACAAAAAAACTAGTCATTGACTAGTCTTATTTTTTAATGGAGCAGATGAGCGGAATCGAACCGCCGTCTAAGCCTTGGCAAGGCCTCATACTAACCTCTGTACTACATCTGCAAATATATTTGGAGGACCCAGTCGGATTTGAACCAACGATCAGGGAGTTGCAGTCCCGTGCCTTACCACTTGGCTATGGGTCCAAGCAAGAATAATTATAGCAAAATATTATTCTTGTTTCAATATTTATTTATTAAATAGTATCATTTTTTGGTTTAATTTCAAGAATATATTCAGAAAGATTAGTTTCTATTTCTACTAATGCTTTTGAATCTATATTAGATAATCTAATTACTTCTTTAACTGTATCTATATCTAATTTACCAAATATTAATCCTTTAGATAATTCAAAATCATTAAACATATCTGGTGTTATAGAAGTCATATTATATCCCCAAAGAACTCTTTTTTGCGCTAATAATATTCTCTTATTAGTTAATGCTATTAAGCATGTTGAGAATATATTTAATGAATCTGGATTCTTTTGCGCTGGAAAAACATAATATACGTCTTCATCTTTATTTAAGTGTTTGCTTATAACTTTTGAATGTTGTCTTATTCTCCAAGCTAAAGTCATTGGATATCTTTTTAGATATTCACTAGCTTCTTTATAAATTCCATCTTCTGTGGATATTACTTTTTTAGTCATAATAATACCTCGTTTCTAGAATTATTATATAACATATGCTCTTATTTTTCAATTAAAAAAAGAGATATTATCTCTTTAATTTTAATTCCTTAGTATCACCTTTTTTCTCATGTTTTTCTAACGCAATTAATCCTGCTGTTACAAGCATGAATCCTACTAATCCTCCAACAAGTATTACTGGAGAAGTTGAATTACTATTTTTGACTATTACATAATTAGATTCATTAATACTATATAATGTAGCTTCATAATAAGATCCTCTATCTATATCTTCTTTTGAAATGTTATTACTTTCTTGTATATAAGTTTTTGCAGGCTCACCAAATAATTCCTCTATTTTAGTATCATTATTTTCTAACCCTTTTATATCTTCATATGTTTTTTCACCGACAATATATTCTTTAACATTTCTTTGATAATTTCCTTCATCATTTAATTCCCAAGCCCCATAAGATATAAAACTATCAGTTAAATTAGTTTCATTATCCGGATTAAACGATTTAAATTGTTTGCTTTCTAAATATTCCCCATCGCTAGTAAATATTCTTCTAGAATGTTCATACTCTCTTTGTTTAGCCATACTACATGATGATGCTAAACATATTGTAGTTATTGGGATTAACACTGCTAATCTTTTTCTTATACTAGTTTTTAATTTCTTATTAGTCTTCTTTAACTTACGCATAATATATCCCCTGATATTTAAATTATATCATATTTAAAAAAGAAGAGTATTACTCTTCTTCATTATTTAAATTTTTATATTCTTCTAATACTTTTAATGTTTCTACAGCAAGATAAGCTGCTCTAGGATTATCTTTATTATAATCTTGAAGTAATTCTATACCTTCATCTATATCTATAAAGAATCCTCTTAAGTTATCTTCTTTTTCATTTTTAGTTAAATTAAAATATTCAATTGTATCATCAGAAGTATAACCACTAAAATAATATGTCTTAACTAATCTATTAACTAAAGATCCATCTTCTATTTCATAATCTCTTAAATAGTTATAGACTACTGCGAACGGTTCTATATCATCAAGTAATATATTAATAGTAGTTTCTTCCATTAATTCTCTTTTAACTGCATCAACTGGTGTTTCTCCTTCTTCTATTTTTCCACCAGGTAACATATATACTCTACCAAATCTAGCAAATACTAATTCATCATTATCATTTCTTAGAACTATTCTAGATTTTTCTAGTACATCTGTTAATTCTTCTTCTTTTAATTTTGCTTTGTTTAAAATAATCTCTTTCATATCAATACCCTCTTTAATTATTATATCAAAAAAAAGATTTAATTATAATAAATTAAATCTTTCTTTTACTTTTTCTTTACCAAGAATTCTTAATATTTCATATAAATCTGGTGTTTGACTCTTAGTAGTTACTGCTACTCTTATTACTGTGGAAACATCTGCAACAGATCCTTTAAAGTTATCTGGATTTTCTTTATATGCTTTCATATCTGAAGCATAACCAAGTTTATCACATACTTCTTTAATCTTATTAAACCATGTTTCTTTATCATCAGATTCAGAATATATTTCAATATAACTATTTAATATATTTTTAATTTCATCTTTATCTGTAATAGATTGCCATTCATAAGACTTATCTTCTTTATTAAATAATTCATCATACATATACCAGATTTGACCTTTTACATCACTAAATTTTTCATAGTCTTTTCTTGGTTTCTTTTGTTCTCTTTCTATATTAAATATTTCTTTAGAATAATCTGGATATTTTAAAAGTAATTCTTTTAATTCTTCATCATACTTACTAGCATAATCAAGTGTTCTATTATATACTTCTTCTTTAGTTAGTCTACTAATATAGTTTTTAGAAATATTATATAGTTTAGGTAAATCAAATAATGTTCCAGAAGATGATGGAATCTTTTTAAAATCAAATGTAAAATCATCAATATTACCATTTGGATTTTGATCAAGCCATCCCTCAAAATTAGAATTAGCAACAGTTGCTAAATAAAGCATAATTGCTTCTCTAGGTACTCCTGCTTCAGTAAAGTAACTAACTGCAGCTTCTGGATCTTTTCTCTTACTTAATTTTCTAATAGTACCATTATCATTTTTAGTTAGTGGTGCATAATGTACATATTTTGGAGGTTTAAATCCAAGCATTTCATTTAACTGAATATGCTTTGGAAGTGATGATAGCCATTCATCTCCTCTTATAACATGTGTAGTATGCATTAGATGATCATCTATTACTGATGCAAAATGATATGTAGGAATTCCATCGCTTTTAATAATAACTTCATCTATATCATTTTCAGGCATTTCCATAGTACCTTTAACTAAATCAGTTACTTTAATTTTATTAAAGAAACTACCTGGAGATTTAATTCTTATAATAAACTTTTCTCCATTATTAATTCTTTCAATTACTTCTTCTTTAGATAAGTTTCTATCTTTAGCATATCTACCATATATACCTATTCTTTGTTTAGATTTCATTTGTTCTTCTCTTATCTTTTCTAATTCTTCTTTAGATAAGAATGATGCATAAGCTTTATCTTCTTCAATTAATCTTTTAGCATATGCTCTATAAATATCTGCTCTTTTAGTTTGAATATATGGTCCATAATTACCAACCTCTTCAGTTTCAGAAATTGGTCCTTCATCAAAAGTAATATTAAAAGATTTTAAACTTTCTATAATACTAGAAATACCATTTTCAATACTTCTTTCTTGGTCAGTATCTTCAATTCTTAAATAACATACTCCACCACTTTGTTTTGCAAATTTCTTATCAAAGAAAGATGATTCAAGTGCTCCAATATGTACAAATCCTGTTGGACTTGGTGCATATCTTGTAACCATTGCTCCTTCAGGTAAATTTCTTTCTGGATACATTTTTTCATATTCTTCCCAGGTATGTTTTACTCCTGGAAGTAATATATCTGCATATTCTTTGTTTGTCATAAATCCTCCTATTTATTTATCTTTTTTCTTTTCTTATAATCTATGAAAGCACGCCATACACCCATTAATCTTTCTGCAGCTTTTCCAAATTTATAATTTAATCTCATGGCTTCTTTATAATACTGTGCTTCTGGAGAAGAACTATTAAATATTGCAATTTGCCTTTTCACTTCTTCATTTCTTTCCAACATTTTTTTCATTAATTCTGGTCTAAAAGTTATATTTCTAGATACTTTTTGACTAGATACTTGTCTTAGTTTTTCAGTTTCTAATGTCCAAAACCAATTTTCTGCTTTTGCTTTTTCAAGTACTTGTTCTCTAAATACTGAATAAAGTTCATCTTTTGAAACTTTATCAATTACTTCTTTATTGATTTCCCCAACTTGAGCAGGATGTTTTCTAAATAGTACTCCTAGAGTTAGACTATCAATATCAAAAGTACTTAGTACAATATTAGGATATGTATTCTCCATTGTTTCAAAATATGCTTCGCATTCATTTGCTATTACTTCAATATCTTTTGCTTCCATATTATTCATCCCCAAACTTTAATTCTTTTATTGCTAGTATATCTATATTATAGATTTCTTTAGCTATTTCGTCAGCATATAAAGTAGTTATTTTACTTTTATCTACACTAAGTAATTCTTCTACTTCTTTTACTTTTTCTACCGATGGTCCTTCAAGTTCCATATAACTTGGAATCATTGGCCATGTATCAATATCTATTTCTACATCATTTAACATATATCTAATTCTTTTATTTTCTTGATAATTTTTATATTCATAACCAAGTATTTTTAGGAACTCATTTGTTTCATCAAAATCTCCTACTGAAATTTCTAATTCTTTGGTACCATCAATTTCTCTTGTTTCTACGTTTTTATACGTAAGTGTAGTTTCTACGCCATTAGTTCTTAGTCTTATCCACTCAGATTCTCTCTTCGGTGTAAAATCATAAGTATATCTTTTATAGAACCATTCTCCTATCTTTTTAGCTCCTAGTTCTTCTAATTTTTTAATTACTTTTTCTTTGTCAATTTCAAGTATTCTTTCTTCTATTTCAGTATGCTTATAGCCTCCTTAAATAAAAAAGTCCCTATAAATGTAAGGACTAATTAAGCGGTACCACCTTACTTCATAGGAACTATGCTCTTTTAATTGTAACGTAATTAACGATATTGATACGTGATAAGTTTCTTCATTTAATAATTATATCTATTTTCACCATCCATAGACTCTCTAAAATAATATCTTAAACTACTCTTCTTCCACTCAATTTAATTAAATTTTAACACAAATATTATAATTCTTCAATATCCTCAGATAAACTAGTAAATAGTTCATCATAATATTGTCTATCATAATTAAGCCATCCTTCAGAAGCTTTAGTTATATCTCCTAACTTAGCTTTTAATTCTTCAGGATAATTCTTAATATCTTCTTTAGCATTTTCTAAAGTAAATTCTCCATCTAATTCATATTTCTTAGCTTGGAAATCAGATTCTAATTTAGAAACCATTAATACGAATTTAGCTTCTTCAGATTCACCTTTTATATATTCATCATATATACTTACTAAAGAACTCGGTAAAATAGATTTACCTTCATCATTATAGGATGATCCTCCTATTACTGATTCTTCTTTATTTATTTTTCTTATTTCTTTAACTGCAATCATCTCATATACTTTTTGCATATCAAGTTTTAATCCTTTTTCATATGCAATAGTAATAGCAAGTAGTAGTGTTCCACCAATATGATCCATAACAGATTCTACATTAGAAACTCCTACTTCTTTCCAACCAGTTCTATCTATATTTTTAAGATTAATTGCCTTTAAATAAAAATCAATTATACTCTTATTCATATTTCCTCCTTATTGTTTTGGTCTTAGCCCGTGTTTATCAATATACTCTAACGCATGAACTGCATAATCTCTATCAGAGGCATAGTCATTTTTTATCTCACTTGTTGAAGCGTTTTCATAGTCCTCGATATCCTCATTAAATTTTGCTATTAACTTTATTAATTCTTCATGACTAAGCTCTTTTATATACCCATATATATTTTCGTTTGGATCAGTATAAGCCATAAAACCACTCCCCTAAATAATTATATCATATTTTTCATCAATTAGCGAATATAGGTATAAATTACATTTCTTATTAGTTCTATTTTCTATATATTCTTTATATCCCTTTAACTGTTTAATATAGGTTTCATCACTAATATTTTTAAGTTTATAATCAATTATATCTATATAATCAGGATATTCTATCATAAGGTCTATAATACCATGATTTAAAGAATTATCTTTTTCATACATAAATTCATATTCTTTATATATTTTACCCTTAGATATATTTTTCATTATATCTACATCTAAGAAATTAGTAATCATATTTTTAATATTATTCTCAACATTAGAATAATCAGGATTATTAAAATCAATCATTTCAAGAATATTATGTACTTTAGTACCATATTCCATATTATCTTTTATTTCTTCTGATATTAAATCATTAGTATGTTTAGAATATGATTTACTTTCTAATATTTCATTATCTTTTTCTAGTTCATTAACATTTAATTTAATATCATTAGTATCAATATAATCTTTAAAATTATATTGTTTTATTATCTTATAATCACTAGACATATCTATATCAGTAATATTAGTAATATAATCACTAAGCTTACTTTGAATAGACATAATAATATCACTAAATGATCTATATCTTAATCTTATAATATCTTCGACTATTCCTGATTCATTAAAGTTACTATATTCTTCACCATTTAAATCACAAAGAAGAATCATTTTTTCTTTAGCTCTTGTTAATGCTACATAGAATAATCTTATTTTCTCAGATATTTCTTCTTTTATATAATTTTCTTTTATTAATGGTTTATATATAGTATCTCCAATACCCTCTTTAAAATATGGAGTAACTATACCATATTTCTTATCAAATAAGAAATTCTCTTGGATATCTCTAATATTAAATTCTCTATATAATCCAGCATAATAACATATATTATATTCAAGTCCTTTAGATTTATGAATAGTCATGATTCTTACTGAATTAGCATCTTCTTTATTAGATGAGAATTTAATTTCATAACTCTTATCCAATATATCATCTAGATATAAAGATATATCTTCAATAGATAAACCTATTTCTTCTTTAGTATCTAAATAATTAATTAAATATTCTAGTATTACTAAATTATTTTCTATATTACCTATCTTATTTAATTTATCTATTATATTAAATTTATCTATGATAATATTAACTATTTCTTTAGTAGTATTACTATTAATATTTATTTCCTTTAATTCTTTAAATACTTTATCATTTGAATAATTATTATTTGAATATAATTCAAATATTTCTTCATCTGTATATTCAAATACAAATGATCTAAGTACTGAAATAAATGCATGTATAAAGTCATTATCTAATTCATTATTATTTATTTTAACTAATGATATAAGAATATTTTTTATTACTAAAAGAATTATTTCATCATTAACTTTTTCTTCTTTATTTATTGATATTGGTATACCTTTATACTCAAATATTTTCTTATATAAATCAAAATCTTTAGATCTATCAAGAAGTATTACAAAATCACTATAAGTACAATCTCTTAAAACATTATTATCTTTATCATATATCTTATATTTATTATCTATCTTAGATTTAATATCATTTGCAACAATAAATATTTCTGTTTCTTCTTTAGTAAAACCTTTTTCTTTATCAAAATCATAATTATATATTTCAAAATTATTATTTTGATCAGTTTTACCTATTTCATTATATGATAAATTACCAAATGTCATTTGATGAGATAATTTATAATCTGCTCCTCCTATATTAGAGTCCATTATTAGATTAAATAAGATATTAATATTATTTAGAGTTTCTTCTCTAGATCTAAAATTCTTATTTAAATCTATTTTAATTCCTCCATCATTATTAGAGTATTTATCATATTTATTTTTAAATATATATGGATTAGCATTTCTAAATCTATAAATAGATTGTTTAACATCTCCAACCATATATACATTATTATTTTCTATTAATGAAATAAATTCTTCTTGTATATCACTAGTATCTTGATATTCATCAATCATTATTTCATTTAATGAATATTTAATTTCATTTCTAATATCTTCGTTATCTTTAAGTAATTTAATAGATAATTTAGCTATATCATTAAATTCATATAAATCATTTTCATATTTAAATTTATTTAATTTAGAATTTAATTTCTTAATAATATCTATAATTATACTTACATAATCTTTAGTAGATATTATATTATCTTTAGCTTCCTCTAGAGAAGTATATGTACACAATTCTTTTAAATCATCAATTTCTTTTCTGATTGCATCTTTATAATTCTTAGCTATATCTTCTGCATTTCTTAAAGTAGGAAGTTTAATATCTAAATTACTTTTAATAGAATCATAATCATTAGAATTAAGTAATCCTTTTAATGATTCATTTAATTTATCATTAAAATCTCCTTCAGTATAAAACTCTAGATTATACTTAAGTACTTTAATATTATTAATTCTCTTTAATAACAATTCATTATAATCATCAAGTACACTTTCATTAAAGTAATTATAATTATTTAGATAATCATCTAAATCAATTAATAAATCTAGTTTAGAGGAAATAGATAAAATACTCTTTCTAATATCTTTATCATCTTTTTCGCAAAAATCATTTATTAGCTTTAAGAATAATTTATCATTAGATTCATAATATTCTTCGAATATAGTATCTAAATATTCTTCTTTTTTATAATTAATTAAATCTGCATCTACTATTTTTACATCTTTAGATATATTTAATTTATAATGATATCTTTTTAATATAGATAAAGCATAACTATCAAATGTAGTAATATATGCTGAATCAATTAATTTTAATTCTTCAGTTAGACCTTCTTTTTTTAGTTTAGATCTAATTCTTTCTTTCATTTCTTTAGCAGCATTATTAGTAAAAGTAAGAATTAATAATTCATTAACATGAATACCCTCTTTTACTTTTCTAATTACTCTTTCTGATAGAACTGCAGTTTTACCAGAACCTGCTCCTGCAGAAACTATAATATTTGATTTATCTTTTTGGATGGCTTCTAATTGTGCATCTGTCCACTTAGTCATTATTATCACCTCCTAAAAAGTCTAAATCTTTTATTTCATCTAATACCTTAATATTATTTTCATTCATAAAGCATATATCTTTATACTTACAATATTCACAAGATACATTATTAAAACCTATTCTCTTTGGATCTATTTCAAAGTTAGCATCTAATATATTATCTCTTGCTTCATCTATTTTTTTATCTACTAATTTATATAAATTATCCATTTGATCTTTAGTTAATAATTTAGAATATGCTTTAAATCCATTACTTGTTTTACCTAAAGATTTAATAACTTCACTATTTTCGTAAGAACTATCAAATTCATTTAACAATTCTTCATCCGATAAAGAATATCCTTGAAGTTTTAGATTCTCTTCTTTGATGGTATTTATATTCTTTTTAGAATCTAATTTAGGTACTCCAGTTAATATTTTTTGTAAATAGAAACCTACTACTTCTGATTTTATATTACTATTTTTAGATAAGTATAAATATATAGGTAATTGCATGTTAAGACCATAATATGAATTAGACAAATTAATATTTTGAATACCGGTCTTATAATCAATAATTACCATTAGTGTTTTACCCTTATATTCATGAGTAAGTAATTTATCTATAAAACCAATAAATTTAACTTTAATAGTTTTATCTTTATTAATACTAAATTTATTTTCATATTTAGCATCTTTAAAATTACTATAACTATATTGTTTTTTAATAGTATCTATTATAAACAATAAGTCTTTCTTTAATTTATTAAAGAAGAATTTATCTTTATTATTTGAACCATATTTTAATATATAGTTATCATATTCTTTATCAAAATCAAAGTTATCTTCAAAACAAATAGATAAAATATAATGGAATAAATTACCTATAAATATAGCAAATGTTTCTTCATATTTATCTAGTTTTAATATATTATTTAAATAGAATCTAAACTTACATTTATAATAATTATCTAAAGATGAATAAGATAAAGTCAAATTATTATTAATAAGCTTATACATCTTTTCTTTATCTATACCTTTAAATTTATTATCATAAGACATATATTTAATATCTCCATAATTAGAGAATAATGTTTCAAGTCTAGAAGTCTTTTCCCCATATTTAACAAAATTATCTAGGTCTTTACCTAATAATAATTTGTTGATAGAATTAGAGTTATCTAAAGATATATCTGTATTCTTAATAACAGTATAATTTAATTCTTCGATAATATTAGATGGATAATATTCTTCGAATGGTGTTTTGAGTTTATATGTAATAATTAAATTCTTAATAGATCTAATATTATTAATAGTATTTTCTTTTACTATATTATTAACTACATTAGACTTATCTATATCAAGAATATCTTTTTCTTTATCACGTAAAAAATCTTCATCTTTTTTAATAACAGGAATACTACCTTCATTAAAACTAATTAAAAAAGCATATTCATCTTCTTTAATACTATTAAGAGATTTTATTTCTATTTCATTCTTATAACTAACTTTATTAGATTTAATATTCTTAAATTCATTAATAAGTAATTCTTTTTTAATATCTTTTTCTTTAACAAATACATATTTATTTAAAGAGTTAATTATCCTATTATAGATATATAAATTATCTTCATTATCCATATCAAATATATTATTTAATTCAGATACATCTTTATCCTCATTAAATAATTCAAGATACTTCTTAACTATTTTATTTGAATAAATACTTTCTTTATTAGTATTAATATTTAAATTAAGCATATTAAAAACTTCTTTTAGTATAAAAGAATAATCTTTATTATAATTAACTATTTTTATCTTATTAATAGATATATTATTATCTATTAATTCTTTTATTTTATTACCTACGAATAATACTTCTTCGAATATAGTGTTAAATTCATATATATCATGCTTATAATCTTTTACTTCTTTATTAATTACTTCATAATCTAAATCTTTTAATAGATTTAAATCATATTTATCTATATAGTCATATCCATATATAATTATTTTTTTATTCTTAATATATGTCTTAAAATAATCATTATATATAAGTAAATCTTTTACTTCATTTTTTACTTTTACTAGATCATCTAACTTCTTATTATTATATTTTTTATCCTCAATATAATATAAATTATCTAATATCATTTTAGCATTATCATATTTATAATTATATTTTTTCATTAAATGATATATAGCTTTTTCATCATATGAAAAAGTAATATTATTTATAAATTCTTTTAAAGAAAAGAATTTGATATTTTTTAATTCTTTTTCCTTAGATAAATCTAATAATAAATCTTTTTTTATATCATTTGGTACTATGTAAATAGAATTATCTTTATAAGTCATAATATCACCACTTTAATTATATCAAAAAAAAGAGATTATAAAAATCTCTATTTCTCTTCTACAAATAACTTTTTAACATTTTTATTAGGTATTAATATTTCAGTAGATTTATCCACAGTAAATACATATCTATTTGTTTTAGATTTATATTCTTCACCATCTAGTCCCCAAGAATGTTTAGGAACATCTTCGAATTCTATATCTAATCTACTTGTAGAATAATATTCACAACCCGGAACATTTTTAACACCATTTGTTTTTGCATAAACTAATGCTTTTAATATTTCTGGTTTAGTTTTTAAATTACATAATAATACTTCAAATTTATTATCATCTAATTTCATATCAGGATAAATACCTTCTACTCCACCCACTCTACTACTATTAGTAATAAATATGAATGAGAATTCTCCTTCTTTATTTTTTCCATTTACTATATATTTAATTTTATTCATTCTAATCTTTTCTTGCATTTCTGTAAATCCAAAAAGAATATATGCGATTCTACCAAATATTTCTTTCCATTTTTTTGGAGTATCAAAACTAATATTTATAAAATTACCAAATGCTGCTACATAGACAAATGGTCTACCATTCATCATAATTATATCTATATTTTTTCTAACACCTTTAAGTATTATTTCTAAGTCTCTTTTATAGTTTTGAGTTAATCCAAACATAGATCCTACATCATTAGTAGTACCAAGTGGTAAGTGTGCAAGTAATAATCTTTTTTCTCTTTGCATATTACCATTTATTACTTCATCAAAAGTTCCATCTCCACCAGCTGCTATAACTAAATCTATATCATCAGGTAATTCTCTTACTTTATCTATGGCATCCCCTTGTCTCTTTGTTGTAATAACATTAAGTTCATAACCATTCTTTTCTACAACATCATAAAAAGTCCCAATTAATTGTTTGGGTTTAACTTTACCACTTTTTCTATTATATATGATTACACATTTTTTCATGAAACCACATCCTTCTTTAATTATATCATAAATTAATTACTTCAATATGCTTTTTACTATTGTATAGTAATTCTTTAACGAATATTGACGGATTTTCTTTATCTACTAATAAATATATATTGTTTTTTGTTCTAGTTAGTGCTACATAAAATAGTCTTCTCTCTTCTTCATATAAATATTTATTCTTAGGTAATATCTTTTTTTGTAATTCATTATCTATTTTATTAGGAAAACCATAATTACTATTATTAAGATTTAAAAGTATTACATTATTACTTTCTAAACCTTTAGCTTTATGTACAGTTTTAAAATTAAATACTCTATCCTTATAATATATAAAATCTTTATCTAGAGTTAATTCTTTATCAAGAATATAATCAATATTATTATTACGAGATAAAATTAATACTTCTCCCTCTAAAGAATCTAAAATCTTTTTTAATTTAATATTTATATTCTTAATATAATAAACTATTTTTATAGGTTTGTTAATACTCTTTTTAGATTTAATACTTTTTCTTATTTGATATGGATTTCGTGTTATGAATTTATTAGAAGTTTTTATTAATTCAATTGGATTTCTATAAGTATTAGTTAATTTAATTATTTTGGTATATCCAAAATATTTTTTAAAATTAATAATCATATCTATGGAAGAACCACTAAATTTATATATTGATTGAAAATCATCTCCTACACAAAATATTTTACTAGAACATGATTCTTTAATTAATTTTATAAGATTATATCTTTCTAATGATATATCTTGAAATTCATCAATAATAATATATTTATAATATCTTTTAAATCCTTTATATTTAATTAGTTTACATGTATTCATAATTAAATCATTAAAGTCATATAATCCTTGTGAATTAAGTTCATCACTATATATGTCATATATCTTTTCTATTAGTTTTAACATTTTATTATTCCTAGATATTTTACTTAAATAAGATCTATTTATATTATAACTTTTAAATAATTTAATAAATGAAGATATTTCTCTTACAAAATATGATAAATCTTCTTCTGATATCGATTTACATATAGATAAGAATATTTCTTTAATTATATATTCTAAATAATCATTTACTAATGAATAATAAGTATTATAATCTGATAATATTTCTATTGCTAATTTATGAAAAGTATAAATATTAATATCTTCATTAATTTTATTTTTTAAATCATTAACTGAATTATTAGTAAATGATAATACTAATATTTCTTTAGGATTAATATTATTCTCTATTAAACATTTTACTTTAGCACATATAGTTAATGTTTTTCCAGAACCTGCACTTGCTAATACTAAAGTATTTATTTCATCTGTATAAAGTGCTTGTTTTTGTTCTTTATCTAATTTAATATTATTAATTATATAGTCATTATTAATCATTTCTTTTAAATATAATTTATTGTTTTTATATATCTTATATTTTAGTATTAAATCTATTCTTTTTTTATTAGTTAAATAGTAGTTATAATCTATATATTTTCTCATAATAATATTATTCGCAAGATTTTAAATAATTCCCCTGATTCATTGACAATTATATAAATAAATTATAAAATTAAGATAATAGGAGAACTGTATATGAGAAAGAAATTTAATAAGTTAATGACTATATCATTAATCACTTCAGTAGCATTAATTATTCTAGGTCTAATATTAATATTATTCACTAAATTTTCATCAGAAATGATAGGATATGTATTTGCGATTCTATTAATAGTAAATGGGGTTTTAAATATTACTGATGATTATAAACAATTTAAAGTATTCTACTTCTTCGATGGTTTTACATCTGGATTATTATCAATAATATTTGGAATAATAATTATTGCAAATATTCGTGAAAGTTATATCACATTATTAACTCCAATTATGACTGGATTATGGATTATCATTAATTCTACATTTAAATTAAGAATGGCATTAGCATTAAAAGATTCATCTAAAACAAATTGGATACTACCTTATATATTATCAGTATTAACAATTATTACAGGTTTATGTTTAATATTTAATTTTGATATGGGATTTGGATATTCTAGATTAATTGGTTTCTTAGTAATTATATATGGAGTATGTGATGTAATTGATGTATTTATATTCAAGAAAAATATTAAAGCAATTGCAAAAGTATTTGAATAAAAAAATGAGAATTAATAATTCTCATTTTTTATTTCAAAATATGATTTTGGATGTTTACAAACTGGACATACTTCTGGAGCATATTTTCCAATTACTACATGTCCACAGTTTCTACAAATCCAAATAGTATCTTCATCTCTACTAAATACTACTTTATCATTAATATTCTTTAATAGTTTTCTATATCTTTCTTCATGATGTTTTTCAATTTCACCTACTGCTCTAAATTTATAAGCAAGTTCAGTAAATCCTTCTTCTTCTGCTGTCTTAGCAAATTCTTCATACATAGAAGTCCATTCATAATTTTCACCATCTGCTGCTGCTGCTAGGTTTTCTTCAGTACTTGGTACTTCTCCACCATGTAATTCTTTAAACCACATTTTTGCATGTTCTTTTTCATTATTTGCAGTTTCTTCAAAGATAGCTGCTATTTGTTCATAACCATCTTTTTTAGCTTTACTAGCAAAATAAGTATATTTATTTCTAGCTTCTGATTCTCCTTGGAATGCCTTTAATAAATTTGCTTCTGTTTTAGATCCTTTTAATTCCATATTATCACCTCATCTTAATTTTATCATTTAAATAATGGATATTCAAGATTAGTCTTACTAATTACTTTAACTAAATCTTTTGTCATATCCTTTATTTTTGGATCAATATTTTTAGATGTCTTTATTACATTTGTTATTAATTTATAATTATCTCTAAATTGTAATAATGTATCTATTTTATTCTCTCTTAATATATCAAAGAACCCTTTAGTAAATAGTTCTCTTTCTTCATCACTATATTTAGATAACCATTTAGAAAAGCCTTCATCAAATACTTTACTAAATCTAGATAGTTTTGCTCTTTCAAATGTATTATAGTTAATTTGCCAAGTACTTGGTGCATGAGATATAAATCCTGGCATACTTGATTTAATAACTTTATCTTCTTTAGTATGTCTTAAGAATAATCCTACTATACTAGAATTAGGTATTATATGAACATATTTCTTTTCCAATTTTTTATAACGTTTAGATTCAATTTGATCTTTTCTTAATCCTGGTCCATCATTACTATATATTTTTTTAATTCTCATTTTTACAAATAAATTTGCATACATAGCAGATACTAATGCTAAATTACCACCTTTAGAATGACCTCCTAAAATTAATTTAGCATTACTAATAGTAAATTTATTTATATATTTTTTAGCAAGTACATGTGCTTCTACTGGGAAAGAATATGACATTCTTAAATCTTCTTCCCAACCACTAATTAATTCATCAGTACCTTCGAATGCTATGAAATAATAATTATTTCCTAGATCAAAAGTAACTGCAGAAAATTGTGAATTAGAATTACGATTACTAGAATAATTAAACATCTTTATATCTTTATATCTTCTTTTAGTGCATAATTTTCTTAATAGTCTTGCCCCTTCTTGATCAGTTGCAAAGAATGTTTCTATTTCCTCTTCAGTATATTTTTCATGGAACTCTTTAGTTATTTCTGCTAAAGATTTCTTTTCTTTAGTATCACTAAGTATTTCAGAAAAATCAATATATATAATCATAGATAATATAACATTATCTATTTCATTAAATTCTCTTTCTTGAAAAGTATAATCTCCATAATATTCAATATAATTATAATAATTGTGTTCAGAATTTTCTTTTGCTTCATTAATTTTTGCTTCTATTTTTTTTATTGTTCTCTTTACTACCCTTTTACCTTCTTCTAGTACTTTATTAGTATTTTTTTTAATTTCTACTGTGTTCATTTTTTTGCCTTCTTTCTTGTTTTTTTCTTTACTTCTGGTTCTTCAGGCTTATAACCAACTAAGTACTCTAATAAGTTTCTAGTTTGTTTAAATGGTAAAATAAATGAATATTTTTCTTTAGCAGCTTCTTGTATATTTCTAATATGTAATTTAAAGTTTTCATACATGATGACAACATTATTGTTTTTAGCATATTTTCTAATTTTCTTATAGAACTTAGTAGAATATATCAAATCTACAAAGAATACTCCAGTGAATATACCAAGTACATATGAAAATGATAAATGTGTACTAAACCATGCTAATCCCTTCATAACATAATCTGCAAGTAAATAATAATATAATCCTCCAAGACCTATCCAAAGAAGTGACATTGGTAAACATATTACACCTTTAAAATTAAGAAAATAGTTTCTATAATCCCATAATCTAATTTTAAATTTTAAGAAAAAGAATCCTGTTATTAATTCTAGTAATATCATACATGCTCCCATTAAAACAATGGTAATCGCTGGATGAAAATTATATTTGCCTATGAATAAATGTAATGCAGTTAATATAACTAATCCAAATCCATATATAGGTAAATATGGCCCTACTAAAAATCCTGGATTAACCCATTTTTTACTTTCAATAAATCTTCTATAAAATAGTTCTAGAACCCATCCTATACTACTTCCTATACAAAATAAAAATGCAAAACTTAAAAACAAACTCATATTATTCTCCTATATATTTATTATATCAAAAAATCAAAGATTAGTCCTGTAATTATGAAAAATAATATAAATGTGGTATAATATCAAATCAGAGGAAATATTATGAAAAAGAACAGAACAATTAAAAAGAAAATTTTAACTGGTTTAGTAGCATCTTCTTTATTACTTGGAGCATGTGCTTGTAATAAGAAAGAAGAAAAAAATAATGAACCTATAGTTATAATACAAACAGTAGTAGTTACTGCTACTCCTACTCCTACACCTATTGCTACTAATACTCCAGTTCCTACTAATACACCTATACCTACTAATACTCCAGTTCCTACTAATACACCTATACCTACTAATACACCTACTCCAACTCCAAAAGATAGTACTCCACCAACTGAATATCATAGTTCAGATGATGGATTAAATGCTTTCTGGGATGATATATATAATAAGATTAATTATATTAACTGGAGAATAGATAATACAGATTTTAATAAAGTAAAAGAAAAAACTATAGAACATGCTAAAAAATTAATAGATTTTATATTCTATGGTGGAACAATAGATGGAAAAACATTTGAAGAATTAAGTGATGATGCTAAACAAAAAGTTTATGAAGAATTACAAAAAGTTGATAGTTTCATAATGCAATTTATTCCAGATTATAAAGAAAAAATTGGAGAAAAATATAATCTAGTTAAAGACTTTGCTAGTACTACATTAGAAAAAGCTAAAGAAATATTTAGTGGGCATGTAGATATAGATGTTACTATTGAAAAAGGGAAAACTAAAAAATTAATTTTAACAAATAAAAACGAGTAATAATACTCGTTTTTTTATTCATTAGATTCCCCATTATCAGGTTTATATTGGTATCTTATACTTTTACCTGATTTTTGTGGTTCAATATCATAACTATGTATAATGGTATGTAGGTTATCTATCATTTCTTTTTCAACTGCTGTAATTAAATCTAATTTATTTGGAATAGGGTTACTTCTTCTTTCCATACCTTCTTTAGCAGCTAATGTTTTTAATTCTTCTAATGTATCATAATATGTTTCATTTGTTACACCAATACATTTTAATA